>Ga0304729_1000384_pt1 | contig 33407 bp, 31 predicted proteins | sample C_131016_MF_Meta_FD_190475 | JGI IMG/M metagenome (GOLD analysis project Ga0304729, IMG submission 190475) | Freshwater microbial communities from Lake Croche, Canada to study carbon cycling - C_131016_MF_MetaG (v2) (version 2) | ecosystem: Environmental > Aquatic > Freshwater > Lake | place... | reverse complement strand
AGTCAGTTGGTGTAACAACTACTGGAACAGAGGTTGTGCCCCAGTCAGCTTCTGTGCTTTCAGAGTTGATCAACTCATCCTGGTTCACAATGATCACAGCTGAGTTGTCATTGTTTAGAACGTTAAGAGTTCTTGTGTAAAGAGTGTTCAAAGAAGCGTCGCTGCTGTCAGCAACCAAAACACTTAGAGTGTTTGCACCTAGGTGCAGACCACTAGCACCGGTGATGGTAACTGTGGTGTTGTCAACGTCGGTAGCTGTTGCAACAACATCAGCCGATAGCACACCAGCATTGAGGTTCAAAGTTGCAACGTCAGCACTAACAGAAGTAGCTGTTAGAGCGTTTTCGCCGTTAATAGTAAAAGTTGAGAGGGTAGTTGCAGATGCTTCGGCTTGAGCGCCTGATGTACCTAACATACCTAGGGTTGGAACTAGAAGCGCTACTAATGTGAGCCACGCGATTTTCTTGCTTTTTAACATGTCTTCCTCTAGCTAAATGGGATGGGAGATTACAAACTAGATTTTATGAGTCCATCAACTCCAGACTCGGTGAGTTTCATATCTGTAAAGAGACTGCTTGCCAAAAGTTATTTTTGGTAAAACTAAGTTCACTCTTAGTTAACATTCCGTTAGAAATCTAAATTTGCTAAAAATACCTAAGCCCTCAGCGCAAAGATCTATCCCCTAAAAGGCTTGAGAGCCGTAACACATCCCCATTTCAGAATATGTATAGTTTTGAGCAAAAACTATACATATTTCAATAAACATGTATAGCGACATAGGTAAATATTTGCTGCAACCCCCTAGAAATCAACCCCCAAGAAAATCTTGGCTATACACATCTGCGAAACGTGTATAGTTTTGGCCGAAAACTATACAGGTTCATAAAACCTATATAGCCCAAAGGAAATTACTTACTTAGTAGCTCCAGGAGAGCCTTAGCATCTGACCCGAAGTACCAGATTTGATCAATGGTTGGGTGAATCAAAGAAATCTTTAGGTAACTACGACCGGAATAACCAAGTGCGATGATCTTGTCTTCACCTTTACGGTAAACACCTAGAACACCTCCTATAAGGGGCATTCTTGACTGCCTTTTACCGAGACTGCTTCTATCAAAGCTAGTTTCAAAAGAAACAGCTGTTATTCGAGTCTTATCTAGTTTGAGGCTAGGTCGACCTAGTATGCGACTCTCACGGCCACTGAAGTCAATCCTCAGCGTGCTGTCTGTAACAGATAAATTTGCCACCACATGTCCTATTTGAAACGTTCTTAAGTAGGAAAACAATAGAAAGGCATTCATAAATACGAATGAATTTAACGTTGCTTTAAGAAGAATTCCTTCAACAAAGAACCAGCCTCGGCCCCTAAAACACCAGGAATAACCTCAACTTCAGTCCCCAACCGCTTATCTCTAACTAGGTCATAAAGAGATCCAGAAGCCCCAACCTTCTCATCCCAAGCCCCAAAGACCACCCTAGAGATCCTGGCTGCCTGAATAGCTCCCGCGCACATCACACAAGGCTCTAAGGTAACTACCAAAGTCATACCCTCTAAACGCCAATCCCCCAACAAAGCAGTAGCTTCTCTAATCGCTACAATCTCAGCATGAGCTGTTGGGTCCCCCACCAGCTCCTTCTCATTCCTACCCCTAGCAACTATCTCCCCTGCAACATCAACCAGCACAGCCCCAACCGGAACATCCCCTGAAACATCCATAGCTATCTGAGCCTCTACCAGAGCAGCCCTCATGTATGGAACCCAAGTCTCATTCAAACTAAACACCTCACTAACGCTAGATTTAGCCTATGCGGATTCATGTGGCAGACCACCCTCTTATTACACACAAATTAACGGTGCTTAGAGATAAGAGCACTCCTTCACCTGTCTTCAGACAGTTAGTTGAAGAACTTGTTACCCTGCTTGCCTATGAGGCAACCAGAGAAGTAAGAACAACCAAGGTTGAGATAGAGACACCTGTTACTAAGACCGAAGGACTAAAGCTCTCTTACCCAAGACCAATCATCATCCCAATCCTGCGCGCAGGATTGGGAATGCTTGAAGGCATAGTAAAACTACTTCCAACAGCTGAAGTTGGTTTCTTAGGGATCAAAAGAGATGAAGAAACCCTTCAGCCATACACATACGCAAACAGATTGCCCGATGATCTAACCAACAGACAGGTCTTCATTATTGACCCAATGCTTGCTACCGGCGGAACACTAATCGATTCAATTGATTACGTGTTTGAAAGAGGAGCAACAGATGTTACCTGTATTTGTCTAATCGGTTCACCGGAAGGACTCAAAGCAGTTGAAGACCACATAGGAGACAAAGACGTAAAGATAGTCCTAGGAGCACTAGACCAAGAACTAAACGAAGTCGGTTACATAGTTCCAGGACTAGGTGATGCGGGAGATCGTTTGTATGGGTTGGCGGATTAGTTTTTCGCTCTAAAAGCTGACACTGCCAGTTTTAATCCAGCCGCAAGGTCTATCTTTGGTTCCCAGCCAAAAGACTTAATCTTCGAAACATCTAGAAGTTTTCTAGGTGTTCCATCTGGCTTAGTTATGTCCCATTCCGTTTTACCTTCATAGCCAACGGCTTGTGCCACAAGTTCTGCGATCTCTTTGATTGAAAGATCTGAACCTGTTCCAACGTTTACTTGTTGAGGTCCGTCGTATTTCTCCATGAGATGCAATGTGGCTGACGCTAAATCATCAACATAAAGGAATTCTCTGAGGGGTGTGCCGGTCCCCCAGTTAGTAACTACCTCTTCCCCGGAAAGCCTTGCTTCTTCATATCGCTTTATTAGAGCTGGAATAACATGTGAGTTAACACCGGAGTAGTTATCGCCAATACCATAAAGATTTGTTGGCATAGCTGAAATCCAAGCGAGACCATATTGTCTTCTGGTTGCTTGAACCTGCATGATTCCTGCAATCTTTGCGATTGCGTAAGAATCATTTGTAGGTTCTAAATAACCAGTAAGCAGGGACTCTTCCTTAATTGGCTGCTCTGCAAACTTTGGATAAATGCAAGAAGACCCCATAAACATGAGCCTTTCAACGCCATGCTTCGCTGCAGCATCCATGACGTTGACCTGAATTTGAAGATTCTCAGACAGGAATTCTGCCGGGTATGTGTTGTTCGCCATGATGCCGCCAACTCTTGCAGCAGCTAAAACAACATATCTGGGCTTCTCAGTTTCAAAGAATGTGAAAACCGCATCCCTGTTTCTCAGGTCTAGTTCACTAGATCTCTTTCCAACAAGATTTGTGAAACCAGATGCTTCAAGGTGACGCCAGACTGCAGCACCCACCATGCCGTTGTGCCCAGCTACATAGAACTTTGAATTTTTATCTAAAGGTCCAGGGGTCCAGTTAACTTCAGCCATTAGAAGCTCGGAGTATCAATCCAATGAGTGCCCTCGTGCCTAAGAGCTTCAACATCCGCATCAACCATAAGATCAGCAAGCGCTTTAGCGCTTGTCTTAGCTTTCCAGCCAAGAAGGTTTTCTGCCTTAGAAGCATCTCCGATAAGAGCGTCCACCTCTGTTGGGCGAAGGTACCTCTCATCAAAATCGACGTACTTTTCCCAATCCAGATTTACCCGCGCAAATGAATGCTCAACGAATTCTCTAACCGAGCAGGCAACTCCTGTTGCCAACACGAAATCATCTGCCTTATCCGCCTGCAACATGCGCCACATACCCTCAACGTATTCAGGAGCATAACCCCAGTCACGAATAGCATCTAGATTTCCTAGGAACAACTTGTCTTGCTTCCCAGCCGCAATCCTGGCAACAGCTCTAGTGATCTTTCGTGTCACGAAAGTCTCGCCTCTTCTTGGAGATTCATGGTTGAACAGAATGCCGTTGACAGCAAACATGTCGTAAGCCTCACGGTAGTTTCTAGTCATCCAATATGAGTAAACCTTTGCCGCACCATACGGGGATCGAGGATAAAAAGGAGTGTCTTCATCCTGAGGAGGAGGAGTAGCTCCAAACATCTCTGAAGATGAAGCCTGATAGAACTTTGAATGAGGAGACATCAAACGTACTGCTTCAAGAAGACGTGTTGACCCAACCCCTGTGACATCTCCAGTGAATTCTGGCTCATCAAAGCTCACTCGCACGTGAGACTGTGCACCTAGGTTGTAAACCTCCTCTGGTTGAATGTTTCCAATCAAACTAACCAAACGGCTACCGTCAGTTAGGTCACCATAGTGAAGCACTAGGTTTTGCTTCTCATCTTGAGGTGCTTGGTAGATGTGGTCTATACGAGAGGTGTTAAAGCTCGAAGATCGCCTGATGAGCCCGTGCACTTCATATCCCTTTGATAGAAGTAACTCGGCTAGGTAAGAACCGTCTTGCCCCGTAATGCCAATTATCAATGCTTTCAAGTTGGATGACCTCCCAAGCTTTCTCTTTTATCAAGGTTAGCCGCTGCAGGGCTAAGAAGCACTCCTATAGAAAAGTAAAATGGTACCGCTCCAAATGGAGCTTCTAAAATTACTCCTAGAAAGGAGATTGGAATTAAGGCGAGAATAATGGTCATTGAGATGAAATTAAGTGCATCAAACCTTGCTGAAATCCAATTCTGAGACAAGACGATTGCAAGTAAAGTAGCGAAAAGGATCACCGCTGGCCAACCCAACCTAACAATTACTGTAATGAGAAAATTGTGTGGACTTCTAACGCCGGTATAGGTAGTACCCTCAAGGAACTCAAGAGTATGAGTCACATCAAGAAAATTGATTCCAAATCCAGACCCAAAAAAGATTCGTGATTGGGAGCTAGAAACCCAATCCAAGACTTGAGTCCAGACTAGTTGTCTGGCATTTGTGGTTCCCATCGCCGAACTGGATATTTCAGTATTAGTTGATAAAACACCAAGATTTGTCAAGAGCCGGCCCCCTGCAGTGGTAAAGCCGAGTGCCAAGACAGAAGTTAGTAAAGCGCCGAACACTATTGCGCCCCTTGAGCGTGTTTTCTGTGATGCCCCAAATTTCTTCTCTTCAAGAACACTCTTAGAAAGGAACCAAGCTAAACACAGGAACAGGGCCAAAAGACTGGCTCTGGCCGGGGATAGGGCCATGACCGATAGTGAGGCTAACATTTTGACAAATAAGAACTTTTTGTTCTCCCCCAATTCCCACCTCCTAAGCTTCAAGATAAAGTAAGCGACTACTAATGCTGTATCGATATCTGGTCTAAAAGAAAATATGCCCGCTCCAAATATTGCAAAAGGTTGCTGTATCGAGAGCCCCGAACCCAGAGAAACTGCTATGACGCACCAAATCAGGTGAAGCCCAAGTGCTCTTTCAATCCAAAGGGCCAAACTTTGCCTGAATTCCTTCTGAGAATTTTTCAGTTGGTTTATAACAATAAAAGCAACTAAAACGTAGGCGAAGGGAATAAAATCCCGAAAGATGTCAATAAGTTGATATCCCCCGGTAAACGAAAAAATAGCCCTGATAAAGACCCAAGCTGCAAACACGGCAAGTGCATTTTTTGCAGGGCGAGCTCCGCGAGGGTAGATTAACTCGGGCCTTTTGGTTTCCCTAGAGAATATCCAGATTGTGACTGCAATCGCTATGAGAAAATCTGTCAAAAACAGAGGTTGAAATCCAACGTATGAAATCCAGCGAGAGCCGAAAAGGAGTAAAACTACAAGCACGCTGAGGATTCTAAGGGGACTTAGGTTGAGTTTCATCGAGCTCCTTCGAACACAACTGTACATGTTTTTTTTCGACTGCTCATAGACTTGTTATAAGGCTGATGAATCAGCAGAGAGTAGTTGAAATGCCCCATAAATCAGGTCATGAAAGGCTTACGTTTGGAACTATTCGCCTTAGTGAAGGGGACACTAAAAGCTGTCTGGATCAAATAGCTTATTCTGGTAAGAATGGGATGAACCACGTATACCACCTAGTTAATAGTTATACCTGCACTATTTTCTTTGAGTCCAGCGAAACGAACCCTTTAACACTTGTAAATTCTAAGAATTTAATCGATGGTTTTTGGCTTCGGAAATACTTGGAACTAAAAACCAAAGGAAAAGTTTCAGCCACCAGAGGCCCAAATTTATTCGAGAGTGCGTTTACACCAGAATTGCCTCTTGGAAAGCGACATCTGCTTCTTGGGTCAACGCATGACATTTTAGATGCTCTCGAAACCGAAATTGGCAAGAAAACTCTCAACGAAGCTGAAGTTTTCAAAATAAGCCCCCCTTTTCGCGAACTTTCAGATCAGGAAATGGATGAGTTGGTTACATCAATTTCAAGCTTTGGCCCTGACGTAATTTGGGTTGGTTTAGGCACTCCAAAGCAGGACCTCTTTTCCCACAAAATAAGTGACCGTGTAGCTGTCCCTTTAGTATGTGTCGGGGCGGCTTTTGATTTTATGTCCAACAACAAGAAGACTGCTCCAATTTTTATGCAAAGAATTGGGTTGGAGTGGTTATTCAGACTAGCCTCCGAGCCGAGAAGGCTATGGAAGCGGTATTTATATGGGAACTTAAAGTTTGCCACTTTAGCCTGGAAGGATTTACTGTCCAAATGAGAATTGCTATTGTCCATTCCTTCTATCGATCAAACTCACCTAGCGGTGAGAACTATGCAGTTTTGGCTCAAGCTGAACTACTGGAAAACCATGGGCACGAGGTTCGCATCTTTGGAGTGCAAAGCGACTCGATGACAAAGCTTCAAAAATTTAAAACTCCTTGGAACGTTTCCTTTTTTCGCGGCCAATCTTTCGAATCAGAAGTGCGCAGTTTCAACCCAGACATTATTCATGTCCACAATCTTTTTCCTAACATTGGGTACCACTGGTTAACTAAAGTTCACGCTCCTGTCGTAGCCACATTTCACAATTTTCGCCCGTTTTGCGCAAACGGGCTCCTAATGAGAGACGGGGAAGATTGCAACGATTGCATCCTGTTAGGAAGTTTTAGCAGTATCACTAATTCTTGCTATCGTGACTCCAAAATCAAGACAATCCCGCTTAGTGTCTCTTCAAGAGCAAAAGGAAAACATAATCCTTTATTCAAATCAGCCTCCGCCTTCATTGTTTTGTCAGAAAATTCTCAGAAAACATATAAAACCGCGATATCGGATCCTTCAACAATTCACATTATTCAGAACTTCGCCACAAGGGTTGAAGTCCCTATCCAGCTGAAGAATAGTGACTATTGGCTTTACGTTGGTCGCCTTAGCAAGGAAAAAGGTATTGTTGAACTCCTTCAGGTCTGGCCCGAGAATGAAATCTTGCATATTTATGGTTCTGGAGATCTTGAATCGGAATTAAAAGAAAAATACAAATCGCGTGCCGAAATCAAGTTCCTTGGCTTTCTAACTGAACCAGAAAAAATTCGAGCCTTTGCTTCTTGTATTGCCCTTGTATTTCCCAGCACTTGCAAGGAGACAAGTCCTCTCGTGATGAGTGAGGCCTTTTCATTTGGGAAGCCCATCCTAGCCTTTAGAGGAAATGTGGTTGGTGAAATAGTCGAAAACTACGGAGGGGGAATAGCTTTCTCGTCTTTTGAAGCGATGCCCCATTCACTGAAAAGACTCAAACTTGACCTTGAAATGCTTGAAATTGAAGCAATAAATAATTTCAATAGTAAATTTTCACCTGAAATTTGGATCAGCAAAATAGAGGCTGTCTACAAGAGTGTTAGAAAATGATATTCATACATGGGGATTCTGATTGGTTGACGCTCAAAATGAGGTTAGAGGTGAAAAATGGCTGGTGAAATTTCAGTCCTAATGCCTGTGAAAAATGGGGAAAAAACGATTCGTTCGGCACTTAAGAGCACTTTGCTCGCACTGGGTAAGAGAGATGAAATTCTCATTATGCTTGACGGCTGCACTGACAATACCAAGGTTTTTGTTCAGGAATTCGCAGATAATCGAATTCGGATTTTTGAAAACAGGGAGAGCCAAGGAGTCGGCAACTCTCTAAACACACTTCTTTCGGCCTCTAGATTTGATCTGGTGGCCCGGATGGATGCAGATGACGTCTGCTTTCCTTGGAGATTTGTGATTCAGAAAAGAATCCTGCTTAAGACCTCTAGTGACTTTGTATTCTCAACCCATTTTTTATTTGGGAAGGGCCTAACTCCGCCTGTTCGTCCAGCAGTGATCACAAGTCTTGACAATAACGAATGCATGATAGCGCTCGCAGTTTCTAACCCCTTCATACATCCGAGCGTGATTATGAAAAAAACTAGCATCCAGAAGCTGGGTGGATATAGAAACTGCCCGGCAGAGGACTACGATCTCTGGCTGCGCGCAAGTCTCGAAAACTTTAAACTCGCTAGAAATTGGCTACCCTGTGTCGCCATTAGAGTACATAACACTCAAATCACCCAGGATAGTGTTTGGCGGAAGAATCTGGATGCAGACTTAGAGCTCAAGGCTAAATTATTTGATCTCAGGTCTAGGCTGCTACCGCAGGTCCGTCCAGGATCTGGATCACTAAAATTGGAGGCCGCGAGTCAGATGTTTACTTCTCTTGAAACACTTGTTTTCAAACAGAGATGGATAGTAAAGAAATTCTTGGCCCGAAACCTGAGAAAAGTGATCAAGTAAAATGAAGCTTAGGCTTGTCAGTTCACTTCCAGCACTTTTGGATAGCTCTTTATACCGATTCTCTGTATCACTAGTCTCACTGTATATTGGATTTTTGGTTACACCAGACCTTTACGGCTTCTATTCATCGATCTTGCTGCCACTCGGACTTTTTCAAGGATTGTTCGAAGGTCTTCTTAGGAATACTTCTTCAAGGCTTGCGAGCGACACCTCAATTCAAGGTTTGATGCAAAAAATAGTTCGGAAAGCAGCCTACTTTTGGTTCTTCGTACTTTCTTTATTTACTTTGTTTCAGAGTATTCGGATGGGGATTGGCTCAGTTGAATTGTTGTCTGTTGCCCCAATCCTAATTACCCCATTTATCCTGACAAAATCCGCTGCAATCCAAAGGCAATTCCAACTTGACAATAAGTGGTGGCTAATATTCCGTGCAAGGTCGATCGGATCATCTGTTTGCCTGGGTATTTGCCTACTTGGGCTTTATGCGACTCGGTCACTTTTCTGGGCAGCCCTCTTCCTGCCAGTTTCTGAAATAGTTATTTACCTAATGTTAAACAAGAAAATTAAAAGAGAACCTAATTACCCAGCTATTCAAGTATTTAAGACAAAAATTTTGGAAGCAAGAAGGGAAATTGGATCTTTCCTCATTTTTCAAGGGTTTTTCTGGGTGCAGTCAAGTGTGGACCGACTCATTGTGAGCTTGTTTGCTTCGGCTTCAAACACTGGTTTATTCTTCTTCTCCACTGCTATTAGTAGACTACCGTCAGAAATTTCTATTGGCACGATGAACACTCTTCTGAGGAATGGCCTCCATGAGAAGCAAGAAGAGGATCAAAAAAATAGGCTCACAATTGCCTCGGCAAGAAAGCTTCTCTTGCTAAACAGCCTAATTTTTTTGCTGGTAAGCGGGTTAGCAGTTTATCTAATTCCAAAATTAAATACGCACCTTAGTAAGACCTCCCTGTTAATCCTTATTCTTAGTTGCTCAGCATTCTTTAGAGGCACGTCTTCGACGCTCTGGACTAGATCCATATTCGAAAGAGGGGCAGAAGGCACGAGGGTTACGCAACTCAGCTCCATTCTGTTTACAGCCATTGGTGGCTTAGTTTGCTGCTTTGACCTGTTTGCTGGTGTCACATTTATGGCGTTCCGAGAAATTGCAACTTCAATTTGGGTGCTCTGGAATTGGAGGTATTTCGGATCCACGAGATTATTTATAGAAACCGCGCTAGTCACCTCTGCGGCAATACTGATTACGCTTTTTGCGATGGCCTACTTGCGATAGATGCAGCTCGTGCTCTAGCGTCCTCTAAATCTGAGGCCTGAATAAGAGTCTCTTTGTAAAAGGACCAAGTGCTAACGTAAGAGGAAAGTTTTTTATTTGTGTTGTCAAAAAAAACAACTTTTTTTCCGACATTCAAGCTAATCAACATTCCATGCAATCTGTCGGTGACAACCACCTCTGAATCAGCCAACGCTGCAATTCCACGACGCATCCTTTGGGCCGCAATCCTCTCCCATCTCTCAGGGCTAGGATTTAGTGCTCGAGCCAGAAACTCAAAATATCTACCTAGCAGTCTTGCCTTTCTGGCGACTAACAGTGAAAACTCATCTTTCAACCAAATTTTGTCAATTGAGTCGTCTGATTTTGACGTTGCTTCTTGGTCTTCGCGGACTAAGTACGCAATCGCACCAGAGTGAGCCTGGCTGACCCTTGAACCGAGGAAATGGAATGCGTCCGGGGCTAAAGTCCTCTCACAAGTCCAACCCTCTGTCTTGACCCAACTTGAGTTGTCTCTAATCATGAATCGAAAATTTTCCAAATTGCCGAGTTTTAACCTGAGCTCTTCTTGGGCTTCAATGGAGATAAATTCGATGCTCTGAGGGCATTGGATGATTCTCTGTGTTTTGCTAGCCTTTTTTGCTACAAAAATTCTTTGCTCATCTGACTCTGGAGACAACCCTCCAAATGAGCCTCCTCCCATAAAAACTATTGTTTGAAATTTACTTATATCATGAGGAAGAGTGCCCCTGCTAAAGACTTTCTCAACTTGAATATTTGCCATCCGGAAGTACGTCATCAATCCCAGAAATATCGCTGAATCACCTACGTTGGCATAGTCTGGAGCATCAAATACTGCAACCTTAGAGATACCTTTAAAGGCTGAATCATAAGCAGGTTTAGCTACCTCCCTAACAAATGCATTCGCTTCATTACTCATCATTATCAAAACGCCCCACTACCTCTAAAGACATAAACAACCGTCTTGAAGATGATTGAGATGTCTGTGAGAACTGTCCAGTTCTCTACGTAGCTTAGGTCTATGGCTACTGTCTCTTCCCAGGTTAGAAGTGATCTGCCGCCTATTTGCCATGGGCCTGTGACTCCTGGTTTTACTAGGAGTCTTCTGGTTTCATGTTGCTTCCACTGCTCTACTTCTGAAAGTAGTGGTGGTCTAGGCCCAACAAGGCTCATATCACCTTTTAGAACGTTTAGGAACTGAGGTAACTCATCTATTGAGTACTTTCTGATGACTCTTCCAACTTTGGTGACTCTAGGGTCTTCAGGGTCTTTGAACATGTTTACGTTGGTTTGAACATCTGAAAGAGCTTTCTGTCTATCAGCATGTTCTAGTTCCGCGCCAACTTTCATGCTTCGGATTTTATACATGGTGAACTCTCTACCATTTAGCCCAACTCTGGTTTGAGTAAAAAAGGCAGGGCCTTTATCTTCTAGTTTCACAATTAGTGCTGCGATGAAAACTATTGGTAAGGAAACTAGGAACGCAACAGTTCCTAGCACTAGGTCTAGAAGAGTCTTCATTATGTATTGAGGACCTGTGAACTTAGTTGAAGAGATTTCTAGTAGTGGTGAACCTGCTATTACTCGAGTGGTTAGTTTTGAGCTTGAGACACCGGTAATTGCAGGTGAGACCACGAAGCTGATATCTGTTCCGTCTAGTGCCCAGTAAAGACGCTTATGCATGTGTGCTGAAGTTGAACCAGATCCAATAACTTGAAGAACCTCTACCCTGCGTGATTTACAGATCTCAGGAAGGTCAATTAGTTCGAAACTCTCTTCATGGTTGTTTGAGAGTTCTCTAAGTTTTAGTTGTTTACTGTCCTCAATGACAAAGACAGGTTCAAACTCTGCTTCTTTGTTTCTGTCGAATTTTTGTAATTCAAATTCAATGTCTTCGGTTGAACCGTAAAGAGCAACTCGTTTTCTGAAACGACCTTTGCTTCTTTGGTTTCTAAGCCAGGCTCTTGCAATTCTTCTTTCAAGAAGAATCGCAAGTAACCCGAAGAAGATAATGCTGGATACGTAAACACGAGATACGTCTACCTTGAAATAAAGTGCTCCAAAGGCAAGAGCTCCAAGAACAGTAAGGGATGCTGTTACGACTCTGCGATATTCACTAGCATCTGAACCAATAATTTTGATATCTCTGCTACCGAAGATTGCTAGCGCTAAAAGCCAGGCAGTTAGCAGTGCAAGTCCTACGTTATGCGGTGCGAGTGCATAACTGGCAGTTCCTGTGTCTGTTACACCCCCAAAGAGCCCCTTGATACTGTCTGGAAGAAACAGACGGTGATAACAAGCAAAGTATGTGATTGCTTGGGTTACTATCAGCACAATGAAATCTAGTACTCCTATGAAAGTTGCATAGGTTCTGATTGGTGAAGTTGTTTTAGCCATTACGCGGCCATCCAATCCACGATTATTTCTAACATGACATCTATGTGTTCTGCTACCTGAGCATAAACTTCAATGCTTTCACCATATGGATCTATGACATCTTTAGGGTCAAGATTTGTAGGGACCATACCTCTAAGTAACACCGCTTCATGGGTAGCTCTGTGGAGGTATTGTGCCCTGGTTTCCTTTGGTTTCTTCTTGAATTCATCTGAGAATTCAGGTTCTGCACTTAGGAAAGATGTAAGCCTGGCAAATTCATCAATGGTGAAGGAATACTTACTTGCCTTAGGTAGCATCCTGGCTATTTCACTTCTGTGATCCAGAGTTGCGGTGAGCACTAGGTCTGCTTCTTCTAGAAGTTTTGGGGTTAGGTCTTGAGAGATGTGTTTAGTTGCTGTGTAACCACGCTTAGTCATGGCTTCTGCTGACTGTGTCGTCATTGGATCCCCAGTCATAGCCGCTACGCCTGCTGAGATAACAGAGATAGGAAGCTTTTCTTTAGCTGCTCTTTGTCTCAGGATTTGTTCGGCCATAGGAGATCTACAGATGTTACCGGTGCAAACAAAAACTACTTTGAATGCGGCCTTTGAGGCTGGCATGGTTACGCCTCTTCAACAGATTTATTTGAAGGCTTAGCAGGTGTAATACCTTCTGACTTAGCAACTGCCTCAGCCTCATCACCGTAAGCCTGGGTATAAGTTCCGTATGCCCCACCGTAAGCACCATAGTTTCCATACTTGCCGTAGGCACCGTAAGAACCATAAGACCCGTACTTGTATGAATAACGGTAACGATAGGCGTCAACACCTTTAGTTGGAATCTTGTTCATGATGAAACCTAGAACCCTGCCACCAACTGCTTCGACGTGACCTAGTGCTGCTACTAGTTGCGGCTTAGTTGTTTTACCAACTCCAACTACAACAGCAACTCCACCGGTTAGCTTCGACAAAATCGCAGCATCAGTTACCGGTAGCAGTGGAGCTGTGTCAATAAGGACTACGTCGTAGTCCAATTCGGCCTGTCGTAAGAAATACTTCATAGCTTGGCTACCCAGAAGTTCAGATGGGTTAGGTGGAATTTGACCTGCTGGCAGCAAGTCAAGGTTCTTCCTGCCCCAGCGCTGGATCACATCACCTTTTTCAACCTGGCCGATAAGAAGGTTGGTCAACCCAACTGCACCTTCAATTGAGAAATACTTGTGCATCTTAGGTTTACGGAAATCACAGTCGATTAGCAAAACCTTGGCGCCAGTGTCAGCCATAGCGATAGCTAGGTTGGCAATTGTTAATGACTTACCTTCTGAAGGAACAGAAGAAGTCACAACAATTGATTTTCTATCTTCAGCTGCTTCGATGAATTGAATATTGGTTCTTAGCTGTCTGAAAGCTTCTGCCCTGGTGCTCTTAGGGCTGGTGTGAACAATAAGCGGGTTTGATTCAGCGTTAGGGTCGAAAATAATTCCACCTAGAACATTTATCGAGCCATCTTTTTCTGGAACGTCTTCGACACTTCTGATTCGAAGATCAAGGCTCTCTCTAAGTAGCGCTGCACCAAAACCAAGCGCTAGACCAATTAGTGCTCCGAGAGCCAGGTTTAGAAGTGGTCTAGGGGAAGCTGGTGCTCGAGCTGGGATAGCAGGTTGAATGACGCTCAATTTAACCGGCGAGGCGTCTGTCGGATCGACGGTTTCAAGGTTGGTAACAACTTGCCCCAATGAGTGGGCCACCGAGTTGGCGATGCTGGCGGCCCGATATGGTGATGGATCGCTAACTGTGATCTCAAGAATGACTGTGTTTAGCGGGACACTGGCGGAAATACGGGCCGCTAGCTTATCCGCTAGATCCGGAAGACTTAGTTCGGTAACCACTGAATCTAAAACAGCAGGGCTGGTAACGATATCTGCATATGACTTGACTCTTTGCTGGGTGAAGGAGTTACCAGTCAACAGGTCGGCTGTCGACACATTTCCGCTAGTTGAGACAAAAAGTCGGGTAGTTGACTCATAAGTAGGAGTCGTTAGGGCTGTCACAGCGAAGGCTGCCAGCACTGAGGCTAGGAAAATGGCAGCAACAAGCACAAAGCGCTTGCGCACCACTAATAGGTATTCACTAAGTCTCAACAGGTCCCAAATCTTCTAGATAAATCTAAACTAACCGATTTTACGAATATTAGGAATAATCTGGGCGATTTTGCGAATATCTAGGCGTGTTTTGAGCTATTTTTAAGCCAAATTCGTTCCTACTTGGCGGTTAGAATAACGTTCTAGTTATTGGTTCTAAATAGGGAACTTTCTTTATAGACTATCCCTGTATACGAACATTCAAAGGACTCATGAAGAAATCCCTGATTTCACTGACAGCTGCGATTGCATTAGCAATCCCGGCGTCTGTTCCTGCGTTCGCGTACCCTGCCGGTAGTGCTCCTACTCTTGGTCTTTCAACCATCAGCAGACTACTTCCTGGTGGAAACGTAAGCGTTGTTATTTCTCGTGTCAAGAGAAACTGTTCGATCAGACTTTCATGGGATGGCGTCAGTGGCGGTGATACTGCAACCGGTGTTGTTCGTGCAACTGGTAAGACCGCTGTCCTTAGCATTTCAACCCCAAGCACCGCAGGTATTTACACTCTTACCACCAACACGATTTCTTCAACCTGTGCAGGTGGATCACCAATTGCTCTGACTAAGTCGATCACCGTTGGAAAACTTGCCAGCGTTGTTGCAAAGCTTGCAACATCAAGTGGTTATGTTTCTAAGAACCCAACTGTTTCTGTTTCGGGAACTGTAAAGTCTGGTTCTGTTGCGGTAGCTAATTCGAACATCTCTGTTGTGTTACTGAGAAATGGTTCTCAGGTTAAGACCCTTACCGGAAAAACCGACAGTTACGGTGCTTTCAACTTGAACTTCTCTGGAACTTCATACTCAGCCGGTTCTTTCACAGCCGAAGTAACTTTGGATGGAAACACAACATACATTGAAAAGAGCGTGACCACTGCAGCTCTAATCTTGCGCTAAAGGTAGCAATTGCCACTTTCTAGAAATAGACGAAATGCCATCACTCTGGGAGCGATGGCATTACTTTTAGTCATCATTTATGCTGTTGTCCGAATTTTTCTAATGGTTTTATCTTTGCAGAGCACAATGGCTGAAGTTGAGAAAATAAAAACAGCAGCACACAACAAAGATCTAGCCACTCTAAGTGCTGGTCTTGGTAAAGCCGCAGATGCAATCGGCATGGGAGATTCTTCGGCGCATGATCCAGTGGTGCAATTTTTTGGATTTCTTCCAATCATCGGTGCTGACATTCATGCCGCTTCAGTCCTATCTTCTGATGGTCGTTTAGTTCTGCAAGCAGCTCAAGATGTGACCAACGTGTCTAACCAGTTGGTCAAAGCAGGTATTGGTCAGAAGCCTCTACAAAACCCTGCTCTGGTTGCTTCAATGCGCGAGGGCATGAGCAGCATGAATACTGCTGTGCAGCAGCTAAATGCTGACCTAACAGACATTGATCCAGCTGCACTGCACTTCGGCCTTACCGAAAAGATGACGAGCGCTAAAACTGCTGTTGCATCGCTAGCTAACGCCAGTTCCCGAATCACTCCCTTAGTTGAAGTCGGCACCGTTGTCTTAGAGCAACCAGGTAAGAAGAGATGGTTTGTTTCAATTCAAAACCTTGCTGAACTTAGAGGTACCGGCGGTATCACAGGTGCATATGCCATTATCACCAGCAATAACGGCAAGCTAAAACTTGAAGAGTATGGCGCCGATAAGAAACTACTTGCCATGGGCAAGATCAACTACAGTTCTTACCCGCAAGAACTAAGAGATCTTTGGGGTGTTGATTTAGGCGACTGGCGAGACATCAATGCCTCTGCACATGCTCCTTACGCGGCTAGGTTAATGGCCGATGGTTGGCAACAGCACCGTGGTGAAAAAGTTGACGGTGTCTTGTTTGTTGGTCAAGGTGTGGTCAGTGAGCTCTCCGGTGCAGTTGGTGCCATCACAGTTCGCGGTAACACTATTGATTTGAAAAACGTTGTTTCATTCTTATCTAAAGACATCTATGCCAAGTTCACCGATGTTGATCAGAAGAATGCTGTTGTTGGTGAGTTAGCTGCAGAGATGTTCAAGCGGTTACTTGCCGGCAAGGTAAATGCCGGTGGCTTCCTAGCTGCTGCAGCTGCCGATACAACAGGCGATCGCATCATGGCTTGGTCGCAGAATAAGCAAACTCAGTTAGTTTTTGAAAGTTACTCGGTAGCCGGTGTGGTTAGCGATAAGTTTGGCCCTAATGTTTTGGTAACACTGAATAATGCTGGTGGTAACAAGCTCGATGCATACAGCACCGTAAAAGCAGATTATTTATTAGGTGTTTGTAATACCGATACCTTTACCGGTTACCAGGGTAGAAGAAGCAGGGTAACGATTGATCTAACCAATGGTGCGCCGAAGAGTGGGTTACCTGCCTACGTTATTACTCGTCTAGATGATTCGTTCGGTGAATCAAGACCTAAGGGTTCTAACCGTGAACTGGTAACTGTTTATGGACCGGTTGGTTCAGAATCAGAAAAGATTACCGTCAACGGTAATGAAGAGTTTGTAATGACCGGGGTTGACCGTAACCGTCCAGTCTGGATTTTTGATCTGCAGATGCTCCCTGGTGAAACTAAAAAACTTGTTATTGATTTAGTTGAACCAATCAGTGATGACAACATGGAGCTAGTTGCTGGGAAACCAACAATTACCGGCCCTGTGATGCTGAACGCGCCTTTGCTCTCAGCCTCATCAACTGGCGAATGCTCACTGAAATAATCACTCCGATAAAGCCGCCTAGCGAGTTATGTAATACATCATCTAGGGTCGAATAACGCTCCGGTAAGAACCAGCGCTGTAATCCTTCGACAACAGCTGAAACCACAAGCGGAGTAATGCAAAGAATCCACACCGGAACTCTTGGTAATAAAAGTACTAAAAATACACCCAGCGGTATGTATAGCGCGACATTGGCTAGCGTCTCAAGCTGGTTGTATTGGATCCACCTAAGCCAGGAGATGCTGTGACAGAACAGCAAGATTTTAGATGTAATAAACCAGATAACCCCACCACCATCAACCGGGGTTGGCCATAGTGATGCCGAGGCAAGAACAATAAGGTAACCGGCAAAGGCCAATCCAGAGATTGTTTTCTTGATGTTCACTAAAAGTCCTAGGTGTCTAACTTGACGATATTTGGTCAAGACTATAAAGTTTAGAACATGAATAACAGCGCACTTTATATCAACATGTCGGAGGCGAGCCTAGGCCGTCCTGTCATGATGATGCGTTCTGTTATGTGTATGCGAATGTGTCGCTAACTCACACCCCAAAAAGCCGGCTTTGCCGCTACGAGTTACGACACCAACACCCCAGCAATAGCCAAATTTTGGCACACCCCCATTCGCATACACAATCAAAGGAATTTTCAAATGACAATCGCAATCAACCCGTTTATCCGCACCTCCGCCAATGAAACCGAAGCACGTGGTTTCGCCCTTTACGTCGGTATCGACGAACACACTGCCTCAGCTAACGGAACATCGCTTGGAGCTATCGTGGCTGCTCTTAGAAACACTTTGGAACAGTTAGCGCCGGGGCTTGCTGCTGAGTCTTACGCAGCGGTTGCTCTAGCCCGCTCTGGCTCCGGTGGCCGGAACGTTGATGTAGTTAGAACAGCTCTAGCTGATCCGCGTGCCTTAGAACGTCTTACTGAGCAAAAGGATGAAGACGCCGCTAGAGGCGTGGTCATCGATTTACAAAGACGTAAGGTATTCGTTGATGGAATCAATGCAGAGCTGACTGAGAAGGAATTCGACTTACTCAAGCACCTGGTTGAAAACCAAGGAGCAAACATTTCAAGAGATGAACTGATTGACACGCTTTGGCAATGTGAAGAAGGCCCTGAAGTTGTTGGTAGAACAATAGATGTTCATGTCAGAAGACTAAGAGCCAAGATTGAAGGCTACGAAGACATTGTTAGAACTGTTCGTGGTGAAGGCTATCGCTTCGATAAGCATCCAGATGTCCTGATCGAGGCTTTCTAAAAAGTAGGCTAGCCCTATGCTCGAAAACCTTCAATACAACGATCTCTTGACTCGTCTAACTAAAGACACTCTTGAGCTTGTTGACTCTGGAGTGAATACGCCAATAGTGATTATTGATGGTCGAGCTGGTTCTGGTAAATCTACTCTTGCAGCTGCCTTACAGAATGCTTTATTTATTGAAGGTGAATCGCTACCGAGGCTGATACACATGGAAGATCTCTACGAAGGTTGGACTGGATTAGCTCAAGGAGCTGAATATCTTCAAAGAGTTATTCTGATGCCACTATTGAGCAATAAAACTGCCTCCTGGCAGGAATTCAACTGGGAAACTAACCAGCGTGAACGCTGGAGAGAATTCTCTGGTGGAACACCGTTGATTATTGAAGGCTGTGGTTCGCTAAATAGATATACGGCAACTGTTTCAAACATTAGTGTCTGGCTTGATGTTCCAGAGGAAATCAGAAGAGCGCGCTGGTTAGAACGTGATGGCCATGCCTTCGATGCATACTTTGATTCTTGGGCGGCTCAGGAACTTGATTTCATCGCTAGGGAGAAATCTCCCGAATGGGCCAGCTTTGGTTTACTCAGCCCTGCGGTTTAGTAACCAAACTCGAAGACCAGCTATCAGGCTTCCAACAATAAAGAATGCTGCTATCAAATAGGAAGCATTCTTGACTGCCGGAATGCTTGCTGAATAGTAACCACAGAGTGTCAAACCGGTTCCCCAAGCTAGAGCGCCAACCAGGTTAGAACTAAAGAACTTGTAATAGTTCATCTTGGCAATACCGGCTACCACTGGAACAAAAACTCTTGCCCAAGGCATGAATCTGGCAACCACAACAGCCCACCAACCCCACGCTTTGAATAGGCTCTCGCTCTTAGCAATTCCAGCTTTGATCCATTTACCTTTGCGTTTATCAAGGTAAGGTCTGCCGAAGTGCCTACCAAGTGTGAAACCAACCTGATCACCTAACCAAGCCGCTATGCCAACACCGATAGCCATCACCCAGATGTCAACGTTGTTGGCGGAACTTGCCGCTACCAAACCAGCAGCAAAAACTAAGGAATCACCGGTAATGAATGGAACGAAAGCTCCAACAAATAACCCGGTTCCGGCAAAGACCAAACCCCAAACTACTAAATAGAAAAGTGTTGAACCAAGGTCAGGAAACCAAGCAACAATTTGATCGCTGATGGAAGCATGAATAACTATCTGCAATTAAGGCTTTCCGTGCAGCATGATCTCATCCAAGGTCAGACGAACTCTTGGAGTAATCTCACGTTCATATGCAGGACCTTCGAGTTGCTCAGCAGGAGCAACCTTGCCAACAGCGATGGCCACTAATACTTCATGGTTCTCATCTAGCTTTAGTGTCTTTGCGATTTCTTCGCGAACAATGCCACCGATGTGGTGAGTGTGTAGTCCTAGTTCTTGAGCCTGAACAAGCATCATGGATGCAGCTAGTCCCGCATCGTATTTACGTCCGGTGTTCTCTCTGCCATCAGAGAGGTTTATCTCAGCCATAACCACAATCAGAGCGGAGGCATCTGGTGCCCAGGCTTGGTTGAAACCGGTTAGGCCAGTTGCACAGATCTCTTTGTGGATTGGATCTGCTTTACTGATGTATGCAAAGCGCCAAGGTTGGATGTTATTTGCTGAAGGGGCCCAACGACCGGCTTCAAGAATTGATAGCGCTTCATCTTGGCTAAGTAGGTAGTCTCTGTTGAAAGATCTAGGGCTCCAGCGTTCTGCTAGAACAGGGGCAATCGGGGCAGCGGTAACGGCTATTTTGTTTGGTTGCATACCTAAAGCCTAAACCCCGAGAGCCTCGCCTAGCGCACTTAGCAGACCTTCAACATCTTCAGGTTTGGTATCCCAGGCACACATCCACCTGACCTGTCCAATCCGGTGATCCCAAACATAGAACCAATACTTCTTTTGTAATTCTTCGATGATTTCTAACGGCAACAAAGGAAATACCGCATTGGCCTGAGTTGGGTTAGGGACACTTACTCTCCCCTGCGATTTTTGAGCTAGCTCTCTTACTCCAGTGTCAAGAGCCTTAGCCATTGAGTTGGCATGTCTAGCACTTTTGATTGCTAAATCATCTTCCAGTAAAGCAATTAGCTGGGCACTAACAAAACGCATCTTGCTTGGTAACTGCATAGAGGTTTTTCTAAGGAAGGGAATTGAAGCGTCAAGTGTTTTGTTATTTAGCACCACTACGGCTTCAGCTGCTAGGGCACCAATCTTGGTGCCACCGAAACTAACTAGGTCCACTCCAGCATCGGTGGTGAAAGCTTTGAAGCTAACATCTAGAGCGGCAGCTGCGTTAGATAACCTTGCGCCATCCATGTGTAAGAAGAGATTATTTTCGTGCGCAAAATCAGCTAGCGCTTTGATTTCCGGAATTGAATACAAAGTGCCAAGCTCTGTGGTCTGAGTGATGCTGATAGCAGCGATCTGAGATCTGTGCACCGAACCAATGTCAAATAAGTGTGGCTTGATAAGTTCAGGAGTTAGTTTGCCATCAGGAGTTGGGATGGTCCATAACTTGATACCCGCCATCTTCTCAGGAGCTCCTCCTTCATCACTGTTGATGTGTGCTGTTTCAGCACAGATAACTGATTCCCAACGTTTTAGAACACTGGCTAAAGCAATTACGTTCGCGCCGGTGCCATTGAAAACTGGAAATACTTCAGCTTCTGAACCAAAAACCTGTTTGAAGATCTGCTTTAGCTCGCCCGTTACAAAGTCATCGCCGTAAGCCATCTCATGGCCGTCATTGACTGACTGCATAACTTCGAATAGTCGGGGGTGAACACCAGCGTAGTTATCGCTTGCGAAGCCTCGCCATACTTTACGGTCTTGAAGTGCCATTGGTTATCCTGACGTCTTTCTTTGGGGTAAAACCTAATCTATCTTGTCAGTTAGGCACCTTCGCAAAGGCGAAGATTAGCCACTGATTGCCACGGCTTAATGGTTAAGTTAATCTAATGAAATCGGAAGCAGGTGGCGGGATGTATGAACGGTCAGTTCTAGTTGTTGAAGATGAGCCATTCATCAGGGGGTTAGTCTCGGACAAGCTCAAAAGCGAAGGCTTCAAGGTCTCAGTAGCCTCATCGGCCGCCGAGGCTCGCAAAATAACCGCTGGCCAGGACATCGACGTTGCGGTGCTAGACATTGACCTTGGTGCTGGCCCTAACGGTCTGGACCTTGGAATCGCATTACACAAAATGCACCCTGAGATGGCTCTGGTTTTTCTCACCCACGTTCCGGAACCGAGAATCTTCGGCTTAGATGTTAGATCCATCCCTAAGAACTCTGCCTATTTACTAAAAGAACGCTTAACTGATCCAAACCTCCTCCACGAGGCAATCGAAGCTGCTCTCCGCGATCGAGTAGGGCCTGAGTTGAGAGATGATCTGAAGCCTTCACACCTGCTGGTAAATGTTTCAAGAATTCAGTTAGAAGTTTTGCGAATGCTTGCGAAGGGACTGTCCAATCAGCAAATTGCTGATGCCCGTGGAACAACTCTTAGAGCTGTTGAGAACTTGGTGAACCGAGCAGTCTCTGCAGCTGGAATTGATGTTGCTTCTAAAACAAGTGCAAGGGTGATTGCAGTTAGGGAATTCATTCGGGTCGCTGGTTTACCAGAATAAAGCATCCGGATCTACAGCTTCGGTTCTCAGCTGTTCATAATCAAGAATCAAGCATTCGATGCCTCTATCTTCAGCAAGTGTTCTAGCCTGAGGTTTTATCTCTTGGGCAGCGAATATTCCCCTAACCGGACTAAGTGCTGCGTCTCTATTCATCAGTTCTAAATATCTGGTTAGCTGCTCAACGCCATCTATTTCACCACGACGTTTTATTTCAATAGCAACCGATTGCCCGTTGCTATCTTTAGCCAAGATATCCACAGGTCCTATAGGGGTCATGTATTCACGTTTTACTAGCTGAGCACCTTGACCTATTAGTTCAATTTGAGCCGCAAGTAGTTCTTGCAGATGTGCCTCAACACCATCTTTGATAAGACCTGGGTCTTTACCAAGTTCATGGCTCACATCTGTGTGTATTTCATAAATCTGCACCCAGAGAATATCTGCCGTTTTAGCTTGGCTTACTCGCCAAATCTCTTTGACCCCGTTACTAAGTTGTTCTTCATCAGGTTCATGGGTTGAGTAATTACAGGGTGGATTCATCCAGTTCAAAGGCTTATAAGAGCCGGTTTCACTGTGTATGAGAATGCTGCCATCGCCTTTGAGCATCAGGAGCCTTCTGGCTTTAGGTAGGTGGGCGGTAAGCCTGCCAGCATAGTCAACTGAGCAGTCAGCAATAACTAAACGCATTTACTTTTTCTTGAGAAGCTTTGCTTCAAGTTCTTCAAGACGAGTAACTAGATGCTCTAAAGACTTGTCTTGGTGATCTAAATGCTTTTGAATCTGAATAGATTCTGCTAACACTGCAGCAGCATCTTCGTAAGTCATAATTGCTCTTTTTTCAGCCGCTGCTGCTTGAATGTTTTGCCCAACAATAATGATTGGTAATAGCACCAACTGCAAGAAAGTCTGAGCTATCCAAGAAACAATTTGAACAGGATCGCCTTTCATGATTACCGCTGGCAAGGAAACCAAAGTTAGTGCGAAGAAGGCATAAGCTGCCCACATCGTGCCAACCCGCTTGGTAATTCCGAGACCTAGCTTCTGGTTTACGCTTTCAGGTTTCGAATCGGCAATAACTGCATCCGCATTAGGTGCTCGATGCGCTTTACGGCTTTCGACGTGTGGGTGCTGAACATACTTGAATTTTGAGTTAGGGGCCTTAGTTGCCATTAGGACTCGATTTCTAGTTTCATTCCTGCGGGAGTTGTTGTTACTGAGCGAACCTTGATGCTCTGCACCTGGTGACCTAGTTGAGCTTCAACTTTAGTTTTTAGAGCTGCTGGTTCAATTTCGATGTAATCGGTAGTCAACATGAATTGCTGGGTGACCTTTGATTTCAGTAACCGTGGATGATCAACTACATACACAGCCGCTACCAGAATTACGGCATACATGGCCTGAACCGGTAGGTCATAGGCAGGTAGTCCTAGGTTGAGACCCATGGCAAGTGCCACTAGAAGATAGACAATCTCATTCCAGCCCAGGGTTTCTGATCTGAGCCTGAAGATAGAGATAACGCTAAATAAGGCGAAGCCAACGCCTAGGGAAATGGTGAATGTGCCAAGCGCTCCACCTAAGACATAGAGGGTGATGTTAATCAGCGAGATGGCAACAAACACGTCCCTGCGCTTATGCCTTCTATAGAAAAAGACGTAGGCCAGCAAAAATAACAAAACGAGGTCAATGCCTAATGAGGCAAAGAGTAAAGGGTAATCAATTGGGGTCACAAGGTTAGACTAGCCCAAATGGACAAAATGGCACTGTTTAGAAGGCTCACAGTAGGGTTTCTAGCCCCTATGGTCTTACTAGGCGTAATCTCATCGCCTGCTCAGGCTGCCAACCCCCTGAAGCTCTCAGACATCTATAACCCGCTAAAAGTCCTTAGGGTTGACCTCACTTTACCTGCAGGTTCGGTCGCATCGCTAAATAATTCAGCCACCTTTACGGTCTATGTGCCAGGCACAATAACCATGAGTGTCGATGGTAGAACCAGTGGTGCACTGGATATACACACCAGACTCAAGGGGTCGACCTCCATGTTCAAACTTGACGAAACTCCTAGTTTCAAAATCAAGTTCAAGAAAGGGAAAGCAGGAACCGGTTACCTTGGCCTTCGAAGACTAACTCTCAATAGCATGGTGCAGGACAACAGCAAGATCCATGAATTTGGCGCATACAACCTTTTCAACGCGATGGGCATACCAGCATCTAAAACAGGTTGGGCAAGGCTATACATCAACGGTGTTGATCGTGGTCTCTATGTCAACGTGGAACAACCTGACCAAGCCTTTATGTCTAAAAGATTCAAAGACATCACCCAACATGTTTATGAAGGTGTTGCTCGTCAGGATTTGAAACTTGGTAATGACAGTGGTGATGACAAAACTGGTCCGTTCTTGGTTGACTCTGGCTGGAAAGTAACACCAAACAAACAAGATCTAAAGAAGTTGATTGACTATTCAAACGATTGGGAAGATAAGACCTGGTATCAGGGTCTACTTACCGTAACCGATAGAGCTTCGCTAATTAGAGCGTTTGCAGTTGAGAATTTCTTAGGACACTGGGATTCCTATTCCGGTCCTGACATCAATAATTACTTCTTGAGAAGTAACACTAGAGATAAGTTCACATACATCCCTTGGGGTGTTGATCAAACCTTCGGTGAGAACCGCGGCACCGAAGTGCTCGGTGACACTTTCAACTTGCCACTTATTTCCGATAGCTCCCCGCACCCATGGTCAAGAAGCATGAACCGAGGAATGCTTTACGTTAAGTGCATTAATTACAAGCCATGCAGAACCCAGTATTTGCTAGAGCTAAAAGCTGTTTCAGCGATGGCAACCAAGATCAAGCTCGGTGCTCAGATGCGAGCCGCAGCAGCAGTTATCGAACCGGTATTGGTAGCCCAGTATGAAAAGGACCAACCGTCTCTCACTTTGGCTCACAAAGAACAAGCCAGATCCATTGCCTATATTGCTAGGCGTCAGGCTGAGGTAAAGGCTTTGCTAACGCAATACAAGATCAAATAAGTCCAGAGAAGTTTCCGGGTCACTTTCAATTCAGTGCCAAATCAACAACTAATACAAGATTTGCTAATGCGATTACTTGACTAGCTTGGTGTCGGGTGAAGTTATCTACTTGACCGCAAACTCAGAACAGAGTTCAGTGACTTTATCCTTCGCAGCGGCGGTTTGCAGAGCATATTGGTTCAATGTTGCATCATCAACTTCAGTATCAAGGAGTGCGTTATACTGACGTGAGATAAGTGAGAAATTAGCAAAACTCTGTTTTACGGAGTCATTTCCTGCGCTTTGTCCGATAACTAAAAGTTCAGAAAGAAAGTTCGAAACTTCGCTATCTAGCTTGGGAAGAGGAAGGGCAGCATAAACATTACAAGCTGATCTATCAAGCGAACGCTTAGCTGCATTTATAGACCCGAGAGTTACCACTAAAGCAAAAATCAAAACTGAAACTCCGCCATAGATGAAATATCTGGTTCTTATCTTGCCCTGCACTTTATCCACCTCAGCAGATTTTCCAATCACTAAGGCAGCTAAAACATTCAAACCAACCGCTAAGAAAGTGCAAATGAATGCCATGGCTAGTAGCGCTGGTTGGGTGTATCGGAATAGTCGATAGAGCGCACCTAGCACTTCAAAGTAGTTTCTATTAGAAAACTTCATCGCTACTGGGATGGTCATCAGAAATGGAACTACCAGTAAAATTCCAGCTGGAATAATTGCTAGCCAAAACTTCACTCGGTAATTCATCCTGGTTGCTGTCACTCCAGCAGTAACCAAGTTTAAGATAAAGAAAATCAGGTAAATAACAACGATGCTCTTGAGTGGAAGTTGATAGTCCGCATACTCAGCAGTATTCAAAACTCCTAGATACTCCCCCAGTGGCAACCAGTAACTGATCGGCCAGAAGACTAGGGCTGAGGCTAAGACGAGTAGGAATGCTGCTCTGAACTGTCGGATACGGTTTAGCACTGTTGGACTCCTCAAGACACGTTGGGTTAAGCCTAGCCTGAGTGGAAACTGGCAGAATAGGCGTGATGAAAGACTTAACTGGAAAGACCGCCCTTATCACTGGAGCTAGCTCAGGACTGGGCGAAGGATACGCTTTGGAGCTTGCTGACCGAGGAGCCCAGGTTATCTTGGTAGCTCGCCGAGCAGACCGGCTTAGGGCCTTAGCGGACCAAATAAAGGCTAAACACGGCATCTACGCCGCCTCGGTGCTCCCTATGGACCTTAGCGTCAAAGACGCTGGTTCAACTCTGGCTAAGGTGCTCAAAGGCCGTGGAACCCAGATTGACATCTTGGTCAATAACGCTGGATTTGGACACACCATCGATTTCGTAGACGAGGACAACAAGTCCATAGTCGATGAGCTAACCGTGAATGTTCACACCCTTGTGGAACTGACTCATGCCTTCTTGCCTGGCATGGTTGAACGTAAGGAAGGCGTTGTAATCAACATTGCCTCAACCGCAGCTTTCCAGTCCCTGCCATACATGGCTGTTTACGGAGCTACCAAAGCTTTCGTGCTTTCCTTCACAGAGGCGCTTTGGGGTGAAACAAGAAAAACCGGAGTAAAGGTTCTTGCAGTTTGCCCGGGACCGACCGAAACAGAGTTCTTCGATGCTGGCGGAAGTAGTCCTGCGCTAGGAAAGATGATCCGCAGTCGTGATGATGTCATCAAAACAACTTTCAAGGCTTTAGAAAAACCTAAATCACCTGGCTATGTAATCGATGGTGCAGTAAATAAAGTAACGGCTATTTCTAGCCGGTTCTTTACTCGAAGTTTTGCGGTCAAGCTTGCAGCGCGAGTAATGAATCCAAACAAGAAAAGCTAGAAATTAGATTCGATACTAAAAGCATTAGATAATGCTCGATACCAAGCACTATCTGGTAAATCAAACCGCTTCCAGTTTGCAGCTGGTTCTTTTATTTCCATAGTGGTTGAACCGCCACCATCAAGCAAAACCGCATCGGTGGCACCTAGAGACATTAGCCATCTAGCCATTTGATCAGCAGTAGAGCCGCCTTGACGCATCCCCATATCGGCAGCATCTGCACCACGGCTTGAAGCCATCAACCAAACTTGACCATCTTGATTCCAGCCGATGGCAGAGCGAGGTCTAAAGTCCTTACTGTGCAATGCACATATCCAAACGAATTTGCCGTTTTGGACCAGTCTGGGTCCTCGCCCTGCAGCATTAATAAAGTTAGCTCCAGTTGCAGATCGATAACCCATAGACACCGTTACAACATCTCCCGCTTTGAACCTAAGTGCTGTTGTTGCGCTTTCACCATTAGCTTGAACAATGAACCCACCTGAATCAACCCTGGTGAAATAACCCTGACGGTAAACATTTCTGACGATTAGCTTGCCAGTTGCATCTGGAGTTACTCGAAGAGTTACCCTGCCGGAATTTGTGGTTTCTGAGTAATCCCCATCAAATAATGTCGCGCCGGCAGCACTCCCCGGACCAAAGTTATACGAATCAATCGAAAGAGTATTTGTGGCACTTGAAATGCTGCCGGCAGGAGCCACGCTATCGGCAGCCATTCTGGTTTCAAATTTGGGAGCTGGGACAAGAGAAACCGCCGCTTTCTTTTTCAAAGCCAACTTGGAGAAAATGTATGCATACTTTCCCCTGACCTGAATAATTGTTCCGTATCGCTTAGAAATGGCTGCTCCCTTAGGGTAAACCTTATAAATTTTGCCACTTTTAATAACTACTGTGACTTGACCCTTAGGGGTAACATCATGAACGAAGTTCTGCCCATAGACGACTATAGAATCTTTACCCGGGCTTAGTTGGTTTACTCCAGTTACCTGATATTTCCTATTAGCAATGGTTATAGTTCCAGTGCCTCGATAGCCCTTACTTGGATTCACGGTTCGCTTGATCATGCCAACAACGCCTGTGGTGCCAGGTGGCGAATAGGTCATGTGGCTATCTTCTAACATGGCATTCCAAGGCCCGTTGCCATCAAAGTAATCACCATTTAGCGAGGCAATGGCATTCTCCCCGGTTACCGAAAGCATTCTCAAGTCTTGGGTTTCTGGAATACTCCAATGCAGTATTCCAAAAGAAATGTTCCTTAGATTTCCAGTTGCTACTGAAACTCTGGTACCCAATGGTGATAGATCGTTATCGGTGGCATCATTACCCGGTGAGAACTGCCAACCCTGAGCCGTAACTCCATTATCCAGGGCCTTGGAATCAACCAGGTGCTTTGCATCCAAAGCTGGAGTTGAGAGACAGCCTGAGCTAGCAGCGTTAGCGCTGACAGAGCCAACTAAAGTAAGCAGGATCACTGAGGTAATAGCGACAGTTCTAACTGCTTTACTCACAATCACCACCATGCCTCTTTTCTTATTATTAGCCTATAAGTCTCTGCGGGTAGGCTCTAGATATGTTCTCAAAACGTTTAGCCACTCGCTTCTCGGTTTTGATTATCTTCATCCTGGCTGTGATTTCACTGAACACAGGCATAGCCCAAGCAGCTCCAAATTACGTGGAAGGAAACGATTCCGCTGCCTTGGTATACAACCCACTTCAAGTAGCCAAGATCTCGCTCCAGATGTCTGACTCTGATTACAACTCGCTTAGATGGCCAAATGTCACTTGGGATAACGAAGGTGATTGGCGTGAAACACAAATGCGTTTTACCATGGGTTCAAACACCTATGGTCCATACAAAGTTGGAGTTCACCTAAAAGGTGCCTGGGGCTCTTGGCGGGACATCACAGGTAAAGCTGCGTTCAAAATCAAAATGAACGCTTTTGTAAAAAACCAAACTTTCTTTGGTATCACCAAAATGACCTTGAATAACATGGTTCAGGACAACAGCTACATCCATGAAACACTCACATATCGGTTATTCAGAGCAGTCGGGGTACCAGCTCCTAGAACAGGCTTTGCCGATGTGACGCTAAATGGCATCAACTATGGTCTTCACCTAAATGTTGAAACCGTTGATCCGAAAATGCTTAAGCGCTGGAACATAACTAGCAGTCAAATGGTTAAAGGAGCCGTGCCGACCTTTCCGGATTTTTGGCCAGGTTCAGAAACTGCCTTTGCTATAGAAAGCGGTATCAAGGACTCTTACGCTTCACTGACCGCTTTAATTGCAGCTAATCAGTTAGATGGAGATGCCTGGTGGCAGCAAATAAACCAGATTGCTGACATGAAAGAGGTGACTCTCGAATGGGCTACTGAGCTATACACCGGTCATTGGGACGGTTATGCCCTAAACAAAAATAACTACTATGTGAATTTTGATGATGCTGGCAAAGCCACAATGCTGCCCTGGGGTACTGATCAGACTTGGAATGGATCGTATGATTTTTTCTCAAGTTCGGGACTGATGCTAAACAAGTGTTGGAACTCAACGGAATGCCACGAACTTTATCTACAGGCCCTAGCCAAGGTAGCCAACAAGGCTAAAGCTCTAGATCTACCGGTTATGGCAGCTAACGTCAGCACAGCAATCCGTAATTCAATAGCCCAAGATTCCTTCGGGCCTGGCTTAGGCGCTGCGCAAGATGCCCAAGGCTGGACTGTTTGGCAGCTGGGTTCACAACTGAGCATCTTGTCCGCTATGACAGAGCCTTGGGACACGAGCTTGTCTATTATCAAGGTGAACGGTGTCCTCCAAGACCCAGAGAAAGTCGTGATACTGGGTCCTGGAACCACAAGTATCAAACTCATCGCCACTGCAGCTCAACCAGATGCAGCCACTCAAATACAGCCGGTCAACTCTTTCAAATCTGGATTTAATGAGGTCTATGTAAGGGTTACCTCAGCAGATAGGCAGCACTCAAACATCCAAAATCTAAAGTTCTACGTGCTGACTAAGAGATCAAACCTTACCAAGATTGGCTTTACAACCAGCAAAGCAACCTTGACTAGCGTCGCAACAAATATCACTAATTCTCTAGCTTCGAAATTGCAAGGTGCAGACAGCCTTATTTTGAATCTGTCGATTCCCAAGAATCAACCAAATGCTAAAGCCCTTTTACAGCAACGAGCTGGGGCATTCCTAGCAATGCTCAGAGCCAAAGGAGTGACTCCTTTGAAGGTAACTCAGACACTTACCGCAACGGGATCCAAGAACACACTCATGGTTTCCAGTTCATACCGTAACTAGTAACAGGTTAAGCAAAAGATGCCCTTGGTTTCCCAAGGGCATCTTTGCTTCCTACTTTTAGTAGGTATAGATGTTTACTGACACACCCTTCGCCTTAGGCAACTTGAATGCCTTCAAAGCGTAGAACGTAGTCTTTAGAGTTGCCGGTACCTTGGTTGCTTTTAGCAACTTCTGGATCGCAGCAGCACGAGCAGCTGGTGAGGTCTTCTTCTTTTCCTTAGCAACAGCCCAGTCATTCGCGATTTCGACTAGACCAACTTTGACCTTACTCAACGCCTTGATTTCCTTGGCTATAGCCGCGTTACCAGCCTTGTTAGTCTTTGCATCAACAGTTACTAGATCTGCCTTAGCAAATGGAATCAGAATCTTGTCGATCTTCTTCGGCACCAAGAGAGTGATCTTGTAAGTTCCGACTGTTACTCCATCTTCGGCGGTAACAGTTGCAGTTACTACATTTAGACCTGGCTTTAACGCGGTGGTGTCTGAGAGTTCAACCTGAGCCCCTTCAACAGTTGGGGTTGCGGTAACAGTTGCTGAAATGCTCTTCAGCGGCAGTGCCATGGTTGAACCTACCGGATATACAACGTTGTTGACGGTGAAGCCAGTCAAAGTTGTTACTTTCGATGGCGCTACCAGGACTGTCAGGTTGTAATCGATTGCTTCACCAGCAGGGTCACCAGGAGCGACGTTAATAGTGATCAAGTTCTCGCCTGCAATTAGACCGGTAACAGTCCAAGTGAATGCCACAGCAGTTTTCACAGCTGTAATACCATCACCGGAAACTGTCACTGCTGTACCAGGTGTCAGGCCGGCAGCTAGAGCAACCTTAGGTTCAACGTAGAGAGTGATGGACTTGGTTCCAGCAGGCAAAGTGCTTGAGAGCTGAACTTCAGTTCCACCACCCCAACCAACAACGATGTTTCCAACCTTAGTTGTCTTCAAAGTTGCGTCGTTTCCACCAACATAGACCTTCAAGACATAAGACTTCACTGCACCTGATGGAGATGTGACCTTGAACGTGACCAGGTTCACCCCATTGGTTACGAGGTACCCGCCTGCAGTGCCACGAGGTAGAGGCTTCTCATTAACCTTCATGGACGCTGCTGGGTCTTCAGTTTGTGCCTTAACCTGGATGGAAGGAGTTCCGTAAGGCAAGGTGAAGTACTCAGCCGTGTCTAGAGTCTCAATAGCAATGTTCTCAGCGCCGATGTAGATACCCGCATCAGCATCAATGTTGGTGTTCAAACCATCTGAGATGTTCAAGGTGACTGTGTAAGTTGCCTCTTCGCCGTTAGCTGCACGAATAGTCAATACCAAGTCAGATGTTCCAGCCTTTAGCGGTGTTACTTTACCGTCACCGGTCACACTGAAGGTTGCTGCAGCATCGGTTGGCGTTGCAAGAACTGTCACCTTTTTAGTTCCATAAGGAAGATCTAAGGAGTCACCGTCTTGAACGTCAGCACCATTGATCTTGAATACCTTCACGCTGTTATCTGCTGAGAAATCATCGATAGGAACAGTGATGTTGTAATCTACGGAATCCGCATTAGAGTCACCTGGAGTAACAGTCACTGTGATTACGTTATCTCCTGCAACTAGCCCGCTTACTGTCCAAGTGAATGCAGCTGACTTAGTTGCTATGCCGTCAGTGGTAACCGCAATCGTAGTGCCTGGAGTAAATCCACTAGCCAAAGCTACGGTTGGTTCAACATACAGGGTGACTGAAGTTGTTCCAGCTGGAAGTGAGGTTGGGAAAGTCGCATCAGTACCATTGAAGACCAAAGTGGTCGTTCCGATTTTTGCAATCTTCAAGGTTGCGTCTGCTCCACCAACGTAAACCTTCAAGACATAGGTCTGTGCAAATGCAATACCTGCCTGAGGGGTTACCTTGAAGTTCACAAGGTTCACACCGTTTACCAAACTTACTGAGACAGAACCGCCGCGAGCAACTGACTTTGTGTTTACAGTCAGAGACGCAGTTTCGTCTTCAGTTTGCGCAGTTACGTTAGCTGTAGCTGTTCCTAGAGGAAGGTTGAAGTAACCAGTGGTGTCCAGTAGGCCTAAGTCGACACTTTCGCCATTGATAGTTATACCAGCATCGCCATCCAAGTTAGCGTTCTTGCTCTCCTCAAGCACGGTCAAAACAACTGTGTAAGTAGCAACGTCTGCATTAGGTGCAGTAACAGTCACAACAAGGTTCTGGTCGCCAACAACAAGTGGATGTAACTTACCATCGCCGGTGATTACGAATGTGGCATTAGGGTCTGTAGTCTCAACCGTCACATCAACCGACGTTGTCCTAGCTGGTAGCTCAAGTGAGTCACCATCATTGAAATCAGCTCCGTTGATTGTGAATGTCTTTAGCGTATTGTCAGGGCTCAAAAGCACATTCAACTTGACGCTGTACGCAAAGACGGTCTTACCATCTTGAGAGGTAACAGTCACAGTCAAGGTGTTATTCGCACCAGGCTTTAGCCCCTTGTCACCAGCGATTGCGTATGTGGCATTAGGGTCAAGTGTCTCAACAACAACACTTACCTCTGTTGTGTAAGGGTCAATGTCCACCGAGTCAGCACCAAGAACATCGTTGTCGTTTACTGTGAAGGTTGCAAGTTCGACACTCGTTCCTAGGGCGACATTTAGAGTCACGTTGTATTCGGCAGCTGTACCATCCGGAGCCGTAACAACAACATTCAGGTTGTTCGGTCCAAACACGAGGTCTGTTCCACCAGTGACTACATAGCCAGCTTCAGGATCTGTTGGCTCAACAGTAACTTCAACCTCAGTTGTGTAAGCCGGAAGCTCAACAACCGAACCGTCTCTAACGTTTGCGCCGTTGACCTGGAAAGTAGCCAAAGAAGTATCGCTGTTCGAAGCAACAGTCAAAGTAACTGTAGAAACAAGCTGAGTCTCACCATCAGCAGCAGTAACAGTAACAACCAACTCATTCACACCAGGCTGAAGATCAGAACCACCAACAATTTCAACCATCGCATCAGGATCTGTAGCCTCAGCAACAACATCAACCATGTCAGTGCCATAAACCAAATCAACGTTGTCACCATCTTGAACATCCGTGCCATTGACTGTAAAGACCGCCAAAGAAGCATCAGTATTAGCCAAAACAGTCAAAGTAACTGTAGAAACAAGCTGAGTCTCACCATCAGCAGCAGTAACAGTAACAACCAACTCATTCACACCAGGCTGAAG
>Ga0304729_1000383_pt1 | contig 33449 bp, 44 predicted proteins | sample C_131016_MF_Meta_FD_190475 | JGI IMG/M metagenome (GOLD analysis project Ga0304729, IMG submission 190475) | Freshwater microbial communities from Lake Croche, Canada to study carbon cycling - C_131016_MF_MetaG (v2) (version 2) | ecosystem: Environmental > Aquatic > Freshwater > Lake | place... | reverse complement strand
TAATCTTGGATGTATTCTTCCCATCTAGAGCTACTGCATCATAGAGTGAAAATGTTCCGCCTAGAGGAATGTTCTCGATCTCAATGGAATCCAGTTGCAGGAGCCGCGAACGTACGAATTGATATTTCCCGAGACAAACAACTCCGGAAGTAGAAGAGGAAGTAGTTGAGAAATCAACCACACTGACAGATCCATCTGCCTTTAGGAATGCCAGTGATTGACGCGGAATCTCTTTCACTGCAGTGGAGGTGAGGGAATATTCAAAGCACTGCACATGAGAGACCTTGAGTTTCCCCCAGCGCTTTGTAATCAGATCATACACCAGTGCATGAGTGAGACTAGTAATCCCATAGGACACTACAAGGTATCTATCTGATACCATGTTGATCTGCTTTTTCAGTGTATCCGTGAGAGTGCTATATGAAAAGGTATCAGTTGACTCATCATAATCCTCAAACAATTGCCCAGATACAAAATCAGTTACTTCTGGAAGAAATGTCTGAGTCTGATTGGAAGAAACAGTTTGCAGCCCAGAAGTGGTATATGCATACTGGTTCGAAGTGTTTGCATCATAAGATACAAGAGTAATGGATGAGAGTCCTCCTGATGCAACAATCTCTCGGAACTGGAATGGATACCGAGAGTTGGCAGTATAGAGAGATGCAATGCAATTGTTCTCAGTATAAACAATGAACCCAAGACTATGAGCAACGCAGGCAGTAATGATTCCGCGCGCAGATTCCACTGGACCGCCGCCAGCTCCAGTTACCAATGAAGGTGTGAAATCTGTCTGCCCTCCATCTAAACTCGAGCTCCAATAAACTGCATTCTGACTCCAAGCAATCATATATCCAGCAGCATATGAAATACCATCAATCGGATATACATATACATTCGGAGTCACACTGGTGTTGAGATAACCTGTGACTGGGAGAGAAGTGAGAGTAACTGGATTAAGAGTTGCAATGTCGAATTGGTAGAAATAGCAGCCTGATCCTGCCACATAGATATAGGATTTCCCACCTACGTATGCAACAGTCACGAGCGCACCGGCAATGTAAGTTGCTTTCAAAGTCCAGGTAGTTCCAATAAGGATATAGAAACCACCATCTGAAGCCACTCCAAGATATGCGCGGTTTCCATCCCCATCTCGTAGCAGAAAGATCTGAGTAAACAAAGATCCACCAAAAGCAGGAATGATCTCAGTATACCCTATTGATTGCAATCCCTGCTGATTTGGCATCACATTGTGGCAATAATAGATCTGAGGAATCCCAGCATCTTTGTCAGTATCCTCTTGAGAAGTTACTTGCCGATTGAATGTGTTGTCATATTGAGGAACAACAATAGTCCTCCCCCAATTTCGGGAGATAAAGGGAAAGGACTTTGCTGAAAGATTAGCTCGATAAACTACTTGGCTCACTGAGATCTCCTAGGATCACTGACGACTTACATGAACTGTGACTGTTCCAGATGCAAGATCAACTGTACCTGCGCCAGCATTGAAGAACACAACTCTCACAGTATTTGCAGTATTTACATGAGCGGAGAGCATAATGGATCCAAGAGCAAGTGAGAACGAAGCCCTCACCATATCTCCAACTACTGCACCAGTGACAGTAATATCAGTAGTTGTGGAAGTAAGAGTAGCAAGGGAAGGAGGATCAAAGACTGCAGTTGCAACTTTGAATACAGAAATGGGCGCGCCATCAGTATCGAAAGTTGGCAGTGCTTGTTTAAACCGCACCACATTATTGGCATCAATCCAGATATTTCCAAGCTGGAATCTCAGATGCGCGCCGTTCCAAGCTCCACCAGTTCCTGAATTATCCTGGATATAAATATTCCCTGCATTACCGCCCCCGAATCCAGAGCCAGTTTTCAGGATAATATCTGAGCCGGTCGGGAAAGTGACGTTGGAAGCGTTTTGAGTAGAGATTGTATAATCTACAGCGAAACTAGATCCGGTGACTTCCGTGGTATTGGAAGGGGCAATGGTTTGATAGCCATACTTATAGGAGAAATTCCCTGTGTATCCACCAGAGTTTGCAACTTCAAAGCAAGTATTCGCAACTGCTCGAGTATTATTTGGAGGGGTATAAATTGCGCTGGTGCCATCAGTGCTGGAAGTAGGAGCAGTGGATTTGAATCTCAAAGCTCCGGTGCCATCAAACCAAATATGATTTGCACCCAAAAGCAAGTGCGCTCCATTCCAGGCACCACCAGTACTTCCAGTATCCTGAATAACTACGTTACCAGCTTTCCCAGATCCCCCAAATCCTGCCCCGGTGAGGAGATTAAGAGTTCCGCCGTTCGGGTTAGTTACATTGGAAGCTGCTTGAGTCTGGATGTAATAAGAAGAAGCTGTTCCAGTTCCAGTGGTTTCAGTGGCATTGGAAGGTGAAACTCCATCGAATCTATATCGAGTGGAGTTATTTCCAGTGTAGCCTGAGGCATTGGCTACTTCAAAATATGAATTGGCAATTGCCCGAGTATTGGTTGGGAATGTGATTCCTGCACCCGCAGAAGTTCCATCAAGATCAGTGGTAGGTGCGGAAGTCTTGAATCTAAGTGAACCATCTGAGCCCATCCAAACATGGGACGCTCCAAGAACTAGATGATTACCATTCCACAATCCACCAGTTCCAGCAGTGTCAGTAAGAACCACAGTTCCTGCTGCAAACCCAGTTGCGCCTGCACCAGTGATAATATTTACTTTCCCCCCAACTGTGGGATTGGTATTTACTCCAATCTGGGTAGAGAGAGTGAAATTGAATACTCCGGTAGTTGAGTTTCCGGTGGAGTAATTCGGCGCAATCCCTGTACCGCTAAGTACATATTCAGAATTATATGGGCCAGTAGCTCCAGCTTTGAGAGTAGCTGCTGAAAATTGAGCTCCAGAATAATCTGGGAGAGTGATACCTTTTGATTTCGTGGTCATGCCATTACTCCAGAAGCAAGGTTATTAGATCCAAATGCGCCAACGACAGTGATATTTCCTGCATTATAAGTGAGTTTAGTTGCAGGAGTGGTGAGAGCGGCCGATTCGATCAGAGAGCAATTCACTTCAGTCAGGGTTGTGCCAGTGGAGCTAAGTTGAACTCCTGCTGGCAACCCAGTTCCACGAACCGTGGGAGCAAAGTAATTCTTTGCACAGGTATTAATCGAACCTGCTGGCGCCCCGGTCATGGTATTAAAGAAGCTGCTGATAACTGGCCGAACATCACAATTGCTCGATCCGTCAATCCTCACTCCATAGGATTTAAATTCACTGATTGCAGTTTTATCTACAGTAACTCCATTGGAGTTCAGGACATACACTCCGATTGCAGTGGAAGCTCCATTGTTTCCTGCAAGCTGGCCGCCCAGAATGTTGATTGTACCAATGCAGGATTCAATATAAATTCCATAGGTGCTCGTACTCACCTGCCGAATCCAAGGATCCAGAATGGTTACTGCACCAGATTTATTAAAAGTGAGTAGGTGAATGCCATACCGAGCGGAGTCTTCAAACCTGCAATTCCGGATGTGGAAGTCTGTATTTGCAGTGCTAATACTGGCAGAAGCAGTTCCAGTAGCTTCCAGGCCATCATAGCAAGTGATAGCTGCACAGAAATCTAGAGAGACTCCAGTGAGTTTACCAGAAAGGTTGAATCCTCTGGAGCCTGCAGTTTGAAGCGCCGCATAAGTGCAAACTGCGCGACAGTATGAAAGTTTGGTTTGATAGTTTGATCCGTCATTACCAGCAGAGACCGAACCATCGAAATAAAATCCATCCCAAAGATCAGTGCCTCCAGTTCCAGCAAGGATTCGGATAGATTCACAGCGCTGCAGCAATGCATCATAGGCGCCTGAGAAGCTGAAACCACGAATCGAATCTGCAGAACTAACATTGTCTAGGCGCGCGCCATTGCAATAATTAATCAGCACGCCAGCACAATTCGAGGTTACAGCAGGATTCCCGAGTCTGCCAACATACAGATCTCGAACTTCCAGGTTTTTAACCATGGAATCATATGAGCCAGGATAGGAAGTTGCTCCCACTTGGAGAACAGTTAGAGTACTGGAACTAGAAAGAAGCCGAGTTGAAAGATTCGAAACTCCTGGCCACTTAGAGCCTACGCCCACAAGTTTTTGGTTTCCTGCCGTAAGATTGATTGCAGATGCAACCTCATAATATCCAGCCTGCAGGCGGACTTCAGGAAGTGCAATAAGTGCAGCATTGATTGCAGTTGCAGTATCGCCGCCACCAGTTACTGCGCCCCACCACTCAGCGTATCCAAACGTGTTCTTGGTTTTATTGAAAACCACTGTTGCGCCAGTTGGGCAATTAAAGATCTTATATACCCCAGCCTGGAGGTTATTAAATACTGTGAATGTAACTCCAGATGCAATATAAAAAACTGCACCAGGGGCCATGATTAGGGGCAGATTGAATGTGACATTCGCACTGATCTTATAATTCCCAGGCGGCACATAGATATGACCCGCAGAGGAAGCACTCGCATTCTGAAATGCAATGTAATCCTCATTGGAATTGTCTCCAACTGCTCCAAAGTCTTTCACTGAGACTGTGTCAGTAAGACGAGAATAAAGAGATCTGGTTACTGCATTAAGCAGTGAGAGAAGATAATTCACATTCCCCGCTGGAACCTGAGTAAGATCCAGAGTAGGAATACCCACAACCTCAACTCGATCTCCGAGCACGCAGCCTTCAATCAAAGTAATTGCAGTGGAAGAAGTCTCCTGGAAATCAACACTCGAAAGCTGTTTCGTTCCATTGATATACACAAACACGGAATTCGTATTTGGCGTATAAGTGAATGAGGTGATGGTGAAAACAGTTTGTCCCGCTGTAGCCGTAAAAGCCTGCGGGACAATTGTTCCACTGACATTGGCATTAAGAATTCCGCCAGAGCCAAAGAGAGATGCGGTCATTTCATAATTCCTTCAGGAGCTTAAAAACCTACAGCTGAGATATTCGAGGCACGAAGCATTTGGATTTGTTCTGCAACCAAACCTCTGTATGCGGCCGCCTCATCATCTTTTCCAACCGCCTTGAATACAGTAGCTGCTGCATCAAAGACTATACAAAAGGGATGATCCAATGCCACCCATGAACTATAAGATTCTTTAGTAATATCAGGGTTGACATAGCAACCAAGAAGATAGTATTGTTCTTGGGTCGAAGAATTGATTTGAACATACGAACCTGCAACGTAGCAAATGTCAGACTTTTGCACTTGGTATGCATCAAAAATCTGTTCTGGAAGAATCACAGTGAGCTCAATTCCAGGCACAGAGTTTGTGTAATCGTATTTTCGGAGATACTTCAGGGCGCGCCACCTGGAGAGCAGAGCTCGATAATCCAGATTCTGCACGTAGTCGGAAGTAGCAAAGACCAGGCCACTTTCAAAAATGTCTTTGTAATAGTAGTCTGATTGGTGAGCTTTCAGAGTGGCAGATTTGACTGCCGACTCAGTCTCTGCCACAAGATCAGAGCGCCCAGTGAGAGTGTAAACCTCAGCGCAAAGTTCGGAAAAGTTCATGATTCAGACCTGATTAGCCAGCAGTTTTCAGATTCTTCAACGAAGCAGTCAGCATTGCACCTGAGCCGCCCATTGCAGCTTGTGCAATATCCTGAGTATTTGCAGGCTTAAGAGGCTCAGGAGTTGTGTTTCCCATGTCGCGCGCGGGATCGCCAGAAATAAGAGCATTTGCTGCTGCAATCTCAGCGAGAACCTTTTCACGAATCCTGGTTTCCAGTGCAACCATCGGATCCAGCATTGCGGATTCAACTTCTTTTTCATTCGGATCCACAAAAATATGCGGATGACCTGCGGCGATTTCTGCCTCCAATTCATCAATCTCTCGTTGCACTGCAGTGCGAAAGACTCCTGCAACAAAAATGGCGGGTTTGCCATTCTGCATGATGTAGGTGATGGAAGGGAAGGTGGATTTGAAAACTTTGAGGAGAGCCATTTGGTATGTACTAGAGTTGAAAAAAGATTGAAAAAACTCCCCCAGATTTGTATCCGAGGGAGTTGGATTGGGAAAGGATCAGCCCGCTGCCGCTGCAGTCAGATTGTAAACAATCGAATTTGCCGGAGGATTCTTCACCACAGTCGTGAGTTCCGTAGTAAGAGTTCCACCAACAGCATCAATGCCATTGTCCGAAACATCCATGTCAGTGGCATCTGGCATGTTGAATTCCTTATTCTGGGTTTTCCGATCTCCCAGATAAGCAATACGGAAAGTGGAAAGATCCACAGCAACTGCCATCTTCGCCCAGGAAGTATTGGAGTTCAAGAGCGGGTGCTCAATCATCCGGAAAGTTCCACGAGCGGTTTTGAAAGTGCTGAATTGCAGACCATAGGAAGTCTGGCCATCAACAATGTAATAGGTGCCATTCAGACGCCCAATGTTGTTGACAACCTTTTTCGCAGTGCCACCAACAAAAAGCACGCGCTCATTTGCAACTTTCGGATCAGTGGCTTGGTTGAAAACCGGATCCAGAAAACCTTCAAGCTGCGTGTAGTTCGTGGTAGAGCCGGCAGTATTCACGTTCACCGCAGCATAGTAGCTGGGGTAATATGAAAGATTGCCGACAATGTTGATCAAACCATCAGCAGTGCGGAAAGGTTGCCCGTTCCTGGTACCCTGAGATTTCTGACCAAAGAAAAGAGCTTTCTCAATATCGGCAGCATGGAAAGCTGCACAATCTTGACGGCTCTCAGCCACGTTGGTTTCGCCAGCAATCATCATGGTGGCACGAACAGAATCCGTGATTGCCCAAGTGTTGCGGAAAATCTGCGTGAAGTTCGTAATCCGAACCGGGTTGATGATCAGAGATTGCGGGCGCAGCGAACCTTCTTCAAAAGCAGTTCCGACTTGGAAAAGATTCACAGAAGCTGCAATTGACTGAGCTGCAACAGAACCAACTCCGCGAGTAACTTGCACAGAAGTGCCAGAAATCACCGCATTGATGATGATGTTTTCGCCAGTCGTGTCAACTCGCATGATCATATTCGGGAGAATATTGGTCGTGGAGGTGACAGTGAAAGTCGTGTCAGTGGAAGTCTGACCGGCTGCGGAAAGAGTCAGTTGAGGAAAGAGCATGGTCTTGGTGAAGAAACCATGTTCCGTTTGCATTGCAGTATCACTTGGAAGCATGGAAGTCATGCCGAAAAGTGGTGCAGTGCCATTTGGCATCAAACGCGTGATCATGGAAGCGAAAGATTTTTTCGCCAGATCTTGCGTAAGGCCAGCCGAATTGAAAATACCTGCGGACATTTGAGTGTTCTCCTAAGATTGAGTGAATGATTAAGCCGTAGGATCAAGCTCCGGCCAAACTGGTGACAGTATAGGTCGGAGAAAGATTGATGTTGAAACTGGCATTCGTTGCGTTGGCATTGCCAGAAAGAGTCAAAGTGCCGGCAGCAATGTTGATACCAATCACAGTATTACCTTGGATGCCAACCACAGCATTGATAACTTGCATACCCACAGAAACCTGGGAGAGGAAAGATGCTGGAAGTCCGGAGATAACTGCGGAACTATTGGTAGAAGCTGCGCCAGCATAACCAACTGCAGGAGTACCATTAGTAACCACAAACAAATAATCCCTTACAACCGTAGTTGCAATGGTAGTAGTTGCGCGGCCGCCATTGGTAACACCAGAACTTGCAGTAGTAGGAACTGCAGGCGTGATCGTGTTTGCGCTGACATTGATGAATTTCAGCCTGAAAGAAGTTCCTTGCTGAACACCCGTCAAACCAATACCCTGCTGCATAGCAGCAATCAAACTGGCCGCATCAGGAAAAGTGTCGGTTGAAACACCGGAAGGATTTCGAATCAAAACACCTGCCAAAACCATTGCTGGCGTAAGAGTCAGTGTGGTGTTGGTAGTGTCCGTGAGAGTCGTCTCCATTTGCGAGAGAACATCACCCACATTCATTTGGCGTTGCATACCGCCATCAAAGATTACAGGACGTGCGACTGGCATGTTGAATGCTCCAAAAAAGAGAGAATATTAGGAAGAAAGAAATGGGCTTAGCCCAGAAATGCTGACCAGTCTTCATCTTTTGCTTTCCTATTCCCGCCTGCGGGAGCTGGTGCTTTCGGAGCAAAAGAAGTTCCGAGAGCTGCAAAATAGTCAGACACTTGTTGTTGGATTTCACCTGCAGTTGCATTCGGATTCTTACGAACCAGCTGCTCTTGCAATGCGCCAACCAAGGGTTGAATTGCGGGATTGGAAAGAAGTGGATTTGCTGCTTGAAGATTCTCAGTGGAAGAAAGCTTTTTGAACATTCCTGGGAGCCTGGCATCCTGCTGCTCTTGCGCCTTTCCGAGAGCTTGCTCCACAATCTTTGTGGTAGCAATCGCACTCTGGGCATAAACACTTTGAGCCAGCGAATTCATTGATTCCGCAAATGCTTTAACTGCGCCCTCTCCACCTGCTGCAATTGCTTGAAGTTGCTCTGGGGAAATTCCTTTTGCAAAATCTACTTTCCTTGCGGATTCCATCACCTTTTGGGGATCAAGATTTGCAAAGAGTGCTTGCGGCGTTCCTTCTTGAGTAGTAGGAGTTTGCCAAATGTCTTGGAATGCAGCGAGTGGGGACGCGGAATCCTTCTGCGGAGCTTGCTCCGGAATCATTCCATTCGGAGCAGTTTGCGGCGTAGATTGAGTTCCTGGGAGAGCTTGGCCAGGATTTGCTGCGCCGGTAGGAATTTGCTGTGCAGGAGCCGGAACACTGGGAGCGGAACCAAAAAGTTTATCCATGAAAGACATGAGAATACCTCGGATTGATTGGAAAGGTGGGAGAGAAAGATAGGCTTAAGAGCCAGAGGATTGCACGGCAAGTGCGCGCAGTTGATTTTGAGACTCCATTGAAGTGTCCAAGAGCCAGCGGAAGACAGCAAGCTGCCCTTTAAGTGCCGCATCATCTTGAGCAAACTTCACAGGATTTCTCGGTTCGTAGGTGAGAGAAAGAATTTGTTGTGCGACTCTTGCTAACTCATTTTGTATCACCTGTGTTTGTAAAGGGTTAAGAATAGATCCCTGGAGGAATTCCTCTTTGGAGAGGTTATAGGTCGTGAATTCATTGGGAACAGGACTGGACATTATTGAGCTCCTGGTTTGTAGTTGGCTTGAGAGAGACTTACTGGCTGAGATTGTTGGGCAGTTCCTTGGGATGCCGCCGGAGCACCTGGAGTATATCCAAACTGCTGAGGAACTGGCTGAGGAGGGAATTTTTTGGGATCAATCTGATCTCCCATTTGTTTTCCAAGCATCTCACAAACCTGCTGCCACTGTCCAACTGCCTGCTCATATGCCTGCTGAGCTGGAGATTTTTCAAAGCTGGTAAGTTCTACATTCCGAGTTTTCATCAGATATGAGAACATCGGGCCAATGTTGTAGGCTGCACCAATCTGAGGGGAAGAGGCAATGGTCTGCATTGCAACTGCGAATTCCTCGGCAGAAATCACTTTATCCGTAGGAATGAGTCCATCGGTGATCTTGTAAGTTGCAAAAGATTGCCGCAATTTTACTGGGTCAATCTTGATAACTTCTTTCCGGGTGGGGGAGAAAATAGAAGTGCCTGCTTGATATTGCAGAGTATTGATTTTCAGGATCTCTTTAAGCGGGGTAAAGAGTTGAGCTTCAAGGAGGAGAGAAGTCGATTGATCCCGACCATTTGCATTCGCCATCACAGATTCATATTCATGCTGGGTTTTGTTTCCCTTCACAAACTGGCCCTGTTTTGCCTGGTTCTGGCCATTCACAGTATTCGCCATCTGCAGGATCTGTGGAAGTTCCTGGAATGCAACTGCTGATTGATCGTCTCGGAAAGGGATTGGGTAATAAGCCTCATTCGGGGTTTTATTATACCCTGCTGGCCGCATTGGAATCTTTGCAGTCGGAGAATCTGAGTTTATATGGTGCTCAGAGATGAGGCTAGGATTGTAAATCCCCCGATCAGAAATTGCGCGCCTACGAGCAGCCATAGCAGAATTGACAAGTGCTGAGGCGATTTCTTGAAATGGTCTTGCATTCGCTGCCAGAGATTTAGTCTGATACCCAAGACCATCTTCATTAGGCTGCCCAAAAAGACAAGGAAGATAATTGTGAGCATTTGTTTGTCGTTCAGCATAGATCAGCACCTGGTGATTGACAAAGATGAATTTCCAGACTTGGGGAGTATTGGCGGATGGAACACGAAGGCGGAAATCTTGGGGAATAATCCGCGCATAGAGAGTAGTCACTTCATAGAGATTCTTATAGAGCATTTCTCCTTGCGGCCGCTCAAGAATCCCTGCCCAAGACATCCAATCAGTAGACCGCTTCGGATCTTGCTGCATCAATGCTTCTGGGTTAATTCTGGGCATGTAAAAGGATTCAATCCCTCCAACTCCGCCCGCTGCATTTGCGCCCATTCCGGACTCAAAAGCTGCTTTGATATTGGAAACCATTTTGTCTGGGAGCTCATTGATGAACTTTTTCAAATGCACCCGAGACATGAGTTCAGTGTATCCGCAGAATTCTCCATCCTTGTAGAGGGATGTTGGCTTATAGCGAGAATCCCAAAAAGTATTATAGGGATCAAGCCGCTTGACACAATTGCCTTCCCAAATTACTTCCTTCGGCTTTCCCTGGGTTCCGAATGAGATATCTGTTTCAATGGCCGCCGTGACCTGACGATCCCAAGAGACTTCAACAATTCCAAGATTGTATTTAAACATATCCCGGAATGCAATCATGAATTGCTGAACCCAGCCGCCCCGAATGGAATTCTCTTCAATGATTGTTTGATATTGGACTGCCGCATCTTCTGAATCCGGCGCCGCAACCCAACCAAAGATTGGCTGACCTGTAAGAAAAACTGAGGTCTGATAAGTAACTGCTGCTTCAACTTGTGGCATCACCACAGGAACAGTCACATTTTGGAACTTACTGGAATCCCCGTAGCGATTCGAGAGTTTTGCCCGCTGGTTTTCTACAGTCCAATCGGTTTCTCGGATATAAGAGAGATCAATGGATCTCATCTGCTCCCGAACATTCCATTGCTGATTTAGCATGGAATAACATTGGCGATGGAATTGGACGAGAGCCTCTTGGGATTTCTCGGGAATGATGAGGGGAGTTGCGCTGCTCATTTGATGGATTGGTTATTAGGGTTTAATACCTTGGCTGTAACCAAGGGGATTTGTAAGAATCTGCTGGAGTCTTTCATCCTCTCCAGTATTCAAATCTCCAGAATATGTGGCAAGTTGCGCGCCTGTGAGGATTTTGTTTAGAAGTGCCATTGCTGGCTCCAACATACTTGGTGCACCTGGAGGAATTTTTGGAGCTGCGGTAGGTAGTGGGTCAACAGGTTTTGCAAGTTCTTGAGCTGCGCGCAGAATTGCATTCTCATTCTTTGCTGAGATCAATTCTTTTGAAAGTTGCGCAGGAGTTTTCCCTTCCGCCGCGCCTAGATACTCACCTCCCACTGATCCAAGTTTTGCGCGTGAAGTGGTAAGACTTTTAATATCCCTGCCAGTCTTTGTAAAAGCCGGAAGATCATCATATCCGAGAACCTCAGTCACTCCTTTAATAAAGTTCTCATTTGAGAGAAGTTTATCAAGCTGCTCTGGAGTAAAAGTCGCACCTTTAATCGGGCCCATGGAATGATCTTTCTATTAAAACGGCGAATTCTCAATCACGCCCCAGACCCGGCGGGTACCTGCTTCCTGCTCTTCCACAATTGTTCCTCCCAGGAGCAATGCCCCATAGAGTTCAATTACTTTCGGAGCATAAGTTAGGCAGTCAAGAATTCCATCTGTGTTGTCCCGTTTTAGGGGATTGAATTGAGAAATCTGAAGATTAACAATTGCTTGCTGGGATGGATGGATTAGTATTTCCCCTGCAAGCAGTGATTTGAACATTCCAAGGATGCGAGAATTCTTGGAATAAGAACCTGAATACACTTCTACCGCTTCAATTCCTACAATCGCTCGCTGCATACAAATGTATTCAAACCAGTATTTCAGAGTGTATTGGTATGCATTCGATTCAATTGCAATAACTCGGCAATTCCGACTTAGTGCTATCTTAAGGCTTTCCACAATCGTATCACCTGGGGACAGGCGGCCCTCAATGATATGTTTGCAAACTGGGATTGCCTGATGGATTTCGAAATAAGAGATTGTTACAGAGTCCGCGCCTGGTTTATCTGTGGCAGGGTCGATGATTATAAAGTTGCCCTGATGAATTTCCCCTTCGGGTATGTCATATTTCGGGAGTTTAGTAAGGTCTACAAGATTATTGATCGATGCGTTTTCATCATTCAATACTTCTGCAAAGAAGATTTCCGGCCGCCCCATTGAGAGGTCATTTTGATATTCCTTTTTAAGCTGCTCAATTGGCTGGAGCTCTTCCCAGAGAGATGTACCATCGGAAAGAATCCCACCTGCAATAAATGAAGTCCAGGTAGGATTGTGCTTGAGTTTCCGGAGCAGAGAGTGTTTTGTCGGATACATATTCCCAATGAATATGAAAAGACACCCATGAGGTGACTTAGCTTTCATTGCTGTGCCGATCATCCAAGTATCAAGATTTTTGGATATGATCTCTGAGTCCGCATCTTCCCGGGTCTGAATGTCGTCAAAAATCATTACATCCGGCCGCTGGTTTTCCAGTGTAATTCCTCGAATGTCTGATTGCGCGCCGGCTCCCATGAGAATAATATTTCTTCCCCGGAATCCGAAGCGCTTCAAATCCTGCCGATCAGTTTCCGCGCCGAGTTTCCAATCCCCAAACACCTTTTGTACATTCCGCTCAGAGAGCATGCTCATAATATCGGTTATGATATTATTCGCCTTAGTCTGAGTGCCACAGATAATCAGGATGAACTGTTTCTTGGTGAATAGGATGCAATATAGGATGAAGATCTTTATGAGCATGGTTTTTCCGAAGCCTCGGGGGAGACCGATTGCGAGCTGGGAAAAATCACGGACACGATTTACATAGGAAAGCAGCCAATGCCAAATGGATTGGAAAACAGGAGGGAAAAGATAACGAAATACTGTTGGCATCGCAAGGGCGGCCAAGAAATCTAGAGATTCGCGCGCAGTAGCTTCTACCTGGGCAGAGGTAAATGTCGCTTCTCGAATAATTTCGGGTTCGGGAGCAGGCTCAGGATCGGTAAATCCGAGTTTTTCTCTCCAGGAGGTGCTCATTTGGAATTACTCCTAGCAAGCAAGGCTTGAATCGCTAGCAAATGCACTAAAGCGGCAGCTTTATTCCGAGCTTCCAGATCTTGTGATTTAAATACCATTCTGGTTACTTCTGTTTCACCTGGCTTGAGAGCTGGAGGTGGAGTTTTCTTTAGGGGTGCCATGGGTTGTTTCCAAAAGTTTAGTCATTCCGCCGGAGGGCATTGTTACAAGGTCTTGGGAACCTGCTCGTACAACTTGATTGTTTAGATTGACCTGGATGTTTTGAGTAAATGAGTTGTAAATTTGGGTTGGAAGCACGAGTTGGACAACAGTTTGCTGATTTGTGATGGATTCCGGAGCGCTGGCACCTCTTCTTTTCGCTCCGTTAATAACTTGTATCGCCTTTAGGATCAGCGCCGGCTCCATCATGAATGGAATTACATTCGCAAGGCGCTGTTGCAACATTTCCTCCATTTTATCATATGCACAATCCCGCTCATTGTGTGATGCAAGATTCTTAAACCTTAATTCCGCTACTTGAGCTGCAAACTCGGGTTCGGATAGGAGCTGGGAAATGCGGGAAACAGAAACTCCGACTGCGGATGCAACTAATTCCGGCCCAAGTCCTTGGCCAAGAAGTGAGAGCGCGCGAGATTCTGTGGAGGTTTGTACATTTGCCATAAGGAGGATTGAGCTGGCGGTGGGAGTGATTGGATTATGAGGCCTCATAAGACTAATTGGTGGTGGGGTCGGGCTATGACAGGAGTTTTTTGAAAAATTTTTTTATAATTTTTTGGTTCAAGGAGTGAAAAAACTTTAGGAAAATGGGGCGAGTGTTATAGGATAGTAGAACCGGACAAACCAAAAAAGGCCCTTGCCCCCTCTGCCTTTGGCATGGTTTGCTGTATGAATGTACAGTGTGACGGAAATTGTCAGTGTGACAAGAATTGTCAGTGTGAGAGTGACAGGAATTGTTAGGTGCGCCGAGCCTAGCCCGGTGGGAAGGCTTGGGAATGTTGGCATGGGTCTTGCTTGTATTAGACTGGCACCCTTGGTGCGGGTTTTAGTATCTAGTTTAGAATCATTGGAATCATTGGAGTATATATTATGGCAAATCTGGTTAATATCGTTTATGTGGTTTCCTATCAAGTGAAACTATCACGGGGCTGGATAGATAATGTTGCAGTCTATTACACAATCGTGGATGCAGATAAGGCGAAAGAATCTATGGACTCTCTTGCCCATATGTATAGGAAAGTTAAGGTTTTGCCTAGTGCAGTGATTTGAGCATTCTATTAGCTCATGCCATAATGTGAGCTAATGGGATTGCTTAGATAATATCTTCTGAGAATCCATTGATTGAATCTTTAAGGAATCTATCATGTCTTATATCTCTGGTTCGCTTTCCCTGTACATTCTCGCAAACACTGCCGACAATCGTCGCCCCAAGAAACTCCGCCTTGTGCAGTCTTGGGAAATCTTTCATGGGGATCAATTTGAGACAAATATTTCGGACAAGGCGCGAGAACTTGGATATAACTTTCTGACCTTGAACCCTCAATATACTGGATTTGATATTCATTACGAATTCTTCCCTCGTGCTATCAATGGATTGTGCAACATGGATTGATTGTTAGATTGTCCTATTAGCAGATACTTTAATGTCTGCTAATGGATGCAATCCTGCATCACTCACTCACTCACTCACTTAGGAATCTACCATGTCGAATATCTCTAATCGTCACTCCATTGTCCCTTTCATTTCTGGCACCAGCAAACCCCTCAGCGGGCAAGAGTTGCTGAAGATTACTTATAAATCATCCACCGATAAGAAAACCAAGATTGTTACTCCGGCAAAATTCCCCAGTGTCTGCGCCAGCGTTCCTGCACTCACATGGGATTCTGTGCTCCCTGAACTGGAACTGTTCAAGGGTCACATTCTCGGCTTCCTGCGCGATTCTCGGCAAGCTGTTGCACGGGGTTTGTATGAAGCAAAGAAAGGAAAACTGGAAGCTCTGACCGATGAAGATTTGTCTCTTAGTGCGATTGCTGGGTTCCTGAGTGCTCAGGGACAAGGGAAACTGAGCATTGAGAAGATCGGGAAGTTTTTCGATTCTGCAATGATTGAATCTGTCACTGTTGCAGTGATTGATAAGTGTAAGTTTGATATTGAAACCCTGAACGATGAACAGAATAAGACTGTGAAACATCATGTCGGGGATATTAAGTCTGCACTTGAGAGTCTCGCAGTTCCTGCACTGCTGGCGGAATCGGTTTATCGGAAGTGTCTTGCAGTGCTGGCATTGCTCGGGGAGTTGGAAGATGCTGCGGAATCTGCCATGCTGGAAAGACTGATTGAAACAGCAGAAGGGAAGATTGCCGCGATTGAAGCGAAGAGGGAGGAGGAAAAAGCGCTGGCAGCTATCCCCGCGCTCTCTTGGGAGTGATTCCCCGATTGCCCGGATGACCTATTAAGTTAGGTCGTTCGGTTCCCCTAGAACCCGGCTTTGTCCGGGTTTTCTTGTTTCTAATGGTCGGATCACGGTTTACAGTCTGTGTAGACCACTAGACCACTAGACCGTCAGACTGTAGGCGCCTAGACCCTCCCTCACACCTCCCTAGCCCCTAGTGCATCGCACCAGTTTATAACCCAATCCTATTAATAATCCTATCTGCATTCTAGTGTGTATAGTATTATTAATATACCCTCCCTTTTTTCCTTTATAAATATTTTAAGAGGCCTAAATATAGACATTAAGATACTAGGATACTTTCTGACTAGGGCAATAGTCTCCCCTTCGGGGTTAATAATAGATACCTCTAAACTATTTAGGATGTGGTTTATATTGCCCTGTAGGGGTTGACTCCGGAGGAGGGTAGGACTACCCTGTTCACCTATGGTCTAGCGGTCTAGAAGTCTGACAGTCTAGTCAGACTATGAACCGAGCTTCCCTCTAAACTAATCAAGAATCAATTTTAACCAAGTGAAGGAAACAATCATGCTTCAATCTTCTTATTACGACCGAGCTAAAAAAGCATTGGCAATGCAATTGAATGTCATATGGTCAGAACAAAATAATAATAAACAATCTAAAATGAGTGATACAGCTATCATTTATTGGGGCCTTAAAATGGGACTAATAACTGAGAAAGAAAAGAATGATGTAATGGGATTTAAAGAAAATTCATTGCCCTAACTCATTGCAAACCCAAGCTGCCAGCCTAAAAACTGGCACTAAACATTTTCAGTTAGAAATCAACTTTGGTTTCTAACTATCAAGTGTTTTGTACTCCCTGAATACAGGAATTTTATATGGAAAAACTTAAGCCTGAAAAAAAGTATCGTCCTTATTTCACTCTTCCAGAGCTTCGCGCAATCTTAGATTCTCTCTTATCTCATCCGATTGAATCTCAAGATAAGCTGAGAGCGTATCTCAATAAATATATTTTTGAGATCTCAAATGAGTTCAGGCTTCCAGCAGTGGAAGTTCTTAATCTTCCCTCAAAAGCTCAGACTCTCGAACAGAAAAACCGGGATCAAGAAAGATATATGCTGGGTGAGATGAGCCCGGATGAAGAGAGAGAATTTGAACGAGTGAATAATCTTTTGTTTTAACCAGAAACCATATATCATGGCAACATCGGAAAATAAATTACCCTTCTTTATAACTGTCCAAGATGAAAGAAACATCATATGTACTGTCAATGTTAAAAATGCCTTAGTCAAAATTCAGGAGGGTCTTAATCTTGTACCTGAAAATAATCTTGAAGAGCAAGAATTCAAGATTCTGAGCGACGCCCATAACTGTCTTGTTCATCTTTTGAAAGGTTTCTAAGCTATGAAATCTAAACATCACACTCATTATACTCTCCGCGCCAGAATCTGGAATTTCTTCCATACTGGCTGGGTATCTTCTTTTCTCCGCTGGAAAGATGAGTTCTTTGAGCAGAATTGGGGAATCATTCAATTATTCCTCACTCTTTGGCTTGTGCTCGGAGCATATTTCATCGGCTTTTGGTTTGATAACCACTGAGCATATCTCCTCTTGAATCAACATGAGCATAGCTCAGAATCAGAAAGAATCAACATACCATGCACATACTTTGCAGCAAATCATCCATCGAATTTACCTGTGAACATTTCCCGGGTTATCTCTCAGATAAATCCTACACTCATCCAATCTTCTTTCTCCCTCAGCGCAAACTTCTCCCATATCTCGGCAAATGGAGTACAAACCAACTAACTCCCACTGATTCTTATCTCCTATTCTTAGCTCTCCTAGATTCTACTGATTTAGTGCACTGGAGACATGCGGCAATTAGAACAGAAAACACCCCTAGTATCATTGCCCAGAACATGGAGAGATTGGCAAAAGTAGTATCCAAAATCAACACAGTTTCCAATCCTGCTGTGAGATTCCCTCAGTATGTAATCAGTGCTGATACACGGAATCTTGAAAATATAAAACACTGGCTAGAAAACTGGGATTCAGTTTATTCTGATTTCAGAGCCGGGAAGCTGAAAGAATCTACTGACCGGAAGCTAGCATCTAGGGAAGCAGCATTAGATAGACTGGTAAAGAATCCACATAAACCAGCATCATCCTATGCAATCCAGATTGCAGATTGGTCTGCTACCGCAGGTAGTTTCCCTGAAATTCCTATGATCTCTCCTTGGAGTGGGCGAAAGATCACTGTAAAAGAATACTGGATGCAGATCATTATTCGTGCAGTGAAGGAAGAAAGCTTGGCCAGTATCAATGGTAAGCATCTTAAGGAACTTCTGGATCATTGTGAGGCAGAAATATCTTATGGTTCAATCTATGCGAAAGCATTATTTGAAGCCCTCCGGCGCGCCCTTGAACGACATAAAGGTTTTCTTGATCTTGGTGATTACATTCCCGCCAGCTCTACTAATTATGAAATCCTACCTCCCGGAAGTATCAATGTAGAGAATGCAAATATCTCTGCAATGATCCAATCAGCGCCGACTGAGAAGCCAGTAGAATCGAATTATCCATCTAGATTCAAGTTCATTCAGGCAATGAATCGCTGGAATTTGGCGCAGAAATACTCTCAGAACCCTGATTCTGGCGCAGCTTCAGGAGATATATTTTGAATTTCCACAACTTAACCCATGAACTAACCAGAGAATTCATTCTATCTCCTCGCACTCGCGTAATCTGTGAAACATATTTCATCAGACATTGGAGTTCAAACTATGTTTGGAATGAACTCAATAAGTGTCCTAGAATTGTGCGGGCTGGAATTGCATATGCTCCAATCTTTCTCCATGGAACATCATTGAATGATCTGGCTTGTGCGGGTGAATCACTGGTGAAATTGAGTTTTAGAAAGCTTTATGGTTTCTCTAGTGGATATGTTCTCATCTCACCTAAACTATCCGCTCTTCCTACTTGCATTGAACTGACTGAGCGAAACATAGGAATCAAAGGAACCAAATCATGAAACGTAATCAACAACACTCTCTTGCTTGCATTCTCAGAAACGCAGTAGGTTTTAGAGTAAATATGTCTCAGGCAAGATATTCTGCGCTGAGAGCTGGAACACTTACATCAGAACTGAACGATCATATAAACAAACTCAATCTTATATGCTCCGACATAGAGATTGAAGTTCGTAAACAGTTCATTCGTAATGCAATAAACAGAGAAGCAGGTACAAAATGAACATCTTCGCACTAGCAAATACTCCACAAGAATCCGCGCGCCTACATTGTGACCAGCATCTTCATAAGATGATCCTAGAATCAGCGCAGCTTGTTTCTACAGCTCTCCAGATTCGTGGATTCTTAATCAGCGGAATCTATAAATCAGCATATTCTAATCATCCTTGCACTCAATGGACAGCGCAATCAAACCATAATATCCAATGGGTTATTGAACTTGCTATTGAATTGAATGAGATAAGAAAGGAAGTAGCTAATTGCTATGATCACGGATCAATCAAAATTATTCTTCGATGCCGTGATTATCTCAATCATGCGTTTCCTTATGTCTCCGCGTCAGCGGCTGATCCTAGAATCTTTGTAGGGAATATAGTGCTGGCGCACAAAAGATCTCTTTCTACTCCGGAGAAATATCAAGCCTATTATAAACTAAAAGCACAGGCATGGCTTGACACAGCGCGGCCAATGAGTTATAAAGGCAGACTGGTTCCACCATTCATGGCAGATATTATTCAATCAGGAAACTAAACCATCATGAGCAATTCATTCAACGAAGTTCTAGCAAGGATAAAAGCAGCGAAAGCAGCTAAAGAAGCAGCAACTCAAGCAGCTCTTAAAGCTACTCTTCCAGAACCACCTCCCCAAAACATTGAACCAGAAATCCAGCATCCTCCGCGCGCGGATAACACAATCCTAGATAAGTATGGAAACCTTATCACCCTGAATGCGAAGCAGCAAGAATTTGTCACTCTCGCAGGAAAGGAAGGTAAATCTGGAGTTCTTATCGGTGCAGCAGGTACAGGTAAAACTACTACTCAAAAAGCTGTTTGTCAAGCTCTCATTCTCAATGGGCGTGCAGGTATCCTAGATGCGGAAGATCATAAACATCTTTCTTCTGGTACTCCCGGAATTCTAATCTGTGCTTATACACGGAGAGCAGTAGCGAATATAAAACGTAATCTGCCTGAAGATCTCCAATCCAATGCAATTACATTCCATGCTGCTCTGGAATACAAACCAGAGTATTATGAAGTGATGGATCCAAAGACAGGGGAAAGTAAAACAACAATGCGCTTTGTTCCTTCCCGGAATGAATTCAATCCATTGCCTCAATCAATCCAAGTAGTGATTGTTGAAGAAGCATCAATGCTTGGAGTTGATCTATTCAAACAATTCATCAATGCACTTTCTCATCCAGTCCAGTTTATTTTCCTAGGTGATATTCAACAGCTCCCACCTGTCTTTGGCCCAGCAATTCTTGGGTTCAAACTACTATCTCTCCCATCTGTAGAACTCACTGAAGTATATCGGCAAGCTCTAGAATCTCCAATCATCTCATTGGCTCACAGAATCCTATCTGCTAAACCAATACAGGAAAGCGAATTCTCCCAGTGGAAATTCCCCGGCCAGCTTACTCTCCATCCTTGGAAAAAGAAAATCAGTGCAGAAGTAGCACTGAAGACTCTCGGCGGCTTTTTCAAAGCAGCAGCGGATAATGGATCATATGACCCAGAAGAGGATATGATCCTGCTACCTTTTAATAAAGCATGTGGAACGGAAGAGCTGAATAAAATCATTGCAGATCATCTGGCTCACAAACGTGGCGCAATAGTCTGGCAGATTGTTTCAGGATACAATAAAATCCATCTATCGGTGGGAGACAAAGTTCTCTATGATAAGGAAGATGCAGTTGTAATTGATATAAAACGCAACAGTGTCTATTCCGGCGCACAGCCTGTTCCAGAATCAACTACTCTAGATTACTGGGGATTTGATTCAGAATCACACGTAAACATTCAGGAAAAGACAGATGAAGATGTTGATTTCATTCTTTCTCAGGTTGCAACTGCAGCTAATGCAGGAGAAGAAAGAGTTCGGCAAGCATCCCATATCATAACACTTAAGATGCTTGATTCAGAACAGGAGATCAGACTGGATAAAGCAGCAGAACTAAACGCTCTTCTCCTAGGTTATTCCCTTACTGTTCATAAATCCCAAGGCAGTGAATGGCGGAAAGTATTCTTCTGTGTCCATCAATCCCATGCAACAATGATTCAGAGAGAACTTCTCTATACTGCAGTAACTCGGGCGCGGGAAGAACTCTATGTAATCTGTGAACCTGATACTTTTGTGAAAGGAGTTTTAGCTCAGCGTGTGAAAGGTAATACACTCGCGGAGAAAGCGGAATACTTTAAGGGTAAGATTGATGAAGGATTCACATTGGATTGCTAGTAATCTAGTCCTATCCTAAACTAGAATGGGTCTACAACAAGGCCCATTTTTTAAACCCAACCCCAGCTACTTTTTCAAATCACTTCCTCCAAACTAAATCATGCCAACAGTATCAAAACAAATCGCAGATCAGATCATTGCAAAAGATGGGATCTTCGGATCTCAAGAAGAAGGATTCGATCCAAGAGTAATACATGTGACAGTGTATGAAAATGCTTTTAATGGTGATCTTGCGTATGGACTCACTTATGAAGGGAGAGAAAATCTGTACACTCCCAGTCCATATGTGAGGAATCCAAGAACCTACTGGAAATTTGATCCAGATAAGTAATCCTTCCTGCAAACTAATCCTGGGTGGGGTCGCTTGACACGGCGGCCCGATTCACCTACACTCGGGTTTCCGGTTGAGAATCTGCACCGTTTCCTAAAGCAGATTCACTTTCTCTCTCAAGGTATTTATATCATCATGTCCGAAACCAACCAAGCTGCAATCGTGGTCAAAACCAATCCCAATGTCCAAACCTTTGAAACGAAGTTCCGTTTCAACAAAGACTCATTCGGCAATCGTCGTGATGCAGTTGAGTTCAAATCTGTTCCTGCTCCTTCTGCTCAAGGGATTGTTGCAATCCTGGAAGCTGGCGGAAAAGGTCTGGATCTTTTGATTGACAATTGCAAGGATACTGTTCGCGCAGCGCTCCAAGCATGGGTCAATGAAACTCCGGATGCATCGGAAGAAACTGTTGATTGGAACAAGTTTTCCTGGGATGCAATTGCAAACCAATCCAAGGCAGAGCGCGCCACGATCGACGAAGATACTTGGAAAGCATTTGCAGCAGATTACATTCAGGTCATGCCTGGTGTTACTGGCAAGGCTCTCCAGACGGTCACCAATGCCACGATTGTGTACTTGAAGAAATTCAGCATCATCAAGACGGACAAGGAAAGCCTGAACAAACTCAAGGATCAACTGGCTCTCTACATGGAACATTCTCCCAATGCAGAGAAGTTTGTCAGCATTCTGGAACTTCTGGATTCCAAGCTGAAGACTTATCTGATGGAAGATACGGTGGAAGCGATTCGTTCGAATCTCTAAGCCTTCGGCTTATCTCTGGGAATTGGGAACTTCGGTTCCCTTTTTCCATTTCCCTGTACTCCAATCTTAGCGAGCGCAGCGAAATGGATCTAGGCCCAACTCGTCAATATACTCCAATCTGGGAGAGATTAAAAAGAGATCATGTGGTCTCTATTACTACTCCACGCGCATTGCATCGGCGAATAAAGAAAGCAGTGCGGAAGGAGAAGTATATGGATTTTGCCTATAAGTTCCAAATTGAGCCGCGCCATGCGGTCATTTCGATTTCCTCCTCCGGAAGTATTCTAACCTTCCGACTTCATTTCTCACTCATATCAGAGGACTTTTAACCATGAGACCTGTTGCAGAAGTTATCAAAATCGAAGGAGAGCTTAAGCTGGAAACAGCTAAGGCAATCCTTTTTTGCGTTCATTCCATCGCAGGAGTGGAGCAGGAGAATCAGAAAGAACACTGGTTCCCAAAGTCTCAGCTTGAAACTTTCGATCAGACTTCGGCAGAATGTTCCAAGTGGATTCTTCAGCAGAAGGAGTTGGTATGAAAGCGGAAGACATCAAAGTTGAGCTAATTGATAATTGTTATCATGCTTGGACAAAAGAGACCGCGGATAATTACAAAGAAGTTTGTGATCTTCCTACTCATGGGGCAGCTAGGCTTACTCTCAAAGATGGGACTGAGATTGTTGTAACAACTTCAGAGTGGACAAGTGTTTATATCAAGGAGCCTACTGTATGAACCCCTCCAATGAAGGTTACGCACTCAAAGAAAAGGTAGCAGAACTCTCTGCTGCTCTCCTTTCCAAGCATCCAACAATGCCAGTTCTTCTGAATGAGATTCACAAAACCATTCGGCAATATCCTGAGCAGATGACATTGCTTGAGGAATCTGAGATCCAAACTCTTGTCTCTGGTCTCATCCAACAAACCAAAGTTGAATTTGCTACCACTGCAATCAAGGTTGGAAAAGAGAAGTCAGTGGCGGCAAAGATTAAATCCGCGGGCGCAGATGCATTCTGATATGGCACAGATTCCTCCCGCTAAAACATTCCATTGGAGATTCCTTCCAATTAGCTCCAAACTTCTTCCTACTCCTGCTGCAATGAGTGTGGGAGTTGCTTGCAATTATTGGAATGATTATGGAATCACCTCCTCAACTCAACCTACAGCAATCCCTAGCAATCACATTCCTAACCGCTCATCTCTCTTATCCTCAACACAGGACATTGAGTGAGTGGTTGGCTCCGCCAAATTCCAGGCAATCCAATCAATCCATTTCAAATCCAATCTACACTCCACTCATTCAAACAATCATCCAATGTCTACCACAGAATTCTCATTCGACTCATTTGTATCAGATCTGGAGTCTGACATATTCGATTCTACCTCAGCTAACGCTGATGGATCAGATGGAATTGCAGGAGTTCCTTTCCGGGAACAGGACTATGATGGCACGATTGACTATCGCATTCGTCAGCTATCCTATTCCAGCCTCAGCACCTTACATTCCTGCCCTCGGAAGTTCCAGCTCTACAGACTGCGAACAACCCACAGGAGTGAAGAATCAGAGCGCAGTAATATCACCTTCGCATTCGGACACGTTGTCGGCGAGGCTATTCAATTTGCGCTTGAAGGCAAGTCTGAACAAGAAATAATCTTGCGAATGTTCGCTGGTTGGCACGCAGATTTGTTTGCGCATGATCCGAAAGGAAAGAAATCCTTTTGGCTCGCAGTCATGGCACTTCAAAAGTTTCTCTCACTCCGGGAGCAAGGATTCCTCAATGAATACGATCTTGTTTATTACAACGGTAAACCTGCTTGTGAGCTCAGTTTTGCTATATCTTTCCCTGAAGGTTTCAGGATGCGTGGATTTGTTGATGCTGTACTTAGACACCGGGAATCAGGAGAAATCCTTGTATTGGAATGCAAAACTACCGGGCTCACTACACTCAACCCTGCTACTTATCAAAACAGTTCTCAGGCTATTGGCTATAGTGTTGTGCTGGATAACATTTTCCCTGAACTTTCCTCTTATAAAGTCCTTTATCTAGTCTATCAGACAGGTAATCAGGAGTTCACACCCATTCCGTTTCTCAAGACATATCTCCAGCGTGCGATCTGGATTCGGGAACTCCTCCTTGATATTGAGAGTATCAAGATGTATGAAGCGGCGGAACTATATCCAATGCGAGGAGAATCTTGTTTCTCTTTCTTCAGGCCATGCGAGTATTTGCAAAGCTGTACCCTGAGTACAGGGTTTTTAACTAAGCCTTGCACTCCGGAAGAAGAAGATAAAACGGAGTATCAGATCCAGCTCACGCTTTCAGATCTCCTTGAATCTCAGCTCAATAAAACTTCAGGAGCAGTGGTATGAAAGAACGTATGACACTCGGCAAATTGCGAGAGCTTATCAAAGATCTGCCTGATGAAACAGAAATCATTTTGTGGGATCCTGATACATCATGGCCTTTGATTCCTTGGTTTACTGTGGACGAAGATGGCCTTAATGTAAGCGCATCTTATGGAGATGATTGGAATAAACCTGTATGAAACTCTCAAACAAATCTGCATCCAAATCCCATAGAGTTCTTCTCTTTGGCCCGCCGAAATCAGGCAAGACAAAACTTGCTGGTGATCTTTCATCTCATTTCAATCTTCTCTGGTTTGATCTTGAGAATGGAGTGGATACTCTTCTCACTCTCCCTCAGGAACAGCAAGAGAGAATCGAAGTCATTTCCATTCCAGACACTCGCAGCTTTCCAATGGCAATCCAAACTTGCCTGAAGGTAATTAAAGGCTCGGCGGGAACAGTCTGTGAAACTCACGGAGCTTGGAATTGTGCGGCTTGCAAGAAAGCAGATGCACCTTCAGTGGAAGTAGAACTCTCTACCCTTCCCCTAGACACCATTGTTGTCTTTGACTCTCTCACCCAACTCACTCAATCTGCCATTTCTCACATCACAAAAAACCAGCCAGATGATTACAAGCTGGACTATGATGATTGGGGAAATCTCGGCAAGCTCCTTGACATCTTCCTTTCTCATGTCCAGCAATCAGGTTTCCATGTGGTTTGTATTTCCCATGAGACTGAGACAGAGATGGAAGATGGGAAGAAGAAACTTGTGCCAACAGCAGGGACAAGAGCATTCTCCCGGAATACTGCAAAGTATTTTGATGAGGTGATCTATTGTGAGGTGAAGAATAAAAAACATATCGCAGCTTCCTCTACTCTCTACAATGGAACAATCCTCACCGGCTCCCGCAGTGGCAGAGTATTGGAAGATTCAACCAATCCATCTCTTGTTCCGATTTTCACTGGAGAGAAAGTAGTGGTGAATGCTGCAACGAAAGACTCTCCTGGAGAGAAAGCACAGTCTGGTCTTGATGCACTGCGCGCAAAGATGGGAGGAAAAAAATGAGCGAAAATCCTTTTATGAATGGGTTCCAACAGATTCTTCGTGCCAGAGCAGAGCTGGAAGAAGAACTCGCAAGGTACAATGCATCTACCAATCCAAACAAGGTTAACAGCATGAGTCAATCTGTCCAAGGAACTCTCTCCGAACGAGCCAATTCTCACGGCTCATTCATCGACAACGGACTTATCATGCAGACTCTCAAAGATCTCTGCAGAGAAGGAAAGAATTGGGATTCACTTCCTCCCCATCAAAAGGAAGCAATCGACATGATCTGTCACAAACTCGGAAGGATCTTATGCGGAAATAACAATCACACTGACCATTGGCATGACATTGCAGGTTATGCAACGCTATGCGAAAATCTTATTTCTTCTTCTTCTCACTCTCCCAAATCCTAAACCAGGAACTTTTCACTCATGAACGCACAAACCAATCCTGATCTGATCACCGACATCGACGCTCTTCTTGATGGAACTCTTGATGATCTTGCAGATGCTCCGGAATTCAAGCCATTTCCTCCGGGCTTGCACCATGTTACTTGCACTCTTGTTCGCAAGAAAGTGGGCAAGAATGATTGCTTCGAGCTTGGACTCAAGGCAATTGAAACCAAAGAACTGGCGAGTGCTGAGGATACTCCGCTGAAAGCTGGCGATGAATCTTCTGTTCTGTTCAATCTCACGAATGAATATGGACAAGGAGACTTTAAAAAGCTCATGTCGGCGGCGGCAGCACAGTTCGGCGCAAAGAAGATTGCAGAACTTGTGGCGGATGTTCAGAATGCTGATGCATTGGTGTTGACCAAACTGCAAAGCAATAAGGAAAAGACCGCAACGTACCTGAAGATCACTGAGATCAGCTTTGATGTCTGAAGAGCTGCGCTCACTAAGCATTTTGCGATAGCAAAAGAGTCTTAACCTCTGTGCCTAGGAATTAAACCTCCTGGGCATTTTAGTTAGTACTCCCCACTCTATCAATCAATATGAATGTACTAGAAGTCAAAGCTCTATTCCTCGGCACATCCGATGATAAAGATTATGTCCCGCACCTTAAAGGAATGTTCAATGGACTCCCTACCTTTGTGGTCTGTGAGCCAATCGAATTGCTGCTGCAGCTTGAACTGTACTGCAAAAAGCGAGGCATCACCAGAGTTGTATCCACAAACACCTCAATCCTTAAACGACTCCTGGATAAAATGGGCTATGACAAATCCGCCCCAGCACTCTCGAATTATGCAGGAAGTCTCTTTACTTTTGGGGAAGGAGCTGCGATTGAGATTGTCTTTATCCCTCCCCTCAGACAACTCTTCACGGTGACATATGGCAGATTCCTGGCAGCTCGATATATCTCCAAGGTATGCGCGCCTGAATCCTGGAGAGAAGCTACACAGTTTCAGTGGGGACTTATAACTGCTGAGAACTTTCAGGATTGTCTGTTCCAACTCAGTGGCGCTTATGCCATTTCTATTGATATTGAAACCCTCAGACAAGACCTCCGTATCAGGTGCATTGGTTATTGTGGAGTGTATGTAGGCCCTGAAGGGCAGATAACTACCAGATCATATATTCTCCCGCTCGACTCCAGCTATTCTCTCGCATGTGCTCGCGCAATCCATGATCTCCCGGCTCAGAAAATCTTTCAGAACGGAAAGTATGACAACTCCTACCTTCTTAGATATAACGCTGAGCCGAGAAACTGGCTATGGGACACTGCTCATTTCATGCATAGTTGGTATTCCGAACTACCAAAGGATCTTGGTTTCCTTAATGCCTTCTTTCTACGAAAGGTGGTATATTGGAAGGATCTCGCGGAGACTAATGATCTGCACGAATACTATAAATACTGTGCAATGGATACCTGGGCCACAGCAAATGTCTGGATCTCCCAACTTCTCACAGCCCCAGACTGGGCGCGGCACAACTATTCATTAGAATTCCCACTTGTGTTTCCCTGCCTGCTTGCGGAAATGACAGGACTGAAGCGGGATATGCAGAAACTTGAGGAAGCAAGAAATGAAATCAATGTCAAAGAAGAAGCAGAACTCACCTCGCTTCGTGCGTGTCTCGGCTTGCCTGGCTTCAATCCAAACTCCCCGGTGCAGGTTAAACTTCTTCTTGTTGCCCTCGGGTGTAAAGATATTACAACGACTGAGGAGAAAGATCTTGCAAAAGCCAGACTCCGGCACCCGCTGAATAATCTTCTCCTCGGTAAGGTTCTGGAAATCCGAGGTCTCCGTAAACTCCGCTCAACTTATCTAAGGGTAGAATCCGATGCCAAGCAATCTGGGATCCATCAAGGCGAGGGAGGATCTAAGGAATTCAAAGGAAGAGTGTTATACTCTCTCAATCCTCATGGAACTGATACAGGAAGATTGGCAAGTAGAGAGCACCATTTCTGGTGTGGACTCCAAATCCAAAACATACCAAGAGGTAGAGAAGTTAAACAAACTCTCTGTGCAGACGACGGATTTGCTTTGGCTGAATGCGATCTTGAACAAGCAGAGTCCAGAGATACTGCTTTTATATCAGGAGATGAAAACCTCATTAGGGCGGTTTCTGGGGAAAGAGACTTCCACTCGGTTAACGCGAGTAGTTTTTTCGGCATTCCTTATGAACTCATCTATGACGATAGCACTGGAAAAACTAAAGATAAGCCGCTGCGTGATCTCTCTAAAAGAGTCAACCACGGTGCAAACTACAACATGGGTGCTAATGTTCTCGTAGATACAATGGGACTTGATAAGATTTGGGAAGCCAAAAGATTACTCAAGCTCCCATATACTGAGCCCAAAGAGATTGCAGAATTCCTTCTCTCTCGCTTTCACAAAACCTATCCAAGGATTAGAAATGCCTACTACGTTGGCGTCACGCACGAAATCGGAACTACAAGCAGACTTGTGTCAAGAGCTTATCATCATGCACCGGAAGATGCAGGACTTGGAGAAAGAGATCTTGTCGATAAAGCGAACTCCTATATCAGCAAGGGGGGCTGGACTCGCTATTGCTTTGGAAAACCAGCAACAAATAAATCAGACCTTAATGCGTATGTTGCACATTGTCCTCAGTCTCTCAATGCAAGAACATTGAATGAAGCTTTTTTGAGGGTATTTTATGAACTGGCGCTGAAGCATCCTAAGACTTTCAGGTTGCACGCCCAAATACATGACTCAATTCTTTTCAGCTATGCACCAGGAACCAAACACCCAGAACATGTCAAAGATTGTATGGAGATTCCTATCAGTATCCGCGATGTATCTGGAACTTATCGAACCTTCACAGTCCCAGCAGCCTTGAAACTGGGGATGAAGGATAAAACAACTGGGCAGTTTAAGACTGCTAAATATTGGAGCGAAACAGAATGATCCATCTTACTCATCATGCAGCCTACAATGGCAATGAACCTGTCCCTGCAATCTCTATTGCATTCTCAGGCCCAGAACTCCTGAAGTTTCGTGAGCTTCTCAATCGGGCATTGAATACTGCCCCAGAATTCGGAGCTGATTGGTTCCAACTCACAGATAAGTTGGATCAGTTCATTGCATCCAATAAGATCACAAAACCCTAAGTTTCCCAGGTACCCCTGCTGTGTCACCTCAAAATCTACCAGAGGATTTCATTGCCGCCTACATAGCATACGCCTCTGAATCTTCTGAGGTGCCAATAACTTTCCATCGTTGGGCAGTTCTCTCTGGGATCGGGGCAATGCTAGGTAGGCAATATTACTTTAACCATGGGCACTTCACAATATATCCCAACATGTATTGTATGCTCATGGGTTCACCAGGAACACGGAAAAGCACTGCAATTAAACTGCTTAAGAAAGTGATTGTTCAAGCAGGATACAGAACTGTGGCAGCTAGTAAGACCACGAAAGAAAAGTTCTTGATGGATCTTGCAGGACAGAAGGATGCGCCGGACGCAGTTGAGGAGTTGCTTGAGTCTAATATCTTTGGAGATGGAACTCTCTCCAGCGGAGCTGCGGCTGAGATGTATGTTCTAGCTGACGAGTTCAATGTATTCTTCGGAAACAACAATCTTGAATTCGTTGAACTCCTTGGCACACTGTGGGATCACACCGGAATTTTTGAAAGTAGGATTAAAAATGGCAAAGATGTACGAGTTAACGATCCAACAATCAATATCCTCGGAGGGAATACTGCGACAGGGCTTGCTCAGGCGTTCCCCCCGGAGGCTATTGGACAAGGATTCTTTTCCAGACTTCTTTTCATATTCAGTGACCCTACACATAAGATCATTACATTCCCAGAATCTCCTCCCGCAGCAGCAACAGAATATATCGTAAGCGCATTTCAGCAGATCAAACTCGCGTCAGCGGGTGCTGCGGTTTTTGAACGTGATGCGCGCCATCTTATGGAAAAAATCTATGCGCTTTCCAAGCAGACTCCAGCGATTCCAGATGTACGATTTTCTTACTACAGTACCCGCAGACTTACCCATCTTATCAAACTCTCCCTCATTGTCTCAGCGGCTCGGTATTCTTCCAGTATATCTGCCCATGACGTCCTCTATGCAAACACACTTCTTGCTCATGCAGAGAGATCAATGCCGAAAGCATTAGGAGAATTTGGCAAGGGAAGGAATTCTGATGTGAGTCATAAGATTCTTCAGCTCGCGGAAACCACTCATGAAGTCCTGGATTTCAAAACAATCTGGGCAGCAGTTTCAAATGATTTAGATAAGCTTTCAGACCTGGGAGTTATCTTGCAGAATCTGGTAGCGGCAGGAAAGTTGCAGCCAGTCCCCGGAGGTAAAGGATTTCTACCGCTAAAGAAGGTGATAGAATATACCGATACCTCTATTTTTGATCCATCACTGCTTACAGCAGAAGAAAGGAATATGGTATTATGAGTAGCCCGCAAACTCTAATTAATCAAGACTACAATTCAATTGGAGCCTTTGGGTATGTCTCAGTAGAGACTGCATCAAAAATCAAAGTGAGTGTGAACTATGGACACTTTGTCCATGCACTGTTTAAATCTCAGGAGGTTCCCCTGATGAAACTCCACGCAGCTCTTGGAGTTTGCGGCGAAGCAGGAGAATTGGCAGATGCGATTAAAAAGGAGATCATCTATGAAAAGGAACCTGATCGCGCAAATATTGTGGAAGAGCTGGGAGATCTGAGATTCTATATCCAATCCGTGATGCTTCTCTATGGAATCTCGGAGCAAGAAGTTCTGCAAACAAATGCAGATAAGCTTGGGAAGAGGTATGTTGGTTTGAAGTATTCAGATCAAGCAGCAATTGATCGGGCGGATAAGAAAGAAGGAGTTTGAGATGAACCCCACAAGAAACTGGATGATTGACCTCGAGACTCTTGGAACCAGTGCTCAAGCTTGTATCCTCTCAATAGGTGCAGTTTGTTTGGAAACTGATCAGAATTTCTACTGCGAAATCTCCCCGGATCAAGGCAGAGAGGTAGATGCCAGCACTCTGGTATTCTGGGCTAAGCAGGGAAATATGCCAATTCATGGAACTCTGCACCTTCAAGATGGCTTGGTTGATTTCTGTAGAGCTCTTGATGAATTCACGGAGGATTTCAAGAGTTATGAAGTAATTGCTTGGGCAAATGGAACTGATTTTGATATCTCCATTATTAAAGACGCGCTTAAACAGTGTGGATTTGGAACACCTTGGCGCTACAACAATGTCCGAGACTATCGCACACTTGCAAAACTTTTTCCTCAAATCCAGCGCCCCACATTCGTAGGTGAGAAACACAATGCACTTGCAGACGCAATCAATCAGGCAGAGCATTTGAAACTTCTGCTTGCGCATGTAGCCTCTATGCAAGCTCCAGTGATTACAGGAGATAAGGCGTGAGTACAAGTCTTATTCTTCGCACACTTAGGATGCAAGCTTGGGAACGCGCCAAGGCGGAACTTCAAAGTGTTGCAGCTACTTTTCACAGCTCAGATCCATCTGTTGCAGGTAGTTCAAATCATGCGCAATTTTCAGACTACATGGTGGCTATGGTAGATTTTATACATGAGATAGAATCAAATGGGTTAGCAGAATGAGCCCTCCTCCTAACCCAAAACTCTCGGCAGCAAAGTTCTCTGAACTCGTAGGGCAGATGGAACAAATTCCATTCGGCGCCCAGCAGATCATTGAGACCGGGAAGGTGACAATGGAGTTCTTTCCTGAAGGATTCATTGCACTGAACAAGGAACTTGCTACTGGACTGCACAAGAATCTGGAAGTTAAACTGGGAAATCATCCTCCCCACGAAGTTGATACCAGGCTCGCGGAAATTGCAGATCACTGCTACGTTGTTCTAGATGGAACGTATACTTTGGCAGAGCGAGATAAGTTATGCTATATTCTCGCAGGCAGATTGGAAGTGCTGAGAGATGTGGCGCCCCCGGAAATAATTCTGCAATAGCCTCTGGATTACCAGGGCAAAAATAAACCCCCAAGGACTTATCATCCAAGGGGGTTTTTCTTTGTCCAGGATTTACTGGATCAATTATACAGCGCAGCTACCAAACTATAAGTCCAAGAACCTGAAGCAGAATGCAACACTCGAATTCTAAACCAAGGTGGAACTTGCCTTGCAAGAACTTGAGTGGTAATAGTTGCATTAACGTTTGTTGCGCCCGGCTGAATGTGTGCCGTAACAAGACCAGTTGCAACTGTAGCTGTGGTATTGATAAGGTTGTTTGCAGCAGGGATTGAAGTCAGAACAGTAAGTGGATCCTGCTCAGTGACTTGCAAGTTGAGAGTTTCAACTCCGGGTGCAACCGTCACATTGAGGAACAAACTCATTGCAGTAATGTCTGCAGGAATAGTTACCCCTGAGAACAGTGCATCTTGAGATGTGATAACTTGAGTAGCAGTATACGCTGCAAGGGGCCTGAGAGTATAAACTCCCTGCAATCTGAGACCATATGGTGCGGCCATTTCATTTCCTTTCTTGAGCTTTGCTCAAATTAAAAATTCGAAAGATCATTTCCATTTCCATCATTCATCAGAAGCTGAACTTTCTGACTCAATGGATTCTGGAGTTGTTGAGTTATCTTCTGTGCTTGCGATGTGTTAGCTCCTTTAATTTCATTCATCATGAAGCGATTGAAGTTCTGTTGCTTTCCTCCATTCGCAGCGTAGGCTTGAGTGAATCGAATAACTGAATCATCACTCGGTTGGTTTCCTTGAATGCTCGCGGATTTGATTGCCTCTCCAAGTTCTCGCATCTTTGCATGGTCATATTGCTGATACACTTGCATCCGGAATACACCATCATTCACAATGGCTTCCTGAATTGGTCTGCCACCTGCAAGTCGAACTCCAGTAGCAATGGATACTAGATCATTAGAAAACAGGATGGATCCTTTGCTGGAGGTAGAATAAACCTGTCCTTCCGGCCCAGCAGCCTGAAGAACTTGAGCAAGTCCTGCAAGAGGTCTTGAGAGTCCATTATGTTCCAGACCTTGCAAGAAACTTTCCCAGACCTGCCCACCATTCCCAATCTTTCCCATTGCATCTTGCATTGACCCCAGAAACTTACCGAAAGCTCCAATGAATGGAATCTCTTTAAGAGCAGTAGGAAGTACAGTAACTTGGCGAGGATTGATGTCACCTCTTGAATACAGATTCGCCCTGAGAAGATTTGATGGCAGCCCATAAGTAATCAAATCTCCGGCATCCTTTCCTGCAATCCCATAGATCGAATCATACAAATCAATGTGATTCTTATTCCCCGACATTGTCCCAATCACATGCTGATTGATTGCCTGGAATGCTGGCAAACCTTGCATCCCATAGAAAGTTCCTTGCAGGCCCAGCAACATTGCAGCATCTTTCTTAGTTC
>Ga0304729_1000382_pt1 | contig 33472 bp, 32 predicted proteins | sample C_131016_MF_Meta_FD_190475 | JGI IMG/M metagenome (GOLD analysis project Ga0304729, IMG submission 190475) | Freshwater microbial communities from Lake Croche, Canada to study carbon cycling - C_131016_MF_MetaG (v2) (version 2) | ecosystem: Environmental > Aquatic > Freshwater > Lake | place... | reverse complement strand
TTGGTTTTATCGACATGATGATCTTCCTTGCCATTCTCGTGCTGGGCTTTGCCTACATGTGGATCAAGGGAGCGCTGGATTGGGAATAAGGAAGTTACATGTCAATTGAAGGCGTTTTCAAAGAAGGTTTCATCACCACCTCGTATGACTCGGTGGTGAACTGGGCCAAAACAGGCTCTTTGTGGCCTATGACGTTTGGCTTGGCCTGTTGTGCAGTGGAGATGATGCACGCTGGCGCAGCACGCTACGACATCGACCGCTTCGGTATGTTGTTTCGCCCCAGCCCACGTCAGTCTGATTTGATGATCGTGGCCGGCACTTTATGCAACAAGATGGCACCTGCTTTGCGCAAGGTGTATGACCAAATGTCTGAGCCCCGTTGGGTTCTGTCGATGGGCTCTTGTGCTAATGGCGGTGGCTATTACCACTACAGCTATTCCGTCGTGCGTGGGTGTGACCGCGTAGTACCTGTCGATGTGTACGTACCCGGTTGTCCGCCCACAGCAGAAGCATTGCTCTACGGCATCTTGCAATTGCAGAGCAAGATTCGCCGCGAAAACACCATTGCCCGCTGAACGTAAAACACCATGAGCCATTCCATTCAGACCCTAGAGGCCGCACTGCATGAGGTGCTGGGCAACAAAATCCAACACTTGGACTCTGCCTTGGGCGAACTCACGCTCACAGTAGCACCAGCTAACTATCACGCTGTAGCGCAAACCTTGCGTGACGATGCACGTTTAGGCTTTGAGCAACTGGTCGATTTGTGTGGATTAGATTATTCGCAATACAAAGACGGTGCGCACTCCAAATTCACCGATGCGCCACGCTTTGCAGTCGTGAGCCATTTGCTGTCGATTGCGCATAACTGGCGTTTGCGTGTGCGCAGTTTTGTGGTGAGTGATGACGTGCCTGTCATTGCATCTGTCAATGACATTTGGAATTCCGCTAACTGGTTTGAGCGCGAAGCCTTTGATTTGTTTGGCATCGTGTTTGAGGGTCATTTGGATTTGCGTCGCATCTTGACCGACTATGGTTTTATCGGCCACCCATTCCGCAAAGATTTCCCCACATCGGGCCATGTTGAAATGCGTTACGACGCAGAACAAAAACGTGTGATCTACCAACCCGTCACGATCGAGCCGCGCGAAATTACGCCGCGCATCATCCGTGAAGACAACTATGGCGGCATCCACTGATCATGGCCGATATCAAAAACTACACCCTTAATTTAGGCCCTCAGCACCCTGCCGCCCACGGCGTATTGCGCTTAGTGCTTGAGTTGGACGGCGAGGTCGTGCAACGCGCCGATCCGCACATTGGCTTATTGCATCGCGCGACTGAAAAATTAGCCGAGAGTAAAACCTATATCCAATCGTTGCCTTACATGGACCGCCTCGACTATGTGTCGATGATGTGTAACGAACACGCTTACTGCTTAGCTATTGAGAAAATGATGGGCCTAGAAGTGCCTATCCGCGCGCAGTACATCCGCGTGATGTATGCCGAAATCACCCGCTTGTTAAACCACTTGCTGTGGCTCGGTTGCCATGGGTTTGACTGTGGCGCGATGAACATCTTGATTTATTGCTTCCGCGAGCGTGAAGACTTGTTCGATATGTACGAAGCGGTTTCTGGCGCGCGTATGCATGCTGCGTATTTCCGCCCTGGTGGTGTCTATCGTGATCTGCCAGACACCATGCCGCAATACAAGGCCAACAAAATTCGTAATGCCAAAGCCATGGCGCGCTTGAACGAAAACCGACAAGGATCCTTGCTCGATTTCATCGACGACTTCACGCAACGCTTCCCCAAGTTGGTCGACGAATACGAAACTTTGCTCACAGACAACCGCATTTGGAAACAACGTTTGGTCAATGTCGGTATCGTCACGCCAGAGCGCGCAAAGAACCTAGGCTTTACAGGTGCGATGTTGCGTGGTTCTGGTATCGCGTGGGATTTGCGTAAACACCAACCCTATGACGTTTACGACCGCATGGACTTCGATATCCCTGTCGGCAAAACCGGCGACTGCTACGACCGCTATTTGGTGCGCGTGGAAGAAATGCGCCAGTCCAACCGCATCATCAAACAGTGTGTCGATTGGTTGCGCGTCAACCCGGGCCCTGTTATCACCGACAACCACAAAGTGGCAGCGCCTAGCCGTGAAGGTATGAAATCCAACATGGAAGAGTTGATTCATCATTTCAAACTCTTTACCGAGGGATTCCATGTGCCCGAAGGCGAGGCCTATGCCGCGGTCGAGCACCCTAAAGGTGAGTTTGGTATTTACTTAGTGAGCGATGGCGCTAACAAGCCCTATCGTTTGAAGATCCGTGCACCTGGCTTCGTCCATTTGGCTGCTATGGATGAAATGGCCCGAGGCCACATGATTGCTGACACCGTGGCGGTGATCGGCACGATGGACATTGTGTTCGGGGAAATTGACCGATGAGTTCTGACACCACCCTCCAAAGTACGCCGCTGTCGGCTGCAACGATTGCACGCTTCGATCGCGAGTTGGCGAAATATCCCGATGACCAAAAACAATCTGCTGTCATGGCGTGTTTGGCTATCGTGCAACAAGAACAAGGTTTTGTAAGTCCTGACAGCGAGCGTGCGATCGCTATCCATCTAGACATGGCACCAATGGCGGTGCACGAAGTCAGCACCTTCTACAACATGTACAACTTGCAACCCGTGGGTAAGTACAAGATCAATGTCTGCACCAATCTGCCATGCCAATTAAGCCATGGACAAGGTGCGCTGGAATACGTTTGCAAAAAGCTAGGCGTTGATGTGGGTGGAACCACCTCAGACGGAATGTTCACAGTTCAGCCCGGTGAATGCATGGGTGCCTGCGGCGATGCGCCTGTGTTGCTGGTGAATGATCGCAATATGTGCAGCTATATGAGCCACGACAAAATCGATCATTTGATCGATGGTTTGCGTGCAGTGAAAGAATGACGATGAACCTCGAGCAAGTCCTCTCTCAATTTCACACCAATGCCGTGGAAACCTGTTTCCATGGTCGACATATGGGCCCTCAAATCTTGGCAGATTTGAATGGTAAAAATTGGTCTGTCAAAGATTACGAAGCACGCGGCGGCTACCAAGCTTTGCGCAAAATCTTAGGCAAAGACGGCGGCGAAGGCCTTACTCAAGACCAAGTCATTGCCACGGTTAAAGAGTCCGGCCTTCGAGGACGCGGTGGCGCAGGTTTCCCAACGGGATTGAAGTGGAGCTTCATGCCCCGCCAATTTCCAGGCCAAAAATATTTGGTGTGCAACTCCGACGAAGGCGAGCCAGGCACTTGCAAAGACCGCGAGATCTTGCAACACAACCCGCATATCGTGATCGAGGGTATGGCAATCGCTGCTTATGCCATGGGCATCAGCGTGGGCTACAACTACATCCACGGTGAAATTTTTGAAAGCTATGAGCGCTTTGAAGCTGCTTTAGAAGAGGCGCGTGCGGCAGGCTTCTTAGGCGACAACATCATGGGTTCGAGCTTTTCATTTCAGCTGCATGCAACCCATGGCTTTGGTGCTTACATCTGCGGTGAAGAAACTGCCTTGCTCGAATCACTCGAAGGTAAAAAAGGTCAGCCCCGTTTCAAACCACCGTTTCCTGCCAGCTATGGTTTGTATGGCAAGCCCACCACCATCAACAACACAGAAACGTTTGCTGCGGTGCCATGGATTATTCGCAATGGTGGCCAAGCGTATTTGGAATGCGGCAAGCCCAATAACGGTGGTACCAAGATTTTCTCGATCAGCGGTGACGTAGAGCGTCCTGGTAACTATGAAATTCCGATGGGTACGCCCTTTCCCAAGTTGCTAGAGCTTGCCGGTGGTATGCGCGCTGGGCGTCAACTCAAAGCGGTGATTCCTGGTGGATCGTCTGCGCCTGTGTTGCCAGCGTCCATGATGATGGATATCACCATGGACTACGACTCGATTGCCAAAGCAGGGTCTATGTTGGGTTCGGGTGCCGTCATCGTCATGGACGACTCACGTTGCATGGTCAAGAGCTTGCAACGCTTGAGCTATTTCTACATGCACGAATCATGCGGCCAATGCACACCTTGCCGTGAAGGCACTGGTTGGTTGTGGCGCATGGTCGATCGGCTCGAGCGCGGCGAAGGTCGTCCTAGCGATATGGACTTGCTCGACAACGTGGCAGAGAACATCATGGGCCGCACGATTTGCGCCTTGGGCGACGCCGCCGCCATGCCAGTGCGCGGCATGCTCAAGCATTTCAGACCTGAATTTGAACACCACATCACGCACAAGACCTGCATGGTCCCGGCGTACGTTTGACGGAAAAGTGCCATGATTGAAATCGAACTCGACGGTAATAAAGTGGAAGTCCAAGAAGGCTGCATGATCATGCATGCGGCTGAAAAGGCGGGCACCTACATCCCACATTTTTGCTATCACAAGAAACTCAGCATCGCCGCCAACTGCCGCATGTGTTTGGTCGATGTAGAAAAAGCACCCAAGCCCATGCCTGCGTGCGCAACACCGGTGACCCAAGGCATGGTGGTGCGTACCAAGAGCGAGAAAGCGATCAAAGCGCAAAAGTCGGTCATGGAGTTTTTGCTGATCAACCATCCACTCGATTGCCCGATTTGCGACCAAGGTGGCGAATGCCAATTGCAAGATTTGGCTGTCGGTTATGGCGGTTCGACTTCGCGTTACGAAGAAGAAAAACGCGTGGTGTTCCACAAAGATGCGGGCCCTCTCATCAGCATGGAAGAGATGAGCCGTTGTATCCATTGCACCCGTTGCGTGCGTTTTGGGCAAGAAGTAGCCGGCATCATGGAGCTTGGCATGTCCCATCGCGGCGAACATGCAGAGATCGAAACATTCGTTGGCCAGTCAGTCGATTCAGAACTATCCGGCAACATGATTGACATCTGCCCTGTAGGCGCGTTGACCAGCAAACCTTTCCGCTATAGCGCACGCACCTGGGAATTAGGCCGTCGCAAATCGATCAGCCCCCACGATGCAACTGGTGCCAACCTAGTGGTGCAAGTGAAAAACAACAAAGTCTTGCGTGTGGTGCCATTAGAAAACGAAGAGGTCAACGAGTGCTGGATTTCAGACCGCGACCGTTTCAGTTACGAAGCACTCGATAGCCAAGACCGTCTCACTGCCCCGATGATCAAGCAAGGTGGCGAGTGGAAAACCGTGGATTGGCAAACTGCTTTGGAATATGTGGCTAATGGTTTGCAAGGTGTGAAGTCGCAATACGGTGCTGAGTTCATCGGCACCTTGGCTAGTCCACACAGCACAACCGAAGAGTTGTATTTGGCCGCCGCTTTGATGCGCGGATTAGGCAGTCAAAACATTGATGCACGTTTGCGTGCTTCGGACTTCCACCATAACAACAATGCGCGTTGGCTAGGAACTTCTATTGCTTCTTTGGGTACTTTGCAACGTGCCTTGGTGATTGGATCCAACGTGCGCAAAGACCAACCTCTTTTAGCTTTGCGTTTGCGCCATGCAGTGCGTCATGGTGCTAAGTTGCACGCGATCAACGAAGTCGCTTTTGATTGGGCGATGCCTGTTGCTACGCAGATGGTGACTGACTCAGCTAACTGGGTTCAAGCCTTGGCCGATGTGGCCGCTGCTGTTGCGCAACTCACTGGCGCAACTGCTCCTGTGGCAGGAAATGCTAATAACCCACAAGCACAAGCGATTGCAAAATCTTTGCACAGCGGTGATCGCAAAGCCATATTGCTGGGTAATGCAGCAGCACACCATGCCAAAGCATCTAGCTTGTTGGCATTGGCCAATTGGATCGGCGCACAAACAGGTGCCACCGTGGGTTACCTAGGTGAAGCTGCCAATACAGTGGGTGCACAAGTGGTGGGCGCTGTCCCATCGCATGGTGGACAAAACGCTGCACAAATGGCGCGCGGCGGTTTAAAAGCCGCACTACTCTTGCACACCGAGCCCCATGCCGACATGGCGCATGGCGCGGCTGCAGTGCAAGCCTTAGAAAAAGCAGAGATGGTGGTAACACTGTCTTCGTTCAAAACCAATATGTCTTTTAGCGATGTGCTCTTGCCTGTCGCACCATTCACTGAAACAGCAGGAACGTTTATCAACACCGAAGGCCGCGTACAAAGTTTCCATGGCGTTGTCAAACCTTTGGGTGAAACGCGTCCTGGATGGAAAGTGTTGCGCGTGTTGGGTTCGATGCTGCATGTGCCCGGTTTTGAGTTTGAGACGATTGAAGAAGTCCGTGCCAAAGCCATTCCTGCAAATATCGCGTCGCGTTTATCCAATGCCTGTGATGTTGCTATCGATCTAACGCCTGCAACTGAGAAGCCTGTAGTCGCATCCATCTACCAACTCGACAGTTTGGTACGTCGCGCACCTTCGTTGCAGTTGACGGCTGATGCTAAAGCGGGGAGTGTCGCTTAATGGTTGACCTGATCTATAACTCTGGTTTGCAGTTAAGTACGCATTTCTTTTGGGTCCACTACGCATGGCCCGTGCTTTGGACGCTGATGAAAATTGTGGCTGTGCTGTTACCGCTTTTGGGTTGTGTAGCCTATCTGACTTTGTGGGAACGCAAAGCCATTGGTTACACCCAAATTCGCAAAGGTCCTAACCGCACCGGCCCAGGTGGTTTGTTGCAACCTATCGCAGATGCTTTGAAGTTGATGACCAAAGAAATCATCATCCCTGCCAAAGCGACTACCGGTTTGTTTTTATTAGGCCCCATCATGACTATCATGCCGGCCCTCGCAGCTTGGGCGGTCGTGCCATTTGGTCCTGATGTAGCTTTGGCCAATGTCAATGCAGGCCTTTTGTTTTTGATGGCGATTACTTCGCTAGAGGTCTATGGCGTGATCATCGCTGGCTGGGCTTCTAACTCTAAATACGCCTTCTTAGGTGCGATGCGTGCATCGGCGCAAATGGTGAGCTATGAAATCGCCATGGGCTTTTGCTTTGTGATTGTGTTGATGGTGTCTAACAGCCTCAATATGAGCGACATCGTCATGGGGCAAGCCAAAGGCAATATGGCGGACCTTGGTTTGAACTTCTTGTCTTGGAACTGGTTGTCTTTGTTGCCGATTTTTGTCGTGTACTTTATTTCTGGTTTAGCCGAGACCAATCGCCATCCTTTCGACGTGGTCGAAGGCGAGTCTGAAATTGTGGCCGGCCACATGATTGAATACTCAGGCATGGCATTTGCCATGTTCTTCTTAGCTGAATACGCCAACATGATTTTGGTGTCGATGTTGACGGTCGTCATGTTCTTGGGTGGCTGGTTGTCACCGATAGATAACGCGCTATTCAATATGGTGCCGGGCTGGATTTGGCTAGGTATTAAAACCTTTGTAGTGGTCACCATGTTTTTGTGGGTACGCGCCACTTTCCCGCGTTACCGCTACGACCAAATCATGCGTTTGGGTTGGAAGATTTTTATCCCCGTCACCCTTGTTTGGTTGTTGGTAGTAGGTGTTTGGATCCAAACACCTTGGAATATTTGGAACTGAGGCCACCCCCATCATGACCGCTACCACACGCCACTCTGTATTTTCATTGCGCGACTTTTTGTCGAGCTTTTTGTTGCTTGAGCTCTTCAAAGGCATGGCCTTAACAGGCAAGTACATGTTCTCTCGCAGCATCACAGTGCAATTTCCTGAAGAAAAAACCCCCCAATCGCCACGCTTTCGTGGCTTGCATGCTTTGCGCCGTTATGAAAACGGGGAAGAGCGCTGCATTGCATGTAAATTGTGCGAAGCCGTTTGCCCTGCAATGGCCATCACGATTGAATCCGACCAACGAGCCGACGGCTCGCGTCGTACTACACGCTATGACATCGATCTGACCAAATGCATCTTCTGCGGTTTCTGCGAAGAAAGCTGTCCGGTTGATTCGATTGTTGAAACGCATATTTTTGAATACCACGGCGAGAAACGCGGTGACTTGTATTTCACCAAAGAGATGTTGTTAGCAGTGGGCGACCGCTACGAACCAGAAATCGCTGCCAACAAAGCGGCTGACGCCAAATACCGCTGAAAGATTTGATGATGGATGCTCAATCGGCTCTTTTTTATGCGTTCTCAGCAGTCTTGCTGTTCGCTTCTTTTCGCGTCATCACGTCGCGTAACCCTGTGCATGCTGCGCTTTATCTTGTATTGGCCTTCTTCCAGGCGTCTGGCTTGTGGATGTTGTTAGAGGCAGAGTTTTTGTCGATTGCACTGGTCTTGGTGTATGTCGGTGCAGTGATGGTGTTGTTCCTCTTCGTGGTGATGATGTTAGATGTCAATATCGACAGCATGCGCGTGGGTTTTTGGAAGCACTTTCCGCTAGCCGCCACTATGGGTGCGGTGATCGCTCTGGAATTGGCTGCTGTATTACTGGGCGGTTTCAGAGTGACCGTTCCGCATACACCGCAATTACCTTTGATGGTGACACCTACTGCAGTAGATGCAGCAACTTCTGCGGTGGCAGTGGGCCATATGGTGGTGACGGAAGTCTCTAACACCAAGGCGCTAGGTGTATTGCTCTACACCGATTACCTCTACCCTGTGCAAGTCGCTGCACTTATTTTGTTGGTGGCTTTGATTGCCGCCATTGCTTTGACGTTGCGCGAACGTAAAGATACTAAAGCGCAAAACCCTGCAGAACAGGTGCGTGTTAAGGCCAGTGACAGAGTCTCACTGGTCAAGATGAACCCTGTTAAAGCAGACGTAGCACCTGCCTCTGAGTCGGAGAAATCAGCATGAATATCACATTAGGACATTACCTGACTGTGGGTGCGATTTTGTTTGCACTCTCCGTGATCGGCATTTTCTTGAACCGTAAAAACCTCATCGTGCTGTTGATGGCGATCGAATTAATGTTGCTTGCAGTGAATATGAACTTCGTGGCTTTCTCGCATTACTTAGGCGATTTGCAAGGGCAGATTTTTGTTTTCTTCATTCTCACAGTCGCAGCCGCTGAGTCTGCTATTGGTTTGGCCATCTTGGTGCAGTTGTTTAGAAACAAGTCGAGCATCAACGTAGACGAACTCAATACGCTCAAGGGTTAATGTATGTCGCAAACCCTTCAAACTTCTAATTTACTAGCTGTTCCTCTTGCGCCCTTGGTGGGCTCTGTCTTGGCAGGAGTTTTTGGTACCCACTTTGGCGGTAATTGGTTGGGACGTCGCATCACGCACAGCCTGACCATCTTGGGTGTTTTGGTGGCTTTTATCTTATCCATGCAAACGCTTTGGAGTGTGGCGGCAGATGGTGCTCGCTTCAATGAAACCCTCTACACATGGATGGTGGTGGGTAGCTTGAAGATGGAAATTGGTTTTCTTATTGACGGACTCACTGCGATGATGATGTGCGTGGTCACATTTGTATCGCTGATGGTGCATATCTACACCATTGGCTATATGGAAGAAGACGAAGGCTACAACCGTTTCTTCTCCTACATCTCTTTGTTTACTTTCTCCATGTTGATGCTGGTCATGAGCAACAACATGCTGCAACTTTTCTTTGGATGGGAAGCTGTGGGCTTGGTGTCTTATCTGTTGATTGGCTTTTGGTTTAACAAGCCCACAGCCATCTTTGCCAATATGAAAGCTTTCTTGGTCAACCGTGTGGGTGACTTTGGCTTTATCTTAGGCATTGGCCTGGTCGTTGCTTTTGCTGGAACACTCAATTACACAGAAGCTTTTGCTAAGAGCGCAGACTTGGCTGCACTCACATTACCTGGCACCGACTGGATGCTGGTGACGGTGATTTGTATTTGCTTGTTCATTGGTGCGATGGGTAAATCAGCGCAATTTCCCTTACATGTTTGGTTGCCAGACTCCATGGAAGGCCCAACGCCAATTTCTGCTTTGATCCACGCAGCGACGATGGTGACAGCGGGCATTTTTATGGTGGCGCGTATGTCACCCTTGTTTGAGTTGTCGGACACCGCTTTGAACTTGGTAATGGTGATAGGTGCTATCACAGCCTTGTTCATGGGCTTCTTAGGCCTGATTCAAAACGATATCAAGCGCGTCGTGGCTTACTCCACTTTGTCGCAGTTGGGCTATATGACAGTGGCCTTAGGCGCGTCGGCATATTCAGTTGCTGTGTTCCATTTAATGACCCACGCTTTCTTCAAAGCTTTGTTGTTCTTAGGAGCGGGTTCGGTCATTATGGGCATGCACCATAACCAAGATATCCGTTGGATGGGAGGCGTACGTAAGTACATGCCGATCACGTGGATCACCTCTTTGCTAGGTTCATTGGCTTTGATCGGTACGCCTTTCTTTTCTGGCTTCTATTCGAAAGACAGCATCATCGAAGCCGTGGCTGAAAGCACATTGCCTGCAGCAGGGTTTGCGCATTTCGCGGTTTTAGCAGGTGTTTTTGTCACAGCCTTCTATTCATTCCGCATGTATTTCTTGGTGTTCCACGGCGCAGAGCGTTACGACCAAAACCCAGATGCACACCACGACGACCACTCGCACGATGATGGTCACCACGACCACACGCCGCACGAATCACCTTGGGTGGTGACAGTGCCTTTGTTGTTGTTGGCTATTCCCTCAGTGGTGATTGGTTACTTCACGATTGATGCCATGTTGTTTGGCGACTTCTTGAAAGACGCTATTTTTATCAACGAAGACAAGCACGAGGCGATGCACGAGTTGGGTCATGCGTATCACGGTGCCATTGCCATGGCTATGCACGCATTCAGTTCAGCGCCGTTCTGGTTGGCTTTTGCGGGCGTGGTGAGCTCGTACTACATGTACATGATCAATCCTTCAGTGCCTGCTGCTATAAAGCGAGCTTGCATGCCCATCTACACCTTGTTTGAAAACAAGTACTACATGGACTGGATCAATGAAAACATTTTGGCCCGTGGCGCACGTGCTTTGGGTACTGGTTTATGGAAGGGCGGGGATCAGTCTGTGATCGATGGTGGCATCGTCAACGGTTCTTGGAAATTGGTGGGCGCAGTCTCTGCTGTCACCCGCCAATTTCAAACGGGCTACCTCTACCACTACGCGCTGGCCATGATCGTTGGCGTGTTCTTGCTGATGACGTGGTTCGTCTGGCTCAAATAAGGAGAATAAAAAATGGGTCTATTGAGCCTTGCCATTTGGACGCCGATTGCTTTTGGCATCGTCTTGCTGGCGTTTGGCCGTGACGAACATGCCAATGTGGTGCGCTGGATTGCTTTGGTCGGTGCGTTGTTTGGTTTGGCAGTCACTATTCCGATCTATCACAACTTCGAGATTGGTACGTCTGCATTGCAGATGGTGGAGTCTGGTTTGTGGATGGCGCGCTTCAATGTCTTCTACCGCTTGGGCGTAGATGGTTTGTCTTTATGGTTTGTCATCCTGACTGCGTTCATCACCGTGGTAGTGATCATTGCAGGATGGGAAGTAATTACAGAACGCGTCAACCAATACATGGGCGCATTCTTGATTTTGAGTGGCTTGATGATTGGTGTCTTTTGTGCAGTGGACGGCATGCTGTTTTATGTCTTCTTCGAAGCCACGCTGATCCCGATGTACTTGATCATCGGTATTTGGGGTGGTCCTAACAAAATTTATGCGGCTTTCAAGTTCTTTCTCTACACTTTGTTGGGCTCGTTGTTGATGCTGGTCGCGTTGATCTATCTCTACACCCAATCCGGCGGTAGCTTTGATTTGTTAGCTTGGTACAAATTGCCCTTGTCTATGGGCGCGCAAACTCTGTTGTTCTTTGCATTCTTCGCTGCGTTTGCTGTCAAAGTGCCAATGTGGCCTGTCCATACTTGGTTGCCTGATGTGCACGTCGAAGCTCCCACAGGTGGCTCTGCCGTCTTGGCAGCCATCATGTTGAAGCTGGGTGCTTATGGTTTCCTGCGTTTCTCTATGCCTATCGCACCAGATGCTGCGCATGAATATGCGTATGTGATGATTGCACTGTCATTGATCGCCGTGGTCTACGTGGGTCTCGTGGCCATGGTGCAAGAGGATATGAAAAAGCTGGTCGCCTATTCATCCGTAGCACATATGGGTTTTGTCACCTTGGGCTTCTTTATCTTCAATGATTTAGGAGTTTCAGGCGCTTTGGTGCAAATGATTGCGCATGGTTTTGTCTCAGGCGCTATGTTCTTGTGCATCGGTGTGTTGTACGACCGCGTGCATTCCCGCGAAATCGCCAGCTACGGGGGCGTGGTCAACACCATGCCTAAGTTCGCAGCTTTCGCCATGTTCTTCGCTATGGCTAACTGTGGCTTGCCAGGAACGGCGGGCTTTGTGGGTGAGTGGATGGTCATCTTGGGCGCTGTGCAATACCAGTTTGTGATTGGTGCGATTGCTTCCTCTGCACTGATCTTTGGTGCTGCCTACACCTTGTGGATGGTCAAGCGTGTGTATCTAGGACCTGTGACCAATGACGATGTCAAAACACTCAGCGACATCAATACACGCGAATTCTTTATGCTGGCCTTGTTGGCCATTGCAGTCTTGGCAATGGGTATTTATCCAAAACCATTCACCGATGTGATGGACGCCTCAGTGGCTGACTTGCTCAAGCATGTTGCGATTTCCAAGTTGCCGCAATAAAGAGGAATAAAACATGATTGAAAAACTCCACATCGCGGCGCTGCTTCCTGAATTGATACTGTTGGTGATGGCGATGGTGATCGCCATGATCGACTTGTTCGACACCTCGGTGCGTCGTCACACCACTTATGTGTTGACGCTGATGACTCTGATTTTGGTGGCTGTTCTTCAGGCGTTTGACGCCAGCGAAGGCGCAACTGTTTACAGCTTTGGCAATATGGTGGTGTCAGACCCCATGGGTAATTGGCTGAAATGCTTTTCTACCCTTTCAGTGATGGTGACCTTGGTCTATGGTCGCCCCTATGCCGCAGAGCGCGATATGTTGCGTATGGGCGGTGAGTTGTTCACCCTAGGCTTGTTTGCTTTGGTTGGCATGTACGTCATGATTTCAGGCAATAACTTCTTGGTGCTCTACCTCGGTGTGGAATTGTTGGCCTTGTCTAGTTATGCATTGGTCGCTCTGCGTCGCGACAATGCCACGGCCAGTGAAGCCGCGATGAAGTACTTTGTGCTTGGCGCTTTAGGCAGTGGATTCTTACTTTACGGCATGTCACTTTTATACGGAGCTACTGGCTCACTAGATATCAGCACCGTATTCAAGGCTGTCACCTCAGGACACATCAACCACCAAGTCTTGGTGTTGGGGCTGGTATTTGTAGTGTGCGGTTTAGGTTTCAAATTCGGCGTAGTGCCATTCCATATGTGGGTGCCTGACGTGTACCAAGGCGCTCCTACTGTGGTGACTCTGCTAATTGGCGGCGCACACAAGTTAGCAGCGTTCGCGATGACCATGCGTCTATTGGTAGAAGGCTTGTTGCCTTTGGCAATCGATTGGCAACAAATGCTGATGGTATTGTCAGTTTCCTCATTGCTGATCGGTAATCTGGCGGGTATTGCGCAAACGAACATCAAGCGCATGATTGCTTTCTCCACTATTTCGCAAATGGGTTTTGTATTGATCGGCTTGTACTCTGGCGTGGTCAACGGCAATACGGCGGCTGCAGCTAACGCCTACAGCTCGGCGATGTTTTATGTGGTGACTTATGTGCTGACCACCTTGGCGGTGTTCGGCATTGTGATGTTGTTGGCGCGCGAAGGCTTTGAGAGCGAAGAAATCGCTGATTTCGCTGGCTTGAACCAGCGTAGTCCCTTGTATGCAGGCGTGATGGCTTTGTGCATGTTCTCTTTAGCTGGTATTCCTCCTATGGTTGGATTCGCAGGCAAGCTTTCTGTTTTGCAAGCTTTGGTCTCTTCAGGTCAAACAGGTGCGGTCGCTCTTGCGGTGTATGCGGTCATGATGTCTTTACTGGCGGCCTTCTACTATTTGCGCGTTGTGAAGGTGATGTACTTTGATGCGCCTATTACGGCGAGTACCGTGTCTGCTGGTGCTGATGTGCGCATCGTTTTATTGATCAATAGCGGCCTCTTGCTGGTTTTAGGTTTGTTGCCTGGCGGTCTGATGACGCTGTGCGCTCGTGCCATTGTTTCTACCCTTGGCACCTAAGCGTTTCTTCTTTAATATCTGACGTATGAAAGTCTTAGACCTCCACTGCGCGCACTTTCATAACTTTGAAGGATGGTTTGCGAGCGAAGACGACTTTCAAAGTCAGTTGTCGCGCCAATTGGTTTCTTGCCCTTTGTGTGGGGACACTGATATACAAAAGAAACTCAGCGCGCCACGCTTAAACCTCAGTTCTCCCCGCGGTGAACAAGAGCCACAAAAGTCGACAGAGGTAGTTGCCGTAGACAACACCCCGGCAGTTCCTTCACCACAAGAAGTAGCGAACCTCGATACCAACCAACTGCAAGCTGCGTGGATGCAAATGGTTCGCCATGTGGTCGCGAATACGGAGGACGTCGGTGCTCAATTCTCTGAAGAAGCCCGCAAGATGCATTACGGAGAAGCGGAGCACCGCAATATACGCGGACACGCCACACCAGCTGAAACAGAATCTTTGCTGGAAGAAGGCATTCAAGTAATGCCCTTGCCAGTGCCTGAAGCCCTTAAAGGCCCTCTGCAGTAAATCTTTGCACGAGCGTCAATGCTTGTGCAGTTGGATCTTTGCTTTCACAAGCAATGATGTGCCGCTCAGGCATGCTGCGTAACCAAGTCAATTGTCTTTTGGCCAACTGCCTTGTGGCAGCCACTGCAGTTTCTTGTAAGCGCGCGAGCATCTCTTGAGTACTGATGCCTTGCTGTTGCTTTGCATCCATTTGTTCCCACGCTTGCCTGTAACCCACGCAGCGCATGCTAGGTAAATCTGGGGTGAGGTCACCCCTGGCACGCAAGTTTTGTATCTCCTCCAAAAAACCAGCGGCCAACATAGCGGTAAAGCGTTGCTCTATACGTGCATGTAACCAAGCGCGGTCATTTGGTTCTAGGGAGATGATGTCGATATCCGTGCCAGATGCACTCTCGTGCTGCATATCCAAACGCTTATTAGCACCTTGTTCAAACCATGCAGACAAACTTTTTCCGCTGATGTGCCATACCTCTAGTGCACGTGAAATACGTTGTGAGTCTTTGGGTGCTAAGCGTGCTGCTGTGACAGGATCTACGTTGCTCAACTCTTCATGCATAGCAGGCCAGCCGATTTCTTTGGCGCGTGCTTCGATAGCTTCACGCGTAGTTGCGTCGGTTTTGGGTAAATCGTCAATGCCGTCTTGCAAGGCTTTTAGGTAGAGCATGGTGCCGCCCACCAACAAAGGTAATTTCCCGCGCGATTGGATATCTGCAATTAATTGTTGTGCATCACTGGCGAAATCGGCTGCGTTATAAGTTTGTGTGGGTTCACGAATATCTATTAAGTGATGCACTACCTGTTCGCGTTCTTGTGCGCTCGGTTTTGCAGTGCCAATATCCATTCCGCGATAGACCAGTGCTGAATCGACGCTGATAATTTCTATGGGTAATTTATCTGCAATCGCCATAGCAATCGCAGTTTTGCCACTGGCGGTAGGCCCTACCAAGGCAATCGGTTTAAGCACGTTGAAGCCCAACGCGTTGCACCAGTGTCCAAGCGGTCAGACTTGTGACGACCGACCAAAACCCGATGCCCCAAGCCATACCGTGAACAGCACCTTCAGTTTGTTGACCTAGCCAAAGCCCCATGAGAAAGGCAACAGTCATCATCAAAAAACCACTAAGCGCTGAGGCCGCACCTGCAGTGTGTGGAAATGGCCCCACTGATCCACTTTGTCCGCAGGGCTGATGGATGCCGTGACCCAACATAAAAATATAAAAAGGACCGATCAAAGCTATCACTGAATGCCAAGCCATCCAAGCGCTGAGGATGAGTAACAAGCCCCCCGCTAAAGTCAATACGCCTCCGATGGCCACAGATCGCGCAACGCTGAAGCGAGCCAACAACCAGCGACACAAAAAAGTCCCCAGAATATAGACAAATGCCATAGAGCACATCAACAAACCGTATTCCAAGTTATCAAGCCCCACCACTCCCATAAACACGAATGAAGAAGTGACTAAGAAAACAAATAATCCGCCATAGGAGGCTAGTGCTAAAGAGGCAAATGCAATAAATGTTGGATCACGAAGTATTTGCCACCAAGTACGTGCTAATTCTTTGGCGGATGGAATAACTCTGGTGATGTTTGGCGCAGATTCTTGATACCTCCACACTACTGCACCTAAGCACAGCGCACCAAAAACTGCTATGGCACCTAGTGCCGCATGCCAGCTATACATCTGTGTCAAAAATGCTCCAATGGGTGCGCTCAAACATGCAAGAACTCCAAGTCCAGTCAATGCTTTGGACATCACGCGTGCACCGGCCTCTGGCGTGTATAAATCACGCACAATCGCGCGGGCGCAGACCACCACAGAACCCATGGCAGCGCCTTGTAGGGTTCGCCAAAAAATCAAAGCGTCGATGCTTGGTGCCACCACACAACCCACGCCAGCAACTATGTAGGCAGTCAATCCCAGAACCAGAACTGGCCGACGTCCCCACATGTCAGAGAGTGGTCCCCAAAATAGTTGTGAAATACCAAAGGCGAGCAATAACGCGCTCAGTGTCATGTGGACCTGTGCCATCGGTGCACCAAACTCTTGGGTCAGGATGGGTAAGGTGGGTAGGTATAAATCGGTGGACACGGGCTGGATACCCAGCATCATCGCCAAAAGCACCACCGTCAAACGGCTAGACATCGCTGCTGGCATTCAACGGCCACGCATAAATAAAGCGTCGAGTTCGCGTAGAGTAATTTGCCGCCACGTAGGGCGGCCATGGTTGCATTGGTCGGAGCGGGGTGTGATTTCCATTTGGCGTAGCAATGCATTCATTTCTTCCACCGTTAATTTGCGATTGGCGCGGACTGCACCATGGCACGCCATCGTGGCCAATAATTCGTTTTGTGCGCGTTGTAAAACAGTGCTGGCATCATGCTGTTGTAACTCTGCTAAGACACTGCGCGCTAATGCAACAGGGTCGCCTTTGGACAGCGTAGTAGGCACCGCACGAACAGCCAATGTCTTCGCAGTGAGTAATGACACTTCAATGCCTAGATCCATCAAGACCTGTTCATTGGCCTGGGCTGTCGCAATCTCTTGCTCAGTGGCGGGAAAAGTTGCAGGAATCAACAAAGGCTGGCTGGAAAGTTGGTGCGTATCTATTTGTAATTTGAGTTGCTCATACACAATGCGCTCGTGCGCAGCGTGCATATCTACCAAGACTAAGCCTTGATTATTCTCTGCCAAGATGTAAATGCCTTGTAACTGGGCTAGCGCTTTACCGAGTGGCCATGATTCAGATACACCATCAACCACAGGGGCAGAGAGTGCCTCAGACTTTTGCCAAAGTTGCCCCAGGTCTTGTACGTTTGCACCTTGTAAGGTCATAGGTGTTTGTTGCCAGGCCGGCGCTCTCCATGCGGATGCTGCAATCTCATTTGTAGGAGCAGAGTCTTGCACCATGGCAGAGTTAGCCCGAGGAATAGCCAAAGCACTTTCGACCGCACGGCGCACCGCTTGATGCACCTCGCGTCCATCCCGAAATCGCAATTCAATTTTGGTGGGATGCACGTTGACGTCGACACGCGTCGGGTCCATGTCTAAATAGAGGGCATAGACAGGTTGGCGGTGTCCGTGCAGCACATCTTCATAGGCGCTACGCGCTGCATGAGTGACCACTTTGTCGCGCACAAAGCGGCCGTTCACATACAAAAATTGGTGGTCTGCACGGGCCCGTGCGGCATCAGGGATACCAGCGCGTCCAAAGACATTTAGATTACCTTGTGTAAATTGCACCGCCACAGAGTTTTTTAAAAAATCTGCGCCAAGTACATCAGCGAGCCTGCGATCTAATTCTTCATTACCCGTTTGACTGCGCCATTGCTCAACCAATTTGCCATCGTGCCAAATCTCAAAACCTACCTGAGGACGTGAGAGGGCGTGTCGACGGACAGCTTCCACACAATGCGCCAATTCAGTAGCGTCTGTTTTAAGAAATTTGCGTCGCGCGGGCGTGCTGTAAAAAAGCTCTTTCACTTCCACTGTGGTGCCCAGCGCGCGGGCTGCAGCTTGTAACTCTCCACTGCGGCCATCTAAACGCATGGCGTGGTCTTGTTGTGCAGTGCGTGAAAGTAGCGATAACTCTGAGACAGAGTGGATAGCCGCCAGTGCCTCACCTCGAAACCCCATCGTGCCTACAGATTCAAGTTCATTCAAACTCGTGATCTTGCTAGTCGCATGGCGCTTCAGTGCGATGGGCAGTTCGTCTGCAGGAATACCTGCACCGTTGTCTTCTACGCTGATCAAGCGCACGCCACCACTAAGCAGTCTTACGGTGATGTGCGTGGCGCCCGCGTCTAAAGCGTTATCCACCAACTCACGCACAACCGAAGCAGGGCGCTCGACCACTTCGCCAGCAGCGATTTGGCTGATGAGTTCGTCTGGGAGTTCGCGAATCGCGCGTTGGGGTTGAATGCTAGGGTGCACCTTGGCATTTTAGAGCCTGTGATAATCCTCATCTATGGAAATCATTAGCTACCTGATCGACTTTATTCTGCATATCGACCGTTACTTGGAAGCCTTTGTGCTAGCCAATGGCGTGTGGGTCTATGTTTTGTTGTTCGCCATCGTCTTTGTAGAAACTGGCTTGGTTGTCATGCCCTTCTTGCCAGGTGACTCTATGTTGTTTGTGGTGGGCGCGATGTGTGGTGTTGGGCTCATGGACTATGGTCTGTCAGTGGCTTTGCTGGTGACTGCTGCCATTACGGGCAACCAAACCAACTACACCATTGGCCACTACTTTGGTCCGAAAGTATTTGCATGGGAAAACTCACGGTTTTTCAATCGCAAGGCGTTTGACCAAGCCCATGCGTTTTATGAGCGTTATGGTGGTATCACCATCGTGGCTGCGCGGTTCATGCCTTTCTTGAGAACCTTCGCGCCATTTGTTGCAGGCGTTGCACAGATGACTCGGCGTAAATTCACCTTGTTTGATGTGACAGGTGGATTGTTGTGGGTCGGTAGTATTGTGTCCGCTGGATATTTCTTTGGAAATATCGAATGGGTTAAATTGAATTTACAAAAAATCATCTGGGCGATGATTTTGATACCGGGTGCCTTAGCGATGTATGGCGCTTGGAAAGGATCTAAAGCTCAAAAAGCCTGATGCTGTCAATCTTCTGGTCGCAAGCAGAGCAAATAAAGGTTGAATTAAAAAATTAGGTGTTGCGATTACGCGCTAAAGGCGGATTGCGTAAGAAGTAGCGCTCAATGCTGCGCATCAAGGCATCTGAGAGTTCGTTTTGATAGCTTTCGCTATTGAGGCGTGCTTCTTCATCTGGGTTACTAATAAAAGCCGTTTCCACCAGCACGCTAGGAATATCGGGTGCTTTCAACACAGCAAAGCCAGCTTGCTCGACTTGCGGTTTGTGTAGTTTGCCAATGCGCCGAATTTGTCCCAACATTTCATTGCCCAGTTTTAAGCTGTCATTGATTTGAGCTGTGGTGCTCATGTCTAGCAACGCACGTTGTAGCGTAGCGTCTTGCACTTTTAAATTGAGTCCACCGACTAAGTCAGCGCGGTTTTCTTGCGATGCCATCCACCGTGCTGCGGCACTCGATGCGGCGCCTTGACTCAATGCAAACACACTGGCTCCGCGTGCATCGGGCGTCATAAAAGCGTCGGCGTGGATGCTGACAAATAAATCGGCCTGCACGCGACGTGCTTTTTCAACACGCGACTGCAAGGGTACAAAAAAATCCGCATCGCGCGTGAGATAAGCGCGCATGGGCAGCGGGCCCATTCTGGTTTTGATGACCGTGTTGTTGATACGGTCGCGCATGCGGTGGGCGATTTGCAGGACCACATCTTTTTCTTTGGTGCCGCGTGGACCGACTGCGCCAGGGTCTTCGCCACCATGACCTGGATCTAGTGCGACGATGATGAAACGCTCAGTGTTGTGATTCGATTGCCCTGCAGTAGCTTTTGAGTCTGTTGAAGACGCGGAAACAGTTGGTGCAGCGATCATGGGTGATGAAGCATTAGAAGCAGGCGTAGTGACGGTGCTTTGTTGAGGCGCTATAGGTGCAATTTGGGACGCTGAAGGCGTTAGAGGAACCGCCGCCTTATTCATCTGACGCGCTAAGAGTTCACCCAAGGGGTCGGGGTTGGTATGTCGTGCAATCAAAGCCTCTAAAGGATCTGCCACTTTGGTGGGATACAAATCAAGCACCAAGCGGTGTTGGTATTGGGCATTGCCAGAAGATCGCACAGGCGGCAAATTAAAAACCTGAGGCAACACCATTTGGCGTAAATCCAAAACCAAACGAACCGTATTGGCCGTGTATTGCCCCACGCGTACACCGGTGATGAAAGGATCATCCGAACGAACTTTCCCCACCAATTCTTTGAGTGCAGGGTTGAGTTCAATCCCTTCAATGTCTACCGCTAAGCGTGGAGGGTTGGCAATAAAGAGTGGTGTAGTGGTGAGCGCCGCATCGCTTTCAATCGTGACGCGTGTGTAGTCGCTGGCTGGCCATACTCGCACTGCCAATATCGTGGCGCCCCACGCAATGTCTGCTCCGCCCAACATCAAAAGAGCGCTGGTGGTCTGTAGAAAGCGTCTACGTGGTTGTGGGTATTTCACGTCTGCATCTCCAAGCGCGCGAGCAACTCAGAGCCCAATGCGGTGTGAGACTTCAAAACTATATGGCGTTGGTCTTCGTTATCAACACTTATGTGCATAGCAATATCAGGCATTGGCAACACACAGTGGGCATTTGTAGGCCATTCGCAAAGTTTGAGCCCCTCGCTTGCAAATATGTCACGAAAACCAGCGTCTTCCCATTCTTGGGGGTCATTGAAACGGTAAAAATCAAAATGCCAAATATGACCTGTACTCACTTCATAAGGTTCTACCACCGCATAGGTGGGGCTTTTAACGCGACCAGTCACGCCCAAGGCTTGCAACAGATGGCGCACGAAGGTGGTTTTACCAGCGCCCAACTCGCCGTCTAATGTGATGCAGGCGTTTAAACCTGTTTTCTGGTGAATGAGAGATGCCGCCAATTGCTGGGCAAAGCCCGCAGTAGCTTGTTCGTCATGCCAGAGCAGTGTTTTTACAATGGTTGAATTATTCAAGGAAGTAGAGTGCCGATCGATCCCACATTGTTACTCGCGCACATTCAAAAAACAGGACATGCACTGGGATTTTCCCAAATTGCGGTGGCCCCTGTCGATTTGTCGTCCGCCGAGCCCGCTTTGCTGTCTTGGCTCGAGAAAAACTTTCACGGCGAGATGGACTATATGGCCCGCCACGGCCTCAAACGCGCCCGTCCTGCGGAGTTGGTGCCTGGTACGGTAAGTGTGGTCACCGCGCGTATGAACTATCTTCCGCAAGATACGCCAGCAGATTGGCAAGAGGTGGAGTGGAGGCGTTTGCACAATCCAACCGAGGCCGTGGTCTCTTTGTATGCCAGAGGACGTGATTACCACAAGGTGCTGCGCCAACGCTTGCGCCAACTGGCCCAAGAGGTTGAAAACTATCTGGCTGGGCAAGAAGATTCACTACAAACCCGTGCGTTCACGGATTCTGCGCCCGTGTTGGAAGCCGAATTAGCCACGCGCAGTGGACAAGGTTGGCGCGGCAAACACAGTTTGGTGCTCAACCGTGACGCTGGGTCGATGTTTTTCTTGGGCGAGATTTTTTTAAATATTCAGTTGCCTGTGTCAGAGCCTGTCTCTGACCATTGTGGGCATTGCACTGCTTGTATAGACGTGTGCCCCACAAAAGCCATAGTCGCGCCTGGCTTGGTCGATGCAAGGAAATGTATTTCATACCTCACCATTGAGCATGCAGGCTCTATTCCTGAAGAGTTACGTCCTTTGATAGGTAACCGTATTTATGGCTGTGATGACTGTCAGTTGATATGCCCTTGGAATAAATATGCGCAGACATCCAACTTGCCTGACTTTGATACGCGAAATGGTTTGGTGGGGCAGCAGCTGGTTGATGTTTTGGGGTGGACTCAAGAGGAGTTTTTACAACGCACAGAAGGCAGCGCGATTAGGCGTATTGGGTATTTGCGTTGGTTGCGCAATGTGGCGGTGGCGGCGGGCAATGCTTTGCGGTCAAAAAAAAATACATTGGGTACCGAAGCCCTGTTAGCGCTCCGCCAAGCTTTGCAATTGCATGCAAACCATGCTGATGCTAATGTCCGAGAGCATGTGCAGTGGGCTTTAAATAGCGAATACAGCTAGAGGACAACTTTTAAAGCTACTACGTAACAACGATGTGTGCTTCACATCACAACTCAAAGTGCGCTCTGATGCCTAGAAAATTCACGGGCCCACGCGATGCGTTGTAAGCTGGGTTCTCGATCCGTTGATAGTCGACGGTTAGATATAAATCCTTGTAGACCTTGGCGCTGTAATAGGCTTCCAAAATCTGTTCTTTTGTGTAGTTCAAAGCCCCGTCCCCGATGAATGAGGCCATGCCACCTTGTTGCAAATAAGTGATTTGCGAGCCAGATATTCCGTTGAGTGCAAATCCGATTCCCAGCGTATCGCTCGGTCTAGACCAACGCGCACCCTTGAGGCTGACGCCACCTGAGAGTGAACGGCTGATGTCTACAGTTTGTGTTTCGGTATTGCCTGTATTCCAACTCCAGCGAGCAAAAACACCCATGTCTTTAGTAATAGCTTGCTCCATATTTAATCCATAACCCCATGAGCGTTGCGCTGATTGGCGAACTGAAGTCATATCCGGTGTCGTATTGTTTAGTAGACCTTGGCTAATTGCATTGCCAAATCGACCCATATAGGCATACTGTTGATAGTAAAGACCTCTCAATGCGCCAGACTTGCCAGCGATTTCATATTGGCGTGTCAGTTCGAGTTGGTCAATAAAGTCTTTCCGTAATGTGTAGTCGACTTTTGCGGTGTTGGGGACAGTGGGAAGTGCAAGACGCGCAGCTTTGACAATCCAATCATCTTGATACCACTCAACAACTGCTCCGTATGTATAACCTTTGGTGTCCGCTGCATAGCTGTATGCGCCCATAGAGAACAACGCAAAGTTTTGAAATTGGGTTCTTGGGTCATGGCTGTAAGTGTTTTGATCGAAGAAATCTAAACTGGCAAATTTGCCCCAAGATAAAACAATTCTGTTTTTATCGACTTCGCCAGCTAACTGATTGGCACTACTTTCAATAAACGCGCTTTCACCGCCCAGATTAAATGATTGCCTTACAAATGCGCGTGCAGAGTAGAAAACGGGATTTGCAAAAGAGCCTTTTTGCAATTCACCATTTTGAAATCCTCCAAGTCCTACTAGTTCACCGTTGAAAGGTGTTCCTTGAAAAACTTCAGGGTTGTAATAGAACTCTGCGCTTTCCCATAGCCTTGTACCTAGAAAAGCCGTGGCACTCGCGGTGTAACTATTAGCGCCACCACCTTGCGTTTTATTCAGAAGACTGTTTTGACCGTAGTAGGGCGATGTGAAATTGTTTTTCTGCTGGCCAATGTAAGTGGCTTGGCTATGGACACTCCAACGCTCAGTCTCAGGTTGTTGTTCTGCTTGGCTGTTGGAAGAGAACCCAATAAGGCAGGCTAGGGCTGTTGAATTTAGCAACGTGCATATTGAATCTTTGGAGAGCATAAACTTTGGGGGATAATCGTAATGAGAATTGTTCGCATAATATATCAAATACGAATGGTTCTTAATTGCACCAGATGCCCAAAGTAAAAAGATCTGTTTTGTGGATGGACCAATCAATCGTATGAAGTTATAATTTTGGTTATAACAGATAATTTTGAAAAGGCTCCATATGCAACCACTTCGCATCACCCAAATCGGCAATTCTTTAGGGGTAATCTTGCCAAAGGAAATCACGAATCACTTGCATGTCAGCAAGGGAGACTCCCTTTATGTCACGCTCTCGCCTAACGGGCTTGAAGTTTCACCTTACAACGCTGAACTTGAAGCTGAGATAGCCATGGGCCAAGCATTTATGAATGAGTATCGTGAAACATTCAAAGTACTAGCTAAATGAAGCAGTGGCGGTGGGTACAGCGCGAAGCATTGCTGCGATTACACGGCATGAGTTTGGTGCAGTTTGGAGGACTTGCTGGATTACGCGATGAAGGGCTCCTGGATAGCGCTCTTTCACGCCCACAGCAATTAGCAAATTACGCCAAACCCGATGTGGCTGATATTGCAGCAGCTTATGCTTTCGGCCTAGCAAAAAACCATCCATTTGTTGATGGCAATAAGAGAGCTGCTTTCTTGGCGCTGGGTTTGTCTTTGCGACTGAATGGATATCGTCTCACCGCATCACAGCCAGAAGCAACGCAAACTATTCTTATGCTTGCCGCTGGCGATCTCAGTGAAGAGGCTTTAGCAACTTGGATTCGTGGACAGATTACGCGTGTATAAATCCGGGTAGTTTCAATGCTTTTGTGTCAAAGGTGGCGGTTGCATTGCAGCCAAGCCGTCTGTTTCTTGCCCCAATCAAACAATCGGCAAAATCAGCGTTGGCGTCGCGCCAAACAAAAACTGCTTCTTCTACAGCAGGCTCATCCTCAAGCTGAACATCTGGCGCGTCCAGTAGGCCTGAAATCGTTTCTAACATTTGCGTTTTTGCTAAGCCGTACCTACTGCGTAATACCCATTCGGTTTCAAGTAAAACCAATTGGTTGATAAAAACACGCCTGCCGCTTGAAACCTCACGCTTTAAAAGTTTGCGTGCTTTTCCAAACTGGGTTTGGTCGTCACGTACCAAAAAGCGAACGAGTACGTTAGTGTCTATGCCTAGCATTTAACGCGATAGCTGTTCTACTGAAAGAGGTTTTCTGCCCTTCTTGTGCAGAGAGCCAGCCAGACTCAGCATGCTCTTAGTTTTTAATCGCATGACAACTGTGTGATCGGGCATCAATGTGAAAGTCATCCGATCTCCAGCTTTCATGGACAAGCTGTCACGGATGTTCTTCGGAATAGTGGTTTGCCCTTTGCTTGTGAGGGTCACTTCATTCAGCATATGGTTTTCCTTTCCTTACGTTAGAAATTTTAGTAAGGAATAAATAATTATGCAATAGCAAAATTTAGAAAATAATTACCGCGTATTCTGGATTTCGCTCGCAATCGCAGCACCCAACTCAATCACCGCCAGCGCGTAGTAGCTACTCCAGTTATACCGAGTCACCACATAAAAATTCTCTGTTCCCACAACATAACTAGGCGCATCAGTCCCATTAAACAATTCCACCAACGCAAGATTACCTTTGTGCTGTTGTGCATCACCTTCCAACAATACACCTTTATCTCTCAAGCTGGCAGCACTAAAAGACGGCAAGATATCAGGTGCCAGCAATGTGGGTTTATCTAATTTCGCCTCGTCAAACTGCAGAGGGTAGTGCGTAGGCATTCCTGTTTGCCAACCAAAAGCTTTGAAGTAATTGGCTACCGATCCAATTGCGTCCACTGGACTTTTAAGCAAATCAATACGTCCATCACCATCAAAGTCCACTGCAAAGCGTGACCAACTCGACGGCATGAACTGTGGCCAACCCATGGCGCCTGCATAGCTGCCTGTGATGGCGGCTTGTCCTTTAGGTTGGGCATGCACCATCTTTAAAAAATATCCTAACTCCGATTTAAAAAATGCCTGTCGTTCTTGCGCCCGCGGATGCTCTGGTGGGAAATGTAATGCCAATGTCGTCAACACATCGAGCACTTTGTAATTACCCATGTGTTGCCCGTAGAAAGTTTCTACGCCAATCACGCCAACTATTAATTCAGCAGGTACCCCGTAAGTCTCTTGCGCGCGATCTAATGCTTCGCGGTGCAATTGCCAAAATTTCTTACCTGCCTCAATTCGCCTTGGCTCGATGAACCGCGCTTGATAAGCCGCCCAGTTTTTTGGCGATGAAGTGGGTGGCGGCAACACCATTTTTTCAAGTCCTTGCACGCGTCTGGCAAGGCTGAGTTGACGACGCACCCATGCAATGGGTAGTTGTTGTTCTTGTGAAATGTCCTCAGCAAGTTGTGCCATCTCAGCACGTGGACTAAATGGCATGGTGCGAACGTGATGGACAGCATGCTTCTTGCCATGACCAGCAGCTAAGGCAACAAACGACCATGAACACGCAAAGAAGGTGACGAGTAAAACTAAGAAGCGCATCGGATAAGAGTTGAACGAAATAGGGAGTTTCACGCGGTGGAAAATAGAGAAAAATTAGGCTTGCATGGTAAGCTGAGTTGGATAGATTCATCACGCATATGCACAAAACAGGTTATTACACACATCCTGAATGTCGAAGACACGAAATGGGCGCCGGACATCCTGAATGTCCTGAGCGACTAGATGCTATCCAAGAGCGTTTGCTAATGAGTGGATTGGACATTGGTTTGACGGCCATTGAAGCTCCGGCCGCCTCATTTGACGATTTGGCTTTGGCTCACGATGTGGACTACATCGACCATCTGCGTTTAACGTCGCACCGTTTAATCGAAGACCAATCAGCAACAGGCCCAGCTTATGCGCATGTCGATCCAGACACGGCGATGAATTCGCATACGTGGGAAGCGGCTTTGCATTCTGCTGGTGCTGCTATTGCTGCTACCGATGCGGTCATCAAAGGTGAATTAGCCAACGCTTTTTGTGCAGTGCGCCCGCCAGGCCACCATGCCATGCGTCGCAAAGCTATGGGGTTTTGTTTTTTTAACAACGTGGCCGTGGCGGTGAAGCACGCGATCCATCAACACGGTTTAAAGCGTGTGGCGGTGGTGGACTTTGATGTGCACCACGGTAATGGCACGGAGGACATTCTTGCTAACGATGACCAAGTGTTGATGGTGAGTTTTTTTCAGCACCCGTTTTATCCATACTCAGGCACAGAGAAGCAAGCGTCGAATATGGTGAATATTCCTGTGCCCGCATACACACGTGGCATGGATGTGCGCGATTTGGTAGAAAACTATTGGGTGCCTCGATTAGAAGAATTCAAGCCCGAGATGATTTTTATCAGCGCCGGTTTTGATGCCCACCGCGACGACGATATGGGGCAAATGGGCCTTACCGAGCAAGACTATGCCTGGATTACCCGTCGTATTTGCGATATTGCGAATCGTCACGCAAATGGGAGAATTGTTTCCTGTCTAGAAGGCGGTTACGCCTTGAGTGCTTTGGGTAGAAGCGTAGAGGCGCATTTACGGGTATTGGCGGATTTGTAAAAAACCATGACTGCATTACAAGAAATTTTTTTAGATCTACAAAACTCCGCCATGCCGATGGAGTTGGCGATCTTGGCTGCGTCTGTCGCTCTGGCGTGGATGTGCGCTTGGGCCCTAGGGCGGGGCGCCACGCGTGACTCCATCTTGTTTGGTCGGCGTGTGGTCGACGGTTTGCTCTTTCCTTTATTGGCTTTGGTATTCACGCTAGCCTGCAAAACTATTCTGGTGAAGTTCCAAAGCGTGGCTTTGCTCAAACTGGCGGTGCCGGTGCTCTTGGCCTTGGCGGTGATTCGCCTGATTGCCCGTGTCTTGACTTCTGTATTTCCTGAGTCGCACGGCGCACGGTTGATCGAGCGCGCAGTCTCTTGGTTGGCGTGGGCTTTTGCGGTGATGTGGATCACAGGTTTGTTGCAACCAGTAAAAGAGGAGTTAGACGCTATTGAGTTGTCGGTAGGCAAATCACATGTGTCTTTATTGCACGTACTGGAGGTCACTCTCAATTCCAGTTTTGTCTTGGTCTTGACCTTGTGGTTGTCGGCCTTCTTAGAGTCCAAGGTGCTAAGTCGGGCATTGACTGACTTGTCTATGCGCAAAGTAGCATCGAACGCCATGCGTGCCTTTTTGTTGTTGATCGGCATGCTGGTGGCTTTGTCGGCCTCTGGTGTCGACCTTACCGCTTTGTCGGTGCTGGGTGGTGCTTTAGGCGTGGGGCTTGGCTTTGGTTTGCAAAAGCTAGCGGCCAACTACGTCAGCGGATTTGTGATTTTGTTAGAACGCTCGCTACGCATTGGCGACTATGTGCGGGTAGACGGGTTTGAGGGCTGGGTGACAGATATCAAGACGCGCTACACCTTGGTGCGGGCTATCAACGGTGTGGAGTCCGTAGTTCCTAACGAGTTATTGATTACGCAGCGGGTTGAAAATCTGTCGCTTGAATCCAGCCATCTGTTGCAAAACTGTATGTTCTGGGTGGGCCTGCATAGCAATGTGGAGCAAGTGCAAAAACTATTGGTCGATGCCGCTTTGTCCGCCGAATTAGTGATCTCGGACCCAGCACCGATGGCTTTGTTGGTGGAGGTGGCTCCCCAAGGGCTGAAGTTTCAATTGAATTTTTGGATGGACGACCCCGCCCATGGCCAGGGATTGGTGAAGTCAAATGTCAATATTGCGGCCCTTGAGGCTTTGCGAAAAGCTGGCGTGCTCTTGGGGCCAGCGCCTTACGAGGTGCAACTTGTTAAAACGGCTGAAACAGGAGCGATATGAGCAGAAAAGCCCTTTTGCATACGGCTTTTTGAGAACGGAAAAAAGCACGACCGTGCTAAAATAAAAAGTCTAGATATTACAATGTGACGTTTACGTAAACGTCAATCATTTTTCATTATTTTTTGGAGTTCTCACCATGAAAGTTTTGGTCGCAGTCAAGCGTGTCGTCGACTACAACGTGAAGGTTCGTGTGAAGTCAGACAGCACTGGGGTCGACATTGCCAACGTCAAGATGAGCATGAACCCGTTTGACGAGATAGCAGTGGAAGAAGCCGTTCGCCTAAGGGAAAAAGGCGTGGTCACTGAGGTGATCGCTGTCTCTTGTGGCGTGACCCAATGCCAAGAAACTTTGCGCACCGCCATGGCAATTGGCGCTGACCGCGGCATTTTGGTTGAGACGACTGAAGAGCTCCAGCCATTGGCCGTAGCCAAGTTGCTCAAAGCCTTGGTGGACAAAGAACAACCCGGCTTGGTGATTTTGGGCAAACAAGCCATCGACGACGACTGCAACCAAACCGGCCAAATGTTGGCTGCCCTGGCAGATATGCCCCAAGCTACTTTTGCATCGAAAGTGGAAGTGGCAGACGGCAAAGCCAGCGTGACCCGCGAAGTCGACGGTGGTTTAGAGACGCTCTCTATCAGTCTGCCCGCTGTTATTACTACAGACCTGCGCTTGAACGAGCCTCGCTACGTCACCTTGCCCAACATCATGAAGGCCAAGAAAAAGCAACTCGATATCTTCAAGCCAGAAGACCTCGGCGTGAATGTTGCACCCCGTATCAAAACCTTGAAAGTTAGCGAGCCACCTAAGCGCAGCGCGGGCATCAAAGTGGCCGATGTGGCAACTTTGGTCGACAAACTCAAGAACGTGGCCAAGGTCATCTAACTAGAACAGACCAGGAGCAAAACAATATGTCATCCCTCGTTATTGCCGAACACGACAACGCGTCGATCAAGCCTTCTACCCTCAACACCGTCACTGCCGCATTGTCTATGGGTGGTGATGTTCACGTGCTCGTCGCTGGGCACAATGCCGGTGGCGCCGCTGCTGCTGCCGCCCAAATTGCTGGCGTGAGCAAAGTGATCCACGCAGATGGTGCTGACCTATCGCACGGATTGGCTGAAAACCTAGCCGCACAAATCTTGGGGCTGGCCAGCAGTTATTCACACATCGTGTTCCCAGCCACCGCTGGTGGCAAAAACATCGCCCCCCGTGTTGCTGCCAAATTAGATGTTGGCCAAATCAGCGATATCACCAAGGTTGAAAGCCCTGACACGTTTGAGCGCCCGATCTACGCAGGTAACGCCATTGCAACCGTTCAATCAACCGATGCTGTCAAGGTCATCACCGTTCGTACGACTGGCTTTGATGCCGCTGCTGCAACTGGCGGATCCGCTGCGGTCGAGACAGTGGCAGCCGCTGCTGACTCAGGCAAAAGCAAATTCATGGGCAGCGAAATCGCCAAGAGCGATCGTCCTGAATTGACGGCTGCCAAGATCATCGTTTCAGGCGGTCGTGCCTTGGGTAGCGCAGAGAAATTTGCTGAAGTCATTACGCCCTTGGCTGACAAGTTAGGTGCTGCCTTAGGCGCAAGCCGCGCGGCAGTCGATGCGGGTTATGCGCCTAACGATTGGCAAGTCGGACAAACCGGCAAGATCGTTGCGCCCCAGTTGTATGTGGCGTGTGGCATCAGCGGTGCCATCCAACATTTGGCGGGTATGAAAGACAGCAAGGTGATCGTCGCGATCAATAAAGACCCAGAAGCACCTATTTTCTCGGTGGCTGACTTTGGTCTCGAGGCTGACTTGTTTGTGGCTGTGCCTGAACTTGTTGCCGCCTTGTAAATATTTCAAATCCTACGAACCTTCTTCCATTCTTTTTTGCTTAGCGCTTTCGCGGTTCAATTTAGGAGCACGCCATGTCGTACATCGCCCCCGTTAAAGATATGTTGTTCAATATGGCCCATCTCGGTGGCCTAGAGCAAATTGCACAAATACCAGCGTTTGAAGACGCGGGTTTGGAAACCGCCCAAGCGGTGCTCGAAGAATGCGCCAAGCTCAATGAGACTGTATTGGTACCACTGAACTGGGAAGGTGACAAAAACCCGTCCTATTTCAAAGACGGCCATGTGCACACCACGCCTGGATTTAAAGAGGCCTATGTCCAATACAGAGAAGGCGGATGGCAAGGCTTGCAACACCCGACAGCTTTTGGTGGCCAAGGCTTACCCAAAACCATTGGCGCAGCATGCTGCGAAATTTTGAACTCTGCGAATATGAGTTTTGCTTTGTGCCCTTTGCTCACCGACGGGGCGATTGAGGCGCTACTCACTGCGGGCTCCGACGAGCTAAAAGCCATCTATCTAGAGAAGCTCATCTCTGGCGAGTGGACCGGCACGATGAACCTCACCGAGCCCCAAGCGGGTTCCGACTTGGCCGCGGTTCGCACGCGAGCCGAGCCCCAACCCGATGGCACTTACAAAGTGTTTGGTACCAAGATTTACATCACCTACGGTGAACACGATATGGCGAAAAACATCGTCCACCTCGTGTTGGCCCGTGTACAGGGTGCACCCGAGGGCGTCAAAGGCATCAGCTTGTTTGTGGTGCCTAAGGTTTTGGTGAACAAAGATGGCTCGCTTGGTGCGCGTAACGACGTGCATTGCGTCAGCATCGAACACAAGATGGGCATCAAAGCCAGCCCGACTGCCGTATTGCAATACGGCGACAACGGCGGTGCCACCGGTTACTTGGTGGGTGAAGAGAACCGTGGTTTGGAATACATGTTCATCATGATGAATGCCGCCCGTTACGCAGTGGGTGTCCAAGGTATTTCGATAGCCGAGCGCTCTTACCAAAAGGCAGCCCAATTTGCGCGTGACCGCGTGCAAAGCCGCCCCGTCGACGGCAGCATGAAAACCAGCGCACCCATCATTCACCACCCCGACGTGCGCCGTATGCTGATGACCATGCGTGCTTACACCGAAGGTTGTCGATCCATGGCTACGGTGGCGGCAGCAGCGAATGACGCATCACACCACCACCCAGATGCGGCAACACGCAAAGAGAATTTAGCCTTCTACGAATTCTTGGTGCCCTTGGTCAAAGGCTTCAGCACCGAGATGAGTTTGGAAGTCACTAGCCTAGGCGTACAAGTGCATGGCGGTATGGGCTTCATTGAAGAAACCGGTGCTGCCCAGTATTACCGCGACGCGAAAATCTTGACGATTTACGAAGGTACTACGGCCATTCAAGCCAACGATTTGGTGGGACGTAAAACTTCACGTGACGGCGGCCAAACGGCCAAAGCTATCGCTAGCCAAATTGAGCAAACCGAAAAACAACTCAAAGCCCACACCGATGTACGTTGCCATGCAGTGGCCAAGAGACTGGCTGCAGCGCGCGAGGCGTTTTTAGATGTGGTGGAGTTCTTTGTGACCGAGAGTAAAACCAATCCCAATGCGGTTTACGCCGGTAGCGTGCCTTACCTCATGCTCGCGGGTAACCTGATGTCCGGTTGGCAAATGGCGCGCGCTATGTTGGTGGCGTTGGAACATATCGCAAAAGGCGACGACGTTGCGTTCATGCAGGCCAAGGTCACGACGGCGCGCTTTTATGCAGACCATATCTTGTCTAAAGCACCTGGCGTGCGCGACAGCATCGTTGCTGGCGCGGACAGCGTGACCGAAATGGCGTTAGACGCTTTCTAAGCTTTCAAATTCCATCAGACGCTAAGGCTGGCGTTACTCGTAAGAAATATCCTTCTCAATAAACGACTCCTCACAAAGGATTTACATGTCTAAATTGCCAGCAGTCTTGCAGCAACTGAAGTTTCCCGTGATTGCTTCTCCTTTGTTCATCATCAGCAACCCGAAGTTGGTGATTGCCCAATGCAAGGCCGGCGTCGTGGGTTCTATGCCTGCGCTCAATGCGCGGCCTGCAGAGCAATTGGAAGAGTGGTTGATTGAAATCACCGAAACACTCGCCGCCTACAACCGCGCGAACCCAGACAAACCTGCCGCACCTTTCGCCATCAACCAAATCGTGCACAAGAGCAATGACCGTCTTGAGCACGACATGGCCATGTGTGTGAAATACAAGGTGCCAATCATCATCACCTCGCTGGGTGCGCGTGAAGATGTGAATGCTGCCGCCCACAGCTATGGTGGCATCGTCTTGCACGACATCATCAACAACAAGTTCGCTAAAAAAGCGATTGATAAAGGTGCTGACGGTTTAGTCGCGGTGGCTGCTGGCGCTGGCGGCCATGCAGGGGTCAAAAGCCCGTTTGCCTTGATCCAAGAAATCCGCGAATGGTTTGACGGCCCGATTGCCTTGAGTGGCGCGATCGCCAATGGCGGCGCCATTCTTGCGGCCCAAGCCATGGGCGCCGATTTTGCTTATATCGGCTCCGCCTTTATAGCGACCGAAGAAGCCCGTGCTGCAGAAGAGTACAAACAAGCTATCGTGAATGCGTCTTCCGACGACATCGTCTACAGCAACCTGTTCACTGGCGTGCACGGCAACTATTTGGCGCCGTCGATTCGCAATGCCGGTCTCGATCCCGAAAACTTGCCCGAGAGCGATGCTTCCAAAATGAACTTTGGTGGTGACGCCAAAAAAGCTTGGAAAGACATCTGGGGTTGCGGCCAAGGCATTGGCGCCGTCAAGGCTGTGTTGCCCACAGCCGATTTAGTCGCTCGCCTCCAGCGTGAATACGAAGAGGCGAGGGCACGTCTGAACTTAGCGCACCACTAAGACAGGAATCGTGGTGTGCGTCAGCACTTGCTGGGTTTCGCTGCCTAGCAGCAAGCGCTTGATGCCTTTGCGTCCGTGAGAGGCCATGACGATCAAGTCAACCTTGTTTTTCTTGGCGGTGGCGACCAAAGCATCGTACACGCTGTCTGATTTGACGACAACGGTTTTGACAGAGACA
>Ga0304729_1000381_pt1 | contig 33547 bp, 41 predicted proteins | sample C_131016_MF_Meta_FD_190475 | JGI IMG/M metagenome (GOLD analysis project Ga0304729, IMG submission 190475) | Freshwater microbial communities from Lake Croche, Canada to study carbon cycling - C_131016_MF_MetaG (v2) (version 2) | ecosystem: Environmental > Aquatic > Freshwater > Lake | place... | reverse complement strand
TTTAATTTCTTAGCATCCATTTCTTTATACAAATACTTCTTTAAAATAACATTTATAAGAGCATCTGCAAATTCATCAGCGTTATCATTCATCACTTCAATGAATTTATTCCATAATCTATTATTAGATTCAGCTAATTTAGCATTAACAAAATTTCTCATTGAAGGACCACGATATGATTTTAATGCACCTTTTTCTGGATCCCAATTATATCCTTCTTTATGTAATTTTAGAAATTGAGGATGAGCAGATCCTTTTAAATTGATATAATTTTTTACAGCAAATTTTTGTTTATCTTTTTTACTTCCAGTAAACAATTCTTTTTTACCTACAGAAGATTTTGCCCAAGCATCAAAATCTTTTTTTGTTTTGAATTTTTGGCCAGATTGATTATTAATATCTTGCCATCTTATTAGACCTTCATTAATAGCCTCAACAACTACAGAGGCAAAGTAATCTGTTCTTGCTGCTGATAGTGATTCTTTAATCTTTTTAAATTCAGCATTTGTTGGGTCAGCCAATACAGAATCAAAAGCCTTATTAATTAATGTTGGATCACCACCAGTAACACTTTTCTTTTTTTTCAAAGAGACACCATAAAACATCTTCATATCATCAGAAACAAGAATGTCAGATGAGTTGTAATCTTCAAAACCATAAGCACTAACTTTAAACATCTCTACTTGTTTTGGCCAAACATTACCAGTCATAAAAACATCGGGAATTTTATTTAAAGCAATACCCATATGTTTTCTAATACCTGTTGCTGCGGACATTGCTACTGCCATATCACCAGCATTTGCTGCTGTCATTAAGTCTAAAAAACCATTTTTAATCTTGGCATCACCAAAATGAACTTTTGTTTTTCCAGCCAATATCTTTTGTTTTGTACTTTCTATTAAATCAATTATCGCACTTTTTCCTTGATGTGCAATATCAACCAATTCTTTAGTCGTGTACTGTAGTGCAGCTGCGGTCATTATTTCTGATGCTTCATATGCCATATAAATCTCCGTTGTTCATTGGAGTATTTATACTACCACAACTATCGTATTATGTCAAGCACAGTTCCATTTGTCCAGACTTCTTGTTCTGTCCTGATGCGTTTTTCTGTTGTTAATGTCTCAAAACGATTCATTGCTTTCTTTCGCCACCACTCTATGATATTGGCCAGATGGTGTTTTTCATAGTTTTCACCAGGTAATAATTTTTCTGTATCGCCATTGACAAACTCTACCATGTTTTTAAACCCATAATCAGAGATGAAGTACCGTTTCTGTTCATTTAGATTCTTGGCATTCTCAATAGTCAATTTAAACTTATCGCCTTCTGGTGTGCCTTTGAGTGCAACCTTAATTAGATTAACCATTGTATTAGATATCTTTAGTTTACGGCTAGAAGCATCAGGTGGTGCCAAATCTTCTCCAATAATATCTTCAATATAATCTTTCAGGTCACTATAAGTTTTGCCATGTAACATAGGCATGAAATCACTATCAGTTAGGCCTTTGAATCTAATCAAAGGTTTCATACCATCATACTGTGATACTGCCTTAGAACTGCCATACAAACTGGTAGTCTCAAACAAACAAGTTGTCATCTTATACTTGTCATCAAGCATCTTACGAACTTCATGTGTAGTACAGATTGCAGCCAATAATTTACCACCAAGATAATTGAAACCAAATGGTTGTGCAGGTACGATAACAAAACCCATAACAGCACAAGCATTGAATCGTTGAGCGCCACCTTCATGTTGTGTGAATACACGACCCAACATATCATTACGAGGTTTGCAATTGATAACAGGAGAACCAAGACGAATGAAACCAACCCACTTCTGAGTTTTCTTTTCAAGTATTGCTAAGCGCAAACAACGACCAGGAATACTTGTCATGTTTGAATGTGAAGAAATCATATTCAAGTAAGTATCCCATCGGTCTTGTGGTAATTCAATGAGTTCAAACTCCATGTCAGCAGGTGACATTGTGAAATCAGAGAACAAGTCTTCTTCAGGTCCCATACCAAAAAGTACAGGTGACCTTTCTGACATTGATGCCACTTTTTGTTCACGCATGTATTCATCAATACGACCAAACTTATCAAAGTAGTCTGAGAATACATTTGCACAATGTAGTGCTTGTTCTTTATTCAACACCATTATTACTTTGTATTAAAATGTTTTTACCAATTTCAAATAGACCAACTGCACCAACAAAATCTTGACAACAGGCTGTGATAACAACTTCACCATCAATTGGATCCATAGAAGCAATTACAAATTCATCTACTTCACCATCATCAATTCGTTTACGAAATGAATCTATGATATCTAATAAATCTTTTTTTCTTTTTGCTTCTGGTAATTCACGGTTTAAATTTACGATTTTCATTTAAACTCTCACTCCCTCAAATTTACTATTGAATTTTCTTTCACGATTACCAAAAGTGTTTATAGGTTTATCTGGTATATCTGTACCACTATCAATGATTCCATTCTGTGCATCAGGTTCAGCATCATATAATTTCATTTTTGACCGGTCAATACCAATCACAAATCGTTTGTAGTTATTTGGGTCAGAATAACGATTCTTCAACTGCTTAACCATAATCTGACCAAGTTGTTCTAGTTCTTCAGTTGTAATCAAAGCAAACATAAAGTCAGCAGTTGCAGGCAGACCAAACGATTCACTTGTATCTTCAAGACCTGGATCACTATTCGTAAAACCACTTCTTGTCGTTTGTGTCGCACTAACAATAGGCACAGCAAACTCAACAGCAAGACCTCGCAACTCTTCAGCGATTGCCTTGATGTATGTGTAACTGTTAACACTATTACCAGGTTTCATACGAGCAGAGGAACAAATATTCAGATAATCAATGAAGATGATTTCTGGTTTAAAGTTCTTCTTCAGATGTAAGTCTTGTAATAAAGACCTGAAATGTAATGTAGAAGCCGAAGCAGTTGGGTATTCTTTAATGATTAGTTTACCTTGCGTTTTGTTTCTTAATACTTCAAACTTGCGGTCATAATCTTGTTTACTAATTGTGTGTAATTCTTGTATATCAATGTTTAGAAGATTAGCATCAATGCGTTCAGCAATTCTTTCTTCTGCCATTTCCATTGTGATATACAGAACATTTCTACCTTGACTGATACAGGAGGCAGCCACATGACACATAAACAAAGATTTGCCAACTCCTGTACCCGCCAAAGCAATATTCAAAGTCTTAACTGGAAGACCGCCTTTTGTAATCTTGTTAAAGAAGTCAAGGTCAAAACGAACACGCTCTTCAACACGATGATAGAAGTCAAAGCGTTCTTCTGCATCGTTAATATAATCGTGACCAATGTGTGAATCAAAAGAAACACCAAGAGCATCACTTAGAAGTTTTGGTATTTCTCCTTTGGATGTCTTGTGATTCTTGTCATCAAGGATAGAAACCGATTCCATGATGGCATTATAGATGGCTTTATCTTGACAGAACTTTTCGGTTTGTTCTATCAGCCATTGTTCTTCGCTTGGGTCTTCTCTGTGTTCGTGAATTTCGTTGAGAAGATTAACGGATGTTCTAACTTGTGTTTCAGTTAGAGATTTACTTTCTGTGAAATTAATCACCAAAGCTTCATGTGTTGGTAAGCTTTTATATTTGTTTACAAACTCATTAACTTCTTTGAAGACCACTTTCTCGGTATCATCAGAGAAGTAGTCAGCACTTATGAATGGTAGAACCTTACGGCAATAACTATCATTGTAAATCAGGTTCTTCAGTATTGAATGTTCTAGTCGGTTCATTATGTTGATTTATTAAAATCTCTGTTAGTATGTCACCCATCATTGTAACAAATTCTTCGTTGTTTTGCAACTCATCTATGTCGTATTTGCCTGGGTTGACAAGTGTATAACCGAATTGTAGTTTGGCGAATTCGCCTGCCTCTTGAACTCTTGCCTTACCATAGTGATAGACAACACCAGCAAATTCACCTTGGAGAATTTGAATTCCTGTAATTTCGGAATTGGTGAAGTCTATAAAACGATAATCTTTACCCTCAAGCGGCATCTTCTTCTTCTTGTAAAAGAATTGGGTCACTTTCTCCCATAATGTTTCCATATGCAATCTCATATTTGTGTTTAATAAAGTCTTTGAACTTTTGGTCGTTCAAAATTGGTTCCATAAATTCAGGTGTTGAAGTATCTGCAATTCGTTTCTTCTCACCAATCTCACCCGTTGATTGGTCTACCTTTGCATACCAACCATTGGTTGGTTTAACCACATGTCCGGACTCAATAGCAAGGTCAAGCAAGCCACTATACTTACTAATGCCACCATCAAAAGATACAGAAATAGGTATTTTAGATTTTTCTTTAACATAACGGGATTTTTCTACATTGATAATGAAATGATAGCCAACAATTTCTGTGCCTTCTTTATCTTGTTGGCGACCAAGAATATAAATGTTGTCAGCAGAGTAATACGAACCAGTACCACCACCAACAATATCTTTCGGGAACATACCAATCTCTTTGTAAGTATGATTCACAACTACCATTGAAATGTCTTTCAAGTTCAAGTGCGGTGTTACCATACGGAACAAACTCTTAACTTGTTTAGCACGGGACATATCAGCAACTGATTTACCTTCAAGTGCATCTTCAACTTCTTTCTTTGATGCTAGATTACCAATTGAATCAAGTATGATGATTAGTTTATCACCACGATTCACATCTTGAAGCTGTTGCATGATATCAAACTTCAACTGTTCAATGTCAGTTAAAGGTGTATGTAATACTCTGTCCATATCAATCTGGAATGTTTCAAAGTATTTGATAGGTGTACCAAACTCTGAATCATAAAACAACAATACTGCTTCTGGATATTTGTCCATGTAAGCTTTTGCCATTAGAAGACTGAATGCTGTCTTAAAGTGTTTAGATGGCCCAGCCCACATTGTAAGACCTGGAATAATACCACCATCCAATTTACCACTAAGTGCCACATTAATCATTGGCACATCAGTTGATACCATATCTTTTTCTGTAAAGAACTTTGACTTGGATAGAATTGCACTATCTTTAATCGTTGAATTCTTTTTCAATTTGTCCAATAAACTCATAATATTTCCTTTTAAAATGTACCGCCCTCAAGAGTTGGCTTCTGAGGTTTTATTTCTACTATGTCTGTCTTCTTTATAACTTCACTATCTATGTCCGACATAAACAATTCTACACTAGGTGCTGTTGACTTTGCAAGCTCTTTTTTACTCTTTGCCTTAGGTTTCGGTTCTTTTGTTTCCGATTTTAAGTTTCTCATTCTAACCAATGTTTGATTAGAGGCAATCAATAGTAAAATAGCAAGTGGGTCAAATACCACAATGATGATAAGAATAACTAATCTTACTGCTTTATCTATGAAACCGGCATCATCTTTTGTATAAAATAGTTCGGCAATGTATTGAATTGGACCAACTTCTGCCATTAGAATATTTTCTTCTGATAACAAAGGTAATTTTTCACTTGATAGTTTCTTTAACTCAGCTTGAACTTCTTGAATTTGTGTGTCTATCTTCTTTGTTGCAGTCGCTGGGTCGCCTGCTCTTTGTAACAAATAAGTTAATCGTTCTTTGGCAATCTTTTCTTGTGTCTCTAATGTTTTTAACTGAACACTATTCGCATTGATATTTACATTCGTATCAAGGTGTGCTTTTGAAAGATAACCAAATATACCCATAGAAGTAATTAACATCAATAGAATAACAGCAATTAAAAAATAGTAACGCATTATTCGTACAGTATCGTTCCAATTATTATATAACCAAGATACTGTTACCAATTTACTAATTTCCAATACTGAACCCATGATGATAATTGGCCAGTATGAACCGGGAAATATCTGTGCGAGACCGATAACTGAATAATAAGCTGCAACTGCTGATAGAGCAATTGCACTAGCAAAAGGTAATAGAACTTGTAACATTATGGATTTGATTTTGAATGTGGCACATCAAAAACAAAAGTGATTCTTGTACAGTCACCAACATTCTCTGTGCCATGTAATAATTTATTATTGAACCATAACAAGGTACCTGGTTCTACAATTACTTCTTCGTTTCCAACCATATACTTATATTGGCCTTGTATTGATAAATGATACCTATCTTTTGTAAGATAGTAAGTGCCTTCATCTATGTGTCGGCCAACTGTACCACCAACAGGAAGAGATAAAAATCCACATCGTTTAAAATTTTTAAAATTTCTTTTAAGAAAACGAATCATCTCGGTGTGTTTATGATATGCAGGAGTTGGAATACAAATCTCACTATTACCAACAAAGTCTTCAGCTTTTTCTACAGCACCAATAACCAATTGAAGATTACCAACTGGAATATCATCATAACCTCTATCAAGTAAAGATTGTACGCCTTCTATTTCTCTTTGCGCCATCCAATCTTCAGGATATTGTTTCAGTTGATTGAGTATCTTTGAAACATTGATGCCTGTTTTAATGACACGAATATTATCCAAAGAAACTCTCCAATGAATTGTTCTTCTCAATAGACCAACCCATACAATCAAGAATAACTTTAATTGGTTCAATGAAGGCCTTTTCAAATTGTGTATCATAATCAATATACATTTGCATATCAAATTCTTTTGGCAGTCTTTGAGGAAAAGATATTACTGAATCTTTAAATGGGTTAGGTTGTTTGAGATAAGTAAATTTTAACTTCTCACCCTCTTGGATAAATGGGTACTTTTTATCTAGGCCTTTTTGTTTAAGAAAGTGATTGTATATGATTGCACCCTTAACATGAATCGGTGTGCCTTTCTTATACATCATAACACTATCAGCATATGTTTTTAGTCCATTCAAACCTCTAGGGAAAGAAATGTCTTCAACAGCCAATGTTCTGAATTCAGATTTAAAGTCTTCTATAAACTTATGTATGTCTTCTTCGGAACCATTCATCATAATGCCAATTGATTGACGCATCTTCTCACGCACAGCAGAAGGTGTGGATGATTTAATCATCTCAAGACCCATCACTTTGATTTGCGGTTCGTTGTATTGAACACCTTCGTTATTGTATATGTTTAGAATATACCGCTTCTTGGCAGTCCAAATGCCTTTATCAGATAAACCTTCTCTCTTCATTTCCATCTTTTGTTTGTATGCATGAACATACGAAGCAAGCTCCTGATAAGAAGTATCAATAAACGGTTGCAGTTTATCTTCACAGATTTTGTCCATGATGGAGATAACCTTTTCAACCTTTGTGTCCTTTTTAGTGATTTTATCCACCAATGGACCAAGTTTGAGATAAATTGAATCTGTGTCTGAGGCGATAACATAATCTATTCCTGTAGTCTTTAAAAGACCATTCATATATTCATTTATTTTGTTTTCAATCCACCGAATAGATAACTGACCAGCAGTAGTAACGCCAAGAGCCATTCGCAAATCATAAAAGCGGAAATACTGGCTACCAAGAGCACCATAAGCTGAGTTTAATGAAACTTTCTTTGCAAGTTGTAGGTTGTTATATCTTGCAATTCGTTTTTCAATGTCATACTTTTTGGATTCGTCTGTTTCATTTTCATAATCTTGTTTGGCTTTCAACATTAGTTTTTTGAATTTACTTCTGTCAATATACATTTCTTCCATCATCTTAGGTAAGAAACCTTGTTTGTCTGTACGGAAGAATTGGCCATTTGGTGTAAGTGTAACACCAGATAATGTGGATGTATCTACTTGTTTAGATAACATTTTATCAACAGAAACTCCATCCATAATTATGTTACGCATTTCATCCGTGTAATTGGATGGTTCAATGAGTGTCTCTGGCGAAATATTGTATTGAACCATCAAATGTGGATATAGGCTGTTCAAGTCAAAACTAGCAACCCAATTATGTAAACCAACTTGTGGTTCTTTTACATATGCGCCTTCAAATGCGGATGTTTTATCTTTGACAATTCTTGGCGGTACAACAATCTTTTTATCCAGTAAATATGAATATGTTAATGAGTCCCACATACGAGTTTGTGCAAACACATCATCATAGTTTGTTTTGGTATCATATGCAAGAGTGATTGCTAGTTCAAGCAGTTTTAACTTATCATCAAGCTTCAGAATTAAGTCCACATCTTTAATGTTATACTCAATAAACTTCTGATAGTTTTGACGATATAAAGCATGAAGACTATCATATTCATCATATGCAATCTTACCTTCACCAAGTTCTACTTGTGCGATGTTATCAAGACGATATGATTCTTGTGACTTACCACCTGGCGCATACCACTTGTATAGTTCAATATAATCTAATGCACATACACCAAGAAAATCATATGCAATTAGTTCACGATTATTAACATTAGCTTTACGCTCAGTAATAATATTCCAAGGAGATAGTTTTCTTGTTTCTTCTTCGCTTAGTATTTTACGAAAACGATTAACGATATAAGGCATATCAAAGAACTTGATATTCCAGCCTGTAATGATATCAGGACAATTTGATTGCCAATAGTTTAAGAAGTTCTTACAGAGCCAGTATTCATCAATACACTTGATATATTTTTCTGTGCCTTTAACTTCATAATCACCACAACCAAAGACTACACAAGTGCCATCAAAATACTTAATACAGATTGCTGTGATTGGTTGACTTGCGATGTATGGGTCAGGAAAACCATTCTCTGAACCAACTTCAATATCAACTACACCGATTGATATTTGATCCATCTCCCAATCAACCATACCTCCATGTTGTTCGGTGATGAAAGCATATTCAAATCTATTCATGCCATAGATTTTGAAATTTTCTACTTCATCATATCGTTTAATGAAATCTCTTGCATCACGAATACCACCAAGTTTAATTGGTTCAAGGTTTTCACCTTTCAATGTTTTCCATGGTGATTCTTTCTTAGAAGGCAAAAACAAAGTAGGCGAGTAATCTATTTTAAATTTTACTCGCCTACCATCTTCTACGCCACGATAAAGTATGTTGTTGCCTACGCTGGCAACGGATGTGTAAAATTTACTCACACAGTTTAATCTCAAATACTGAACCTTTTGGTTGTTCTAAAGCAAACTCTGAAGCTAACTCAAGAGAATTAAATTCTCTATGAACTACAATAGTTGAATTTGGAATACAATAAGAGACTCTATACATTTACTCTTGTCTCCGCATCTAAAACACCAATAGCAACCCATCTTTTTGGGAACAACATCTCACGACCACGGAAGTCGTTCATGCTCTGTGATGGATCTTGCATCCATCCTAGAACTTCTATTTTATTATCAAACTCACGCAAGAACAAATCATAACGATCCGCTCTTGGAAGTCTGAACTCAACTGCTAATCTCTTAGCTAAATCACGAGTGTTCATAATCACTTTCTTAATTGATAACACGATATAAGCATTATAACATAGTTAATGTTAAAGTGCAAGGCTTATGTTAGATTCTTACCTAACTCAGATTGATAAGTTCTTTGTCTTAATTCGGAAGAACTAAACCGATGGGTACGAGAGTTGAACCAAATTTTGATATCACGGTCTTCACAGATTTGTTTACCTGTAAATTCTTTGTCTTTGTATTCTTCACCAATAATGCGAACACTAATAGGCAAGAACATTAACATATCTTCAAGGTCTTTTTCGGTATTGTAAACAATGATTTCATCCACAAATTTAACCGCAGAGAGTTGGACATATCGTTCAACAATAGATTGAACTGGTTTGTTTTTAGTTCCAGGTCTATCAATAGACGGGTCACTTTGAACACCAACAATTAAATAATCACAAACTTGTTTACATTCAGCCAACATAAGAATATGTCCTGCATGAAGCAAATCAAAAGTTGAACAGGTGAAACCTACTGGTTTGCCTATCATATTATCTGGCATAACTAACATAATTTATTCTTTCGTTAATTCTGGATGTTGAGTGATATTTTTAAGATGTACTGCACCATCCACCATAGATATACTTAGTACATCATCAACTTTCCATCCAAGGTCTTGTATCATTTCTTCCGAGAATTGTAATATTGCATCACCATTTTCACAAATCTCAACTACTTCTGCACTATATTTGTTCAATTTTTACTCCTGCTTTTTCCAAGAACTGTATGCCATCTTCGTTACGATAACTATTACGATAGTAAATAGTATTGATACCAGATTGGTAAACCAATTTGGCACAGTCCAAACAAGGTGAGTGAGTAACAAACATAGTAGCACCAAGTCCAAATTCAGTAGATTTTGCCAACTTTGCGATTGCATTAGTTTCAGCATGAAGAACCTCCGGTTTAGTAGTAAGAAATTTTATTTCACCATTCGGCCATTTAAGTTCATCTTCACAGTTGTTATCCCAACCAATTGGCATGCCATTATATCCAATAGAAATGATGCGGTCATCTTTTACAATGACCGCACCAACATGCAGTCTCCTTGCAGTAGAACATTCAGCGAATGTCTCCGCAGTTTTCATGTATGCGTTAAGTAGCTTCTGCTTCATTACTACGTTTCTTTTTCTTTTCAATCTCTCTTGAACCAGAAAGTTGAGCTTGAATCATTGCATTTTTAAATTCATGCCGTTCAACTGGATTAATCATCGTAGCCATAAACCGTTTTACTTGTTTATTCAATTTGAAATTACTATTAGTTTTTATCATTACACTTCTACATATTTAAGGGTGAAAGAATCGGCTCTATCTTCGTAGCCATCGTAACCTCTAGGATTACAAACGATGCGAGTAGAACCAACCATGTAATCAAAGTCCTCATGAGTATGTCCATGAGTCCACAATTTAATTTGTGGATGGTCAACAATGAAATCGTCTAATGATGAACTGTAAGCACCATTCATTAGTGTATCGTGTTTATAACGAGGATGAGTAGACAACTTGCTAGGTGCATGATGACCAACAACAACAAACTTTTGGTCAAACTTACCTTCAATAACAGTTTGAATATAACCAACCGCTTTCTTGTGGTCATCATATGCATCTTCTGGTGAAAATGTAGATGGTTCTTGTTTTTTCTTTTCGCCAATTTTAATAGCGAAACCAGCTTCATTATGATTATACTTTGGTCCGTTTTTACCATCTTCTGTCCAATCAGGATTTGGTTCATAAAGTGGAACAGTACGAGTAAGCATACGAGCAGAATTACTCACACAACGGAAGTCATTCATTCTTTGTCTGACATGTTGCATGGTCATATCATTGTGTTCGTTCATATCAGTCCACAATGTACCACCAACAAATGTTACATCATCAATCACTTTAGTTTCTTTGTCAAGCAAATAAACATTACTCAACATATTAGATTCCAACATTGATTTAATTTGATTTCCGCTTGTGGCAAAGTCACCATTATAGTGTTCATGGTTACCCATAATATAAATCACATGCGGAAATTGGAATGAACATCGTTTGAAGAAATCGGTAATACGATGACTTCTTGCACCTTCAAAAAGATTATCTTTATCTGGTCTACCAATGTCGGCAGCCACACAGATATCACCACCGAGTATCAACACATCGGCATTATCGGTGTTTTGTAAATTGATATCACCAAACTCAAGGTGGAGGTCGGAACAGATTGCGATTTTCATAATATAATTTTTTAATATTTGGTTATTATAACACAAAATATAAGGAAATGCGGCAATTAACCGCACCTTTTAGGCAAAGTTTATTTATTCAAAATTTCGTTTGGTTTCTTACCGATGTTATATTTTTGTATTAATTCCCATTGATTTTTTTCTTTAAAAGCAATGATTTTAATTTGATGCAAAGGTGCAACATCTTCACCGATTATTTGAGGATTTGTAATGTTTACTAGACCCCATTCTTCCAGTAGTTTTGCAATTGCATTTCTCCTTTGAATGTCATTCTCAGAGATGTTTGTTGGTTTACCATCTAATGCAAATAATTCCTTAAAATGCACCAAATAATAATGACCTTGTTTATGCAAGATATGGACTGATTGATATAAAACTTTTTCTTTGCGTGAGGATACACCAATTCTAGTAAGAGTTTCTTTTACTTTCAGAAAATCATCTTGCTCATTGAGTGTTACCTCAACGAACTTAGTTAAATCTGCCATTTCACTTTCCTAATCCACCGATATCGGTTTGTTCTTTTAATTGTTGGATTTGTTCATTACTTAGTAGGCGTAGAGCTTCACGAGCTTTGGTATCTGAGAAACCATAGGTGGCTTTTATACATTCTATATCTTCACTTTTTTCAGACTTTACCCACTTTGCAAAAGGTCTTTTCTGTGACCTTATTGTATTTAGAAAAAAATCATATTGCAATTTTTTATCCAAGTGGTGCCTACGATTCATTTCATTGGCGTAGGCGATACAGTCTTTATGATAAGAAAGAGACCGATTGATTAGAAATGGAGCATAGCCTTTCTCAGACTCTTCATCTACAATCAAGTTCTTTTTACCATATAAAATTTGATTTACATAGTCAAACGGATTCATTATATACTTTCATACCAAAATTCAATTCCAGTTAGTTTCTTTCCGTGGTTCATCCACGAAACCATATCTTGTAATATACCCGTATTCTTTAATTTCAAATAGTTTTCGGTATACATATAGTCATCATTTTCTCCATCTTGGCCACCTTGTTGGCGTTTAAAGATACGATTACTAGAATTTATGTTGTTGACAAAATCTTCTTTATCTATCCAATTCATACGAAAATGATTGTCAAAATTCACTCCAAGAATTATCAACCTATCCCAATCTTTATGACAAGCAATATGATTAAAGATAAATTTATCTTTTTGTGTACTTAAACTAAATTTTATTTCAGTTTTATAACCATCAATTACTTTATCGTGACCAGGATTTAATCTATCACATACTTCACAACCCATCTCACGCATTATTTTTGCGACCAAAGATTGGCCAAAAAAACCCATTTGAGAAGCACTAAGTTTTAAATAACCTTCAAAGTTAGTTCCTGTCCAAGGGTCATCTAATTTAGATTTAATATAATTAATAAGAGTATAATCTTCAAAGAAAATATCTAAAGAATTAATCTCTTTCATAACATTCTTATTAAACCAATTGTATCAATAGATGTTAGCAGAATGTAGTTAGCCAACATGCCAAAGCTTTTACGAGACCAAGCAGCCCAAGCATAAATGACACACCCACATATCCAGACAGGATATAATGCAAGAAGAGGTGGGTTAGGGACTGTGATTGCCATCGTGATAGAACAACCAATAGACACAGCCCAACCAATGAGCTCAGCAATAAAGCGGTATCTATTTGAAGCATAGTCATCTTTAATCCAATCAAATGTCGGTTTTAACAAATCAATCATTTGAACTCCAATGACACCATCAATTCTGTTAAGCAAGCAACAAGATTAATTTCTTGGTCTGCAACGAAAGCTTGTTTGTATTGATAGTCAGCGATGATAACAACTGCTTGAGGAATAGATTGAGGTTTTAATACTTCATATAGATTATCATACAGTTTACGATAGAGTGAAGCAGGATCAACATCATTACTTGCAACCCATTTACGAATTGCACCAAAGTCTTTGTCTTTGATAAACTTAATGATATCAGAAAGTGATACATCAATAATCTGTGCAAGAACACCAGTATCAATCTTGCCAAACTTTGAGAACCTTTGCAGTTCATTAATCACACGGCGAAAATCAGGAAAGTGTTTCTTGATTAACTCAGCAACAACTGGTGTTTCATATGTGATTTCTTCAGCAGATAGAATGGTTTGAATACGCTTAAAGAATTGAGTAGCCATAGATGACTTCTCAGAAGCTTTAAGTGTGAATTCAATAACGGCACACCGACTATGTAATGGTTCAATGATTTTGTTTTTGAAGTTACAAGTAAAGATGAATGAACAATTACCAGCAAACTCTTCAATTGCATTTCTAAAAGCCGCTTGAGCATTGGCAGAAAGATAATCTGCTTCATCAATAATGATGACTTTGCGACCACCAGTAAAAGACATTGATGATGCATAGTTGGTGATTTTGTTTCTGACCATATCAATACCGTTCTCATCAGAACCATTGATAATCATAAAATCACAACCGATTTCATTACACATGGCTTTCGCCACAGTAGTCTTACCAACGCCTGCACCGCCAGTAAGTAGAAGATTAGGTATGTTCTTTTGAGTAACATACTCCTGAAACGGTTTCTTTAGCCGTTCAGGAAGAATACAATCTTCAATATTTTTAGGACGATATTTCTCTGTCCATAATAAATGTTCCATACACAACTTTCATAATATAATTAAATTTCATCATGCCATTTAAAGCCAAGAAAATACTTGGCCATAAACCTGATGAGAGCATTTGGTTTTGTAGGTCTATACACAAACATAGAGTCTGAGATTTCCCACTTACCAACATTCTTCGTAGAAGGCTTCACGACAAATGAGCTGGTTACAGGTAGAGACCAACTGGTTACGCCTGTACCACTAATCAAAACACTACCACTATATGCAGTAGTATTCAATTGTCTCTTTCGCCATTCAAGAATCCATGTTTCACTTGGAGTAAAATCTAAATTCAATTCAGCTTGTTCAGTTAATGGCCAAAAATAATGAATCTCAATTTGTTGCATTTTTCAATTCTTCAATACGGTGTTTTAATACACCGGCTGCAGTATTGAAATGACCAGTGCCTTCTTCCATCGGTTTGAAGTAATTTCGCAAAAGAAGAGCTCTCTCCATCTCTAATACAGCAATGTATTTTTCTTTTGTGATATCATAACTTTCAAAATCAAATTGGTCCATGATTAAGCCTTTTCAAACTTAGAACCGGCCTCAGTTGTGATCCAATATTGTAGATTGGATTTTTTATTCTTAAAGTGAGAAATACCTTTAGAAGAGATTTGAACATCATAACTACCAGCCAAAACTTTAGTGATATTTTCTGTTTTGAAAACCATACGATACTTATCGCCATTACCTTTTGCAATTTCAAGTGCATCGGTGTGAGCAGCATCATTTGATGTATCAAGTGTAGCAATGTTAATATTTTCACCATCAGATTGAATTGCAATTTGTGGTGAACCTAGAACGGATGCACTACGCAAAATCCAATCAAAGTCTTCAGCCGTCATCTCAAAAGAGATTTCGGTACTAGGCATCGTTAATTGTTTTTCAGGTGGGACTGTAAGCATAGTAGGCTCACAGAAGCGATAATTTGTTTTACTACGACCTTTGTTACCAATGATAACAGCAGACTTCTCAGTAAACTCAAATGTTGGAGTATCTTTATGTAAAGACACCACAGAAAGAAATTCGTTTAGATTGTAAACGCCAAAGTCAGCAGGAATTTCTTCATTGATTGTAGCCTCAGCCAAGATATTTTTACCAGAAGATACAGTCTTTAAAACTTTACCTTTCTTAAAGTAAATACCTTGATTGATGTTACCAAAGTTTTTTAGAACACTCAAGGTGTCATTAGATAGTTTCATAATTTTCTCCACAAAAAAATAATATAAGTCATTATACAACACTAACGAACAAATTGCAAGACCTTTTTAACTTCATTGCCTAATTCGTCAAGTGTACCATTGTTGTATATGGTATAATTGAATTCAGAACCTACCCAATCCCATTCAGATTGATGTATGCCTTTATCTTTCATTCCCATAATTGCTGATGAGAATCCATCAGCTGCATCTTTAGCAAGGTCGTACCATTCAGGTTCATCACCACGCTTAACACGCACAATTATTCCACCATTATCTTGAATATAGTTTATTTCATTTTTAAAACGAACATCAGTAACTACAACGTCTTTACCTTTTGCACGATTTAATAATGACATAACCCAAATATCTTGGTGAAACACATTTCTTCCTGCTTCTGTTCCCATCAGTTGCAAGGCATATCTTGGCGTGAAAGAATAACCAAATTTTTCACTCCAAAAATTGTCTGGTTCTTCACGCCATTTACGAGAAACTTCAGTATCACCTTCTAGTAACTCTCTTGGCCAACCGAACATCATTGAGCAGGCATCTTTTAAAGGTTTAGCGAAACTGTCTTTAACATATCCGTGAGATTCAAATATATCACCAACAGTTCCTTTACCAGAACCAATAAAACCTACCAACCCAATAATCATAGACGGCCGGTATAGTTTGCAACAGCAGGCATATTACCAGTAAATGCGTAACTACCAATATGTTGTGTTCGCATCCAAGGACAGAGATAAATTTGTCCACCCATTTTACGCCACATTTGACAGAACATATAATCTTCTGATAGATAGCGGTCAGAACCACCACCAACAATAGATTCTTTGGTGTCAATTACAGTATCAAAGTAAGCATGAATATATCGTGAACCATCAAAGTTGGCTTGGCCAACATGGTCTGGTTTATATTTGATAGTTGGATATTCCACTGCCATCTTTTCAAACACATGGCGTTTAATCATCATGTGACCAGTTCCAATTTCCATAACTTCTAAAGGTTCAGTTACTTGAAATTGATTTGTACCTTTTACGACATTGAAAACATATTCACCAACAACATTCTCAAGTTCTTTAGGATCCAAATTTGGATGTTTGCGAGCAGTTTCAGCAATATTACCCCAGTTCATAGATTTCTTAGGATAGGGGCCACCAATAACATCTTTATCTAATGCCATTAATGCAATAATATCTTGTGGTGAAAAGTGAATATCTGAATCAATAAACAGCATGTGTGTGTAATCTGTACGGAGAAACTCATCAACAAGATAATTACGAGCTCTTGTGATTAATGATTCGTTAAACAGGAAAGAAAACTTAGTTTCAATTCCGTAACCCATCATGGTGGTCTGTAAATCAAGGCAAGATTTTACATATAGACCGCAAGCCATACCGCCATACATCGGTGTAGCAATGAACAATTTGTTCTTTTTTAATTCTTCAACGTTTACTTGAATTTCCATATTATATCCATAAAATAAAAAAAAGGAGAGATACTAATATATATCTCTCCTTATTCTCGGATTAGCCTTTAATTAGGCAAATGCACGCTCACCTTGTGAACGGATAGAGGCAATGCCCGCTGCAACCATACGCTTAGTTGGTTTACCCAAGCGATAGAAGGACACTTTCTCGCCACTTGCATTGATGCGAGTGTTCAAGTAAATTGCGTTACCTTCATTACGCAACTCATTGATAGTTGCGGATGGGTTTGCAACACCGAAAACTGACTGCATTTTGTTTGCGGTCAAGGTGTTGTATGCACTATCTTTAGAAAGATAGGCGAGGACTTTTGATTTAACTGACATTAGGAATACTCCATAATAAACACGAATCGCTGAAAGAACAATTATTTAAGAGGCGATTCAATCTCTCAAATGTGGTAGTATTATAACATAATACCTGAGAGATAGCAAGCATTTCTTAGGCAATTAATAAACATTCGCCTCAATTAAAAAGGAACATCTTCATCTTCCTCTTGTTCTGCATCTGGATTCTCTTTAGCAGTAATTGTAGAGGCAAGAATCACTTCAGTATTTGCACCTGCATCAACTTTGGTATACAAGTCAAGGAATGATGCCTTAGTATCATCATCAAAACGGTTCAAACACAAACTAATTGCTTTCATCTTATCACCAAAGATACCGAATGTTTCAACAATGTGAACTAAACGGCGAGTGGAAATCACTTCGTCACATCCGCCATCCGCAAATGTTTTACGAATCACATCAGCCCATGTAACAAGTTTTTCAGCAAACTCATTATCGGCACGGCCAACAGAGGTCAATTCTTTTTCAATAATCTTACGCTCTGTCTTAACAGGAGGAAATTCTTGTTCCATTGTTGTACGGAATCTTTCCAAGAAGGCTTCGTTAAGTACATTAGTAAACATATAACGACCATCATCTGAACCTTTACCTTTTGTATTTGCAGTAGCGAATACGGTAAAGCCTGGAGCAGGAGAAATTAATTCGCCTTTCTTTTTCAACATGAATGGTTTGCCTTCAAGCACCCGTTGTAATGAAGAAAGGTTCTGAGCACCATAATCAATTTCGTCAATACATAAAACGGCACCTTGACGAGCAGCCGTTGTAACGGGGCCGTCACGCCATTCCATATTACCATTAATCAGAACATAGTTACCAAGTAAATCACTTTCATCGGTTTCTGGTGTCATTGATACACAAACGAATTTGCGTTTAGCCTTTGCACAGGCCTGTTCAATAGACATTGTTTTACCATTACCAGAATGACCAGTAACGAAAACAGGGAAAAAACGGTGTGCATTTACAATTGCAAGCACATCTTCAAAGTTGCCAAATGGCACATAATTTTTATATGATTTAGGAATCAAATCAGAAGATTCCAAATCTGTTTGGACATTCTGAATACGATTCTCAGATTTATCTACAGGTTTTGTCATAGGTAATACTTGAGCGGACATTTCAATTACAGGAGAAAAAGAGGAATTTGGAACTTTGTATTGACCACGACCAACACGGTTATCTGGATCTTTAGTATACCATTGAGAAGTAATTCCCAATTGCTTACTAATTTCTTTTATCTCAGTTCTACTAACTGTAGCTTTTCCTAAACTGGTTAGTTTATTCAAAAACTCTTTTTTCAACTCTGCACGATTTGACATAATAAATTCCTTACTTCACAAGATACACATATTATAACACAACTGGATGGTTTGTCAACCGTTGTGTTGCGGAAAAACAACAGATTAAACTGCCATTTGTTGAATGAATTTGGATACTAGTACCCTATTCACTTGTTTCTTTTTTGTCATTTTCATAAAAGCATTCTTCAATTTACCTGAAGTAACTTTACCATCAATTTCCAATTCTTCTTCTTCTGTTTGTAAATTAGAACCACCTGAAATAAGGTAGAACGAATTATAACCTTTAGTGTTTGAGATTAGAAACTTTTCATCTTTGAATTTTTTTATCAATTGTTTTTCTATATCCCAAGCAGGCGTGTTCGGTTCACTACGCATATTTTGAATAGATAAACCATTTTCAAAGAAGAAGCGATTACGAATAGCAGCCTTTGCATGGCCTAGGCGACTAGGAAGAATAAAGAATCCAAACACTTTGGTTTTACCAACAACACGGATCCACTCTAAAACACCAAGTAACAATTGTTCGTTTGTGGCATATTGATAATTTTGTCTAGCAGAATTTTTCAATTGATATTCAAATTTGTTTTTAGAATCACGCAAGATAACATTAGAATAACGGGAATCAAAAACTTCACTTGACATCCAAGTTTTAGTTCCTGCATGTGTTTCCATTTCAGTTTCAACAGCACGATAATTGGTACTATCTGCATCACCATCATGTACTATGATTAGACTTGTCAAATCAATATTGTTAGTTGTACGGAATTCATTTAGAATTGAACCTACAGCAATTACAGCTTGAATCAAAGGAGTATTAGAAAGACTTTCACTTGTTGGTCGGCCAACTACAGAAAGACCTCTACCATAAGAATAACCTTGTTTTAGTAGAATCATGTTACGCAAACTCTTGGTAAATTCAACATTGGACATTTTTGAATTCAAGTATTCACGCAATTGAACATTAGAGAAATTTAATTGACCAACTTTCTTAGAAAAAGAAAAGTAATCTTTATCGGTTACATAATCAATATTACGATCCATTTTAAAAGTTCCCATATCATCAGTAAAACCAAACACACGGAATGGAATATTTACTTTACGACAGAACATAGAGAGAACCAAAATCTGTTCAATTGAACCTGCCATGTTATCAGACATAGAACCAGAACAATCAAGCAATAGAATCAAACCATGTGATTTGCCTTTTGGTATCATCATCACTTTACGGAAAATGTTATCATCAAACTTGTAATTACAAAGTTTGTTAATGTCAATATCACCAGTATCGGATAGTTTAGATTTACTAAATGCCTTGGCAGCTTTACGCATTTCAAATTCTTTGGCAAGTAAACCGACATAACGTTCATTCTTATTCTTAAAATCGTTTACCAATTTTTGAATGTATTCATTATTAAATGAACCAATTAATTCCATTCTTTCTTGGTAGTATTCGGTCATTAACTCTTGCACACGCTTAGCAGGTGTAAATATGTTTTCTTTCTTAGCTTCAGGAATATCTACATAAACATAAGGCTTACATTTATCATCTAGTAATGAATTTTCATTCTTACGATAAGAATCATCGGTACGACAATCAGGTGCAAACTGGTCATTTTCAGATTCGGTAGATTTTTTGTAACGGTCAAGGGAAGTAGAAGTGTCCGAATCATCTTCACCATCTTCTAAATCATCATCGGTGGATTCGCCTTTTGTTTCTTGCTTATCTTCTTTATCATCTTTACCATCTTTAGTATTATTTGAATCTTGTGGTTGACCGTTTTCATCTTCATCATAATCAAAATCCTGAGTATCGCCAACTTCATCAGGTGAATCATAATCAGGCGTTTCAAAATCACGCATTTGCTGTTGCATTTGCATTTCTAATTGTTCAGTTTTTGAATAATCATAAATTTCATTAGTCAGAGCAAGCACATCTTCCCATGTTTCAAGGTTTTGTACCTTTGCAATGTAAACTCTTTCCTCTAAGGAAAATTTAATGTTATCAATAGTGTATTGTGATTTTGTATAAAGATTTAAGCGGTCAATAAATGCCAAAGCATTTACATTTTTATATTTGATACCGAAAAAATCACGGTCAAGTAATTCTTGAAAACCTTTTTTGAAGGAAGTTTTAAGACCAGGAAATTTACGGGTTATTTTTTTCTCAATGCGAGCATCTTCTACAACATTAAGGAAAGATTTGAAATTCTTACCTTTTGTTTTATCAATAGCAGCATCATGCCAGCCATCAGCTGGTGTGTATAATGCATGGCCAACTTCATGTCCGCCCAAATGGTCATACATGAAACCTTCCATATTTTGCCAGATTGGCAAATATAGTATACGATTTTTTGTATCAAACTTAGCGGTGTTGATTTTTTGATGTTCAACCGTAAGATTCTCACTTGCCATTAGTTTGGTCAAGAGAGATTTTTGTTCAACTGTAAAACTCATTCAGTTTCCTATTTCAATTTATAGGTGTATTATAACAGAGTTGGCGTAAAAGTCAACCAGTATGTTGCATAGAAGCAACAGTAATACTTTTGTTTTAAGAATGGAGCGGATATCAGGAGTTAAACCTGACTGCCTATTGGGATAGGTTGTCTCGGACTCTCCGCATTAAGTTGATATTATAACAGGTATTTAGTATCGTGTCAAGCGTTTTTAAGGTAAACTTAGCGACCGACTTGGCCAAGATAGTAATCTTTACATTCTTCCCAAGTCATGTAGATTAATTTATCATAGAATAGGGTATCATATGATACCTTATCTTTCTTCATTAATTGTTTGATACGGCCTTTAGCATGTTTTTCTTTCCATATTTTAGTCAAGGCTTCATAACTAGTATCAAACGATTTAACCAATGCATCTTCTTTGATATCACCACGCAAAAACTCAAAAGAGTTATTGTAGAGTGGACTAAAATAAATGCCACGCTGATGTGCTGTTCTAATCAAATCTTTTGGTATGTTCAACTTAGAGTAAGTGAAGTTTAAAGAACGATTCTTATGGTCACGCTTATGTGGTTGACCACTAGCTTTCTTTGCAACATACCATTCAAAATATTTTCGTGTGTGATTTGCTTTTAACCATTCACGAATATTGTGTCTTGATTCTTTACTCGGTTCAAATGATACTGAACCAGAAGAAAAACCCATGGCATTCCAATGGTCAAGGTTATCATATTGTGATAGACCACTAGCTTTAGTTTTACCATACAATGATGTTGTTGTTACACCAATTAGTGTATCACCATATTGTTTCTTCCATAATCTTTGTACTTCATCTGATAGACAAAGTAAAGCAAGTAATTTGCCACCAACATAATTATAACCAAGTGGTTGAAACGGAACAATAGTAGAACCGATTGCAGTATGATTAATCATTCCGCCTTGTGTCTTTAATTCACGAGGCCAACCAATTGCATTATCTCTTGGTGTCAAATCAAGAAAGTCGGATGATATACACATAACACCAAGATACTTACCTGTTTTATTATCTGCAACAAGGAAATTAAGGTTGCGACCAATGTTACTATTGTTCTTCATTGTTGAAATAAAGTTTCTTGCTGTGTTCCATCTTTCAGGTAAATCACTACGCTTAATCTTATCTTCAATGACTGTACCATCAACACCTTTGCGAGATACAGAACTAGAATCATCGGTATAGATTATTACTGGTTCAATATTCAAATAGTCATCAGCAGTTTGTGGCAACCAAATGTTACTCTTAACTTCATCTACCAATATCTGTTGCTTTGGGTCAAGCAACTGAATCTCTTCACCAAATAAAGTATTGTTTACAAACGATGGATACTTTTCTTTAATCTCACACCATTTTTGATATAGTGTATACTCTTTCACATCCATCTGTGAAACATAGGCAAGGTCTTTAATGGTCTGCTCACGCAAATCATTCTCTTTGATATCCATAAAAGATTCTGGCGGGTTGGCTTCTTGCCACTTACGCCATTGTTCTTCTACATCATCTTTTGGATCAAACGAATATGCCATTATTTCTCTGTAACCTTTTAACTCTTTTAAATAATTTACCTTGCTTCTCTTTTGCCATTTTCAAGGCCAAAGGTTTCGCATGTTGATCCATAGTAATGCCATTCATATGGTCTAGTTCATGTAAGAAACATCTAGCAGTAAGTCCAGTAAAAGTTGTATTGTATTTCTTACCTTGATAGTCATAATACTCAACTTCAACCGATGATGCTCGTTCCACTTTTAGAAACAAACCAGGAAAAGATAAACATCCTTCATTGTCTTTTATTAAATCATCTGAAGCTTTGATTATTTTAGGGTTTATACAAACGATAACAATCTCTCCATTACCAACAATGAAAACTCTTTCAAAAACACCACATTGATTGGCAGATAATCCTAAACCATTGTATAACTTCATAGTCATCTTTAACCTGTTAATAGTATTCGTCATAACAGGATTAGGTAGAAGTGTGATATCGTATTCAGGAATACGTTGCTTCATCATTGGATGATTTTCATCATACAACGGAAATGGATCTACTTCTTTTTCTTGTTGATACTTTGGATCAACTGTATTAAGTTTTAAAATTTGACTCATATCTTATTATATCATCCTATGATTGGTTTGTCAAACAAAGATTCCTTTATTACCTTAGGATCCCATGCCGTTCTAGAATCGCACATAAGGGCATTTATATCTAGAACCTCACGCAAACCTAAATGCATGGCAAATGGAACATTGTATTCTTTTTTTGCCTTCTCAATATAATCAACTAATGCCTTTTGATATCTTTCGGCATATTTCTTCTGGCACATATATGCTTTGTTATCGCCAATGGCAAACACTCTCCAATTTTTGTAGTTTGCTTTTGATAGAGAGAATTCAAAGGCTGCACTATTAACGCCTGGAAATTCTTGGTCTTGAAAATCATCAATTGCAATTACGCCTTCATCTTTCATTTTGTTACTGAATAACATCAAGTCACTTAATACGGCAGAATGTTCATGGCAACCATCTATGTGTAAGAATCTTAAATCATTAACAAAGACAACATTTTCGGTGTTTAATTGTGTTGTATCTTGTAAACGCCATACAAGATTACTACTGTTTCCAAATTTTGTAATATTGTTCTCAGCAATAACTCTAGCTTCTTCTGTGAAGATATCGTACAAATAAAAATTACTATTACCTTTAAACTGTGAAATCATAATGGCACTTTTGCCATATGCAACACCTATTTCACAAATGTCACCACTTGATTTTTGAATTTCATTCAATATGCCATATGTGATTATGATATCTTTAGGGTAAAACCAACCTTCAACTTCTTTATCAACTACATTTTTAAAATTGGATAAGTATTCTTCAAAATTCATTTCATCACCCTACTAAAATTATTTACTTTCTCAAAACGAACCACATTGGCAAACTTATCCTGTAAAATATCTCCTTTGTGGGAGATAACAAATAGATTAACGCCTTCTAGCATATGAAGAATCTTCATTAGTTCTTCTGTGCCATTAGTATCAAGGCTTGAATCAAACACTTCATCAAGTATCAATAGATTGGTGTTAGATGAATTCTTTAACTTAGCAACGGCACGCCAAGTTAACATTAGTGCCATATCAATTCGTTGTTTCTCACCTTCACTAAAATTGTTATAGGTAAAATCATCACGGTGCCTTGATTTGATTGTTTCCTTAAACGATTCATCAAGGTTGAAATTCACAAAGAAATCTAATGATGCAAGGTACTTGTTTACCAATTTGTTAATGATTGGTAAATATTGTTTGATAATCTTTGTTTTAATACCTGTATCCTTTAACAGACCAGATGCTATCTCATAATACGATTTTTCATCTATAAGAGTTCTTATATTGTCAGTTAGCGTTGCTAATGTGCCTTTTAAGATTATTAATTCTTGTTCTTCTTTTTCGGTAGATGCCTTGCTAGTTTTTAATTCTTCTATTTCTTTTTCTAACTTGGTAATATACTTGTTTGTTTCTACGATAGAAGTGTTCTTGGTTGCAATTTGAATCTGTAATGACTGGATTATTTTCTGTATCTCAGTTATTTCATTTAGCTTAGTTTGCTCAGACAACAACTTAACTTCTAATTGTGTTAATCCGTGCTGGCATTCCGTTGACTTGGTTTGTAATGTTTGTAACTCCGTCTCTTTAAACTCCAAGGCAATGGCTTGCCGACAGGTTGGACAACTATCATTGAGTTCAAAGAAACTGATATCTTTGCGAAATTTGGATAAATTGCTTTCAATCTGCGATTCAAGTTTAGTAATCTTCTTGACTTTATCCTCAACCAAAGTTTTTTCTGCCACCAATGTTTGATGTGTGGTGACTTGTGATAAGAGGTTAGCAATTTCTCCATGTAAGACTTGTATGGTATCTCTATTATTGTGTACCTCTTTAACATATCCATCCACCTTTGTTTCATTGTTTTGTTTCAACCCTTTGATATGTTTATCTTGTAAATCATATCGTTGTTGTGTCAACTCAATTTCATTTTTACTTTGAATCATCAAGTCTTTATTATTTGTTAACCTATCTTTTAACAAACCATTCATGGCAGAAAAGATTTGAATGTCTAATAAGTCTTCAATGATTGCTCTTCGGTCTGATGCCGATAATTGCATAAAAGGAACAAATGAAGCCGAACCAAGAATTACGATTTGTGTAAATGATTTGTAGTTCAGTTTAAGAATAAACTTCTCAAGGTATTCTTGATAGTCTCTTGCAGCTGCATCTTGATTTAATAACTCATTATCGCAATAGATTTCAAACACATTGGGTTTGATACCACGAACAATCTTATATGATTTATTATTGCTATCAAACTCAACTTCAACAACACAATCTTTACCGTTAATTGAGTTCAATAGATTTGGTTTATTAACATTACGAAAGGCCTTACCAAACAAACCAAAACATAATGCATCAAGCATAGTTGATTTGCCAGAACCATTCTCACCAACAACGAGTGTGTTGGTTTTATTGTTTAGTTTAATTTCTGTAAAGTAATTACCTGTACTTAACAAGTTCCGCCAGCGGACATAACGAAAGGTTATCATTCAGTAGTTTCTGTATTCAATGCCTCAATGTAGAGTTCTCTCATCAGAGATTTTAATTTATCACTCTCAACATTCAAAGTCAAATTGTCAATATATTTTCCAAGGATAGTCATCGTATCTTCAGCTTGATTAACCAAATCTTGGTCATCTTCAATTGTTATATCTGTAAAATCTTCAACAATAGATATATCAGACACACCTGCCTTATAAAGATTATCTATCACATTATCAAATAAGTATGGATTTTGTTTGTTAACAACAATTACCTTCACATATGTATCTTTCAACGGAGTGAAATCGTATGACTTCCAAAACTCAAAATCTTGTTCACCATCATCATAAGATAACTTATGAAACATACGATAAGGGTTTTGTATAAATTCCAATTCACGAGTATTCGTATCAAAGATATGAAATCCTCTTGGGTCATTATAATCAGCCCAAGTCATTTCACCAGGCGTACCAACATAGTAGATATGTCCATCATTTGATTTATGATGAAAATGTCCTGTCAAGACCATATCATACTTGTTTAATGGTTGTTTGTCAATACCACCATGACAAATATTGCCACGATCCATTTCAAACCCATCAATCTCAAAATGCCCAAAGCAAATTTGATAAGTACTATTTTTTATTTGCGTAAAGATTTCTTCTTGATTATCAGCGCAAAGCCAAGGTACAATATCAATTCCCACACCATCAAATGATACCGAATCAAACTCATCATAGATTTTAATGTTTTCATATTCTTGTAATAGTAAAGAGGTAGAGTTTACTTCAAGTGTATTCTTAAATGCAACATCATGGTTACCAAGTAATGTATGAAGTGTAATGTTGTTATCACGGAGTTTATTAAAGAAGTATTTGCGACACAGGTATAGTGAATTAAAGTTAATAAACTTTCTGCGGTCAAACAAATCACCAAGTTGAAAAACCGTATCAATCTTATTTTTGATTAGATACGGAAAAAATACATCATCATAAAACTTCTTACAATAACGGTGAAACTCTAATGAATCACCACGCATACCAAAATGCGTATCACCTAGAATACAAATCTTCATAGTTCTTTGGGAATATCTAAATCGGTTGGTTCAATAAATTTTTCAAGGCCTTTTACTTTAACTTTCTTTTTCTTTTCTCGGCTCTCTTCAAAGTTTTCAATGAATTCTGATATGTTATCATACAGTTCAAACTGCTTCATATTACCTTCAGCATCTTCATACATCTCACCTGAATCAAATATACCAAACTGTTGAGTTGCCTTGTACTTGACATAGAGTTGTTTTTTCTCTTTCATAATACGGCGTAGAAAGGCAAAGTAAATGATTTGAGTGAAGTATGCAAATGGGTTCTTTGATTTGGCAGGATCAAAGTTACGGAAATACATTAAACAATTTTCAATGCCGTCAGCAATCATCTCATCTCGGAAAGAGTATGATACAAAGTTAGGCTTGCGTGATAGATGTTCTGCAATCTTTAGAAAGCATTCACCAATATAGTTTGGTATGCGTGGGTCTTCTTTACCTTCTGTTTTGGCAATATCGCAGTTAGAACGATATTCAATAAGTGCTGTAAGGAAATCAGCGTTATTTACATAGTGTTTCTTAGTCATAATATTCTCATTTTAACATATCCATTCCAATAAAGCAAAGCTTATTTTCACATTTACCTCAAATAATGCTTGACACATATTTTCAATCGTGTTATCATAGCGGTGTTCCGTTTCAAGAATAATTAAATATTCCTAAATCAGAATTAACTTCCTTGCTTACTCTCTCTGCCAGTTCATTCACTCTTTTTCTATAATCAAACCCAAGAATAGAAGCTTTTGTTCCTGCATCATGCGGAGGAGTTCTGCCTGTTGATGTATACTGTTCAGAAGTTAAATCAATCAATTTTCCATTCAAGTCAATTACCCACCAATGATATATGCCTTCATTATCTAAGGCACGATACATTTTAATATTCTTTGTTCCAAATATTCTTTGTAAACATCCTGATGCGTTATGGCAATGACCAAACATTGGGTTACTTGCGTTGTGTTGAACCCATTTCTTTGGTAACAAATCTGGTGTCAGATTGTTTCTGATAGCTTGACTCACTATCTTCAAATTTTCATCATTATAATCCATTAATGAAAAGTTTTTCCACTAGTTTGAGTTTTCAACATCTCTAAAATCTCATCATCTTCTTCTTCATCATCTTCCTCGTCATCATCATCTTGGTCATAATTAGTTAATGATGCCTCAATGTTTGAACCATTTTCTTTCAAAGTAGTTTCCATATCATCAGCTGCATTGATATAGTAACTCACCATAGATTCTTTTGGTGATATTACAGTCAGAATATCTTTTGTGTATAACTCTGCTGAATTATCTTGTATCAGTTCAACTGGCAACCAAGGTCCCATCATCATAACGGTTCTATTCATTGATAATCTTTTAAAGAATAATGTCATTGGTCTATTAACAATAATAACACCAGAGTGTTCGTCTTTGTTATAATTACCAATTATATCTTCACCAGATTGTAGTCTTATAATTTTTATATTATCCATTTTTTAGGTCTATGTTATAAAATTTATATTTGAATTTCTCTTCATCGTATATTTTAACACGTTCAACGAAATGTTTCAATGTGTAATTGGTATGTTTGCCTGCTCTAAAATCATCTGCAATATCAAATAGAGTTGCCTCTTGTTTGTTATCACCTATTCTAAGTCCTCTACCTATAGATTGTAGATTCCTAATCCTAGACTTTGAAGGAGAAGCAAAAACAATATTGTGTAAGTTCCTAATGTTAACGCCAGTAGAAAAGGTGCCATAAGAAGCCACAATAATAGCGTCCTTTTCTTTTTCAGTAATTGCACGAACTGATTCCCGAACTTCAACATCAGTTCCGCCAAATACAAAAAACACATGCCTATTTTTCGTGTGTTCTTTAATAATTGCGTGTAAGTTTTTACCATGTTTTTCTACAAACTGGAATAACACAAGTGTATTACCTTCAAGTGACAAGACAAGATTTTTAATAAACTCATTTCTTGCTTTATTTAGGACAATATAATCCACCTCTGTATTGTAATCCCAATCTCTAGACTGTTTGCATATGTTGTCAGGGTATTTTAATATCAAACATTTAATTTTAAACTCTGCAAGATGTTTATCATCCATCAATTCTTTTGTTGTTGTTGCTTGATATACTGGACCAAATAAACCTTCTAATACTAACCGATGTGTTTGAGTACCATCAAGTGTACCTGTACAACCAATACGATAACCTGCATTGGTACAACCAGATAGAATAGTTGCAAGTGATTTGGCTTTGAATTGGTGTGCTTCGTCACCAACAACAAAATCAAATTGTTCAAAGTATTCTTTTTCGTTTTTGTAGATTGATTGCCATGTAGTGATGGTTAGAAACTTGTTTGTATGTTTCTCTTTACCGGAATATTGACGGTGACAATACTGTTCTGAATCATAACCATAATCTGCAAAATCTTTGTACATCTGTTCAACTAAAGAAGTTGTTGGTACAATTAACAGACCTTTTATATTTTCTATTTGCAAATGGCGAATGATACAATACAGTATCAAAGATTTACCTGATGCTGTTGGTGATAGCAACAGCAATCGTTTATTACGAACAGCATGAATGAAAGACTTTAATTGATAGTCTCTAATTTCATGTGGTATATTTAATGTTTTAATAAACTCTGTAGCTTCAACAACAGAGTATTCTTCAGTAACATTTACATTTGTATCTATCTCAAATGTATATTTTCTTTCTTCACAAAATTTACCAATATACAAAACAAGACCATGATATATTACCATGGTTCTTAAATCTAATAACCTTATTTTACCATCCCAATACCTTGCTTTAAATGCAGGAGTAAATTGGTGACCAGGCACATAGAAAGTAAAATAATCAGAAAGTTCTTGAGCTATGTTTCTTTCACAATGAACACGAATATAAGCTTCATCAACTTTCTCTAATCTAATATCAAACACCTTGAATAAATCTTTCCCATGCTATAAAATCACGAAGTTGAAATGTTCGTGAATTCAATTCTTTAAGTATACTTTGGCACACATCAACAATTTCCTCATGCAACATCTTCTGTGCAGTCAGTCTGTTTAAATCTTCATCACTCTCAAAGTATGTAGTAATCTCGGATTTCAATACAAACGGAAATGGTTCCCAACCGTGGTGTTGTAGTTGGTCATCATCTAATTTACCAGTATAATATTCCCACTTAACCTTCTTCATTCTGTTATACTTGAACTCAGCCTCTTTCGCAAGCAAACGATGCCGTGAAAGTACATTCAAATACTTACTATGTAATTGGGGTATATTGATTAGTTCTTTGCCAGGTTCTGTTCTATCAATAACAGAATCTTTTGCCCACATATTTAATAATTCATCAAGTTTAGTCATACCAAATCCTCCTAGAAGGAGTATATCACAGTTAAATTATTTTGTCAACATTAAAATAGGAATATCTGAAGGTTGCATCGGCAGTAATGGTTGTATCTGGACTATCAGTTGTAGACATTGGAAATGAAGACACGCTGGTAGGGAATACATCAAAGAATTTAAATCTAAAAATTGGATTATTTGCCGATGAAAGTAATGTTAGAGTTGCATCAGAATATTGTGGTGCAAGACCAGATGCTTGGCGTATGCCAGCAGTTTTACTTAATAGACCTAAATTTTCATACTCTTTAAAGTTTGTTGGAAAAGTCATACCACGAATCCAGTCGTGAACTTCTAACCAAGATTTTAAAGCTTCGTCAACCAAAAAAGTAACATTCAATAAATCATAAATTGCCTTTTCACCTGGTTTATACAAGTCTACGAAAGGTGTATTTTGTGGAATTTCTGATAACGAAATACCAGGTACAGTTACAGTTTGACAAAAATACTGTATATTAGGCAACCTAGAAAAGTTTAATTGAAACTTATTAGGGTGTAAGTAATTTGGATTTTTAGGGTTTCTGTTTAGTGCGCTCATATTGGTATTTATATAGCCAAAAAAAAGAGGCACCGAAGTGCCTCTTTAAGAACTCTCTTTATGGAGTTTTAATTACATGATGTTAGCAATACGGAAACTACGATAGTAGTTGTTTGCTTGAACATTCAATGCGCCAAGACCTTGAGTTGTGCCTTCTGCAAATGGGTTTGCAACGAGGCCGTAACGAGTCTTGAATCCAATTTTTGGTTGGAATGTACCAGTATCAACGGCACGGACCATCTGTAGTGGTACATATGGGCAGTAGAAAATACCTGCGTCATATGCATTGGTACCTTTGTAACCAACAACAGCGAATTCGTTGGTTGAAGATGTTTGTGCATATGGATCAATGTACACTTTGATACGACCGAACATAGTACCAGCAAATGTGTTACCTGTATCGTCAACTGTCAAGTTAACTTGTGACTGCAAAGCAGAGTTGTAGTCAAGGATACCAGCCATCGCAAATGCAGATGCAACATCTGAAGAAACGATGATGATATTACCTTTACCACGACGTGTTGTCTTAGCAATAGTATTAGCTTCACGTTCAATTTGGAAAGCAAGACCTTTAATCTTCTCAACCATCCAACGACCATTAGAATCGGTGTCAAGGTCAAAAGTACCACGAGTAGTTGTACCTGCTTGTGCGCCTAATTTAGCAACACCATAGATTGTACGGATAACTTCACGGTTAATTTCAGCAAGAATCTCAGTAGAGAGAATGTTTGCCAATTCTGTTTCTGCATCTAGACCGTGAACAGCTTTCAAGTCTTGTGCAAGTTCCATTGAGTATTCTGCTTTCAAAGCACGAGTCTTTGCAGTTACAGTAACTTTCTCAATAGAGAATGCCATTTCTTGGAATGTGTTACCAGCGGCACCATCACCCAAAGCTTCAGCAGAACCGGTTGTCATTGCAGCGATTGCAGCAGCGTTACCAGAGAATGTGTTATTAGCAGCAGTATCAACTGGAACTGTCAATGACACTTGTGCGCCTTGACCGTTTGCACCAGCGAAACCAGTGTTTGCTTCGTTGTAGAATGCTTCTGTACCAGCTTGACCAGCATAGCGAGTACGCATTGCGAAAATCAAACCTGTAGGACCAGTCATTGGTTGCACACCGCACACATCATAAGCGATGAGGTTAGGCAACGAACGGCGAACCAAACTGATTAAGATTGGGTCAAAACCGGCTGTTGGGCCTGCAGCAGCAGAACCGCCACCGAAACCGCCTGTACCAGCAAAGTTGGTTGGTGAACCAGCTTCGTAAAGCATACCAGCAGATTTTTGCATTTCAACAGCTTGGTTCTCAAGAACGACAGCAGTTACAGCCTTGCGATATGGGTCTTTAATTGGGGCCATGTCTGGATGATCCAGAACGCCAGCCCATTTTTGTTGTAATGATTCGGACAAATACATAATACTATCTCCTATTTGTTATAGTTTTGTTTTAGAAATTGCTTGTGCGACTGCATTGACAAATGGGTCAGATGACACCTTCTTGTCTTCTACATCGCCTAATTCTTCATGTAGTTGATTTTCATCGGCACGTTTAGTACCAGATGGGAAATAATTCTCACGGATGGTTTCAAGTTTATTTTTATATTCTTCCTCTGTGGAGAACTCAACACTCTCTGCGAGTGATTTGATTTTTTCAACTTGAGTTGCGGTGAGACCTTCGCAAACAACATGAACGATTTCAGTTTTGTGTGATTCAATTAAAGATTTTTTAATTTGAATACCACGCTCTATTTCTTCGTTGAGTGATGACTCTAGTTCTTCAACTTTAGTAGCTAACTCACTAACGAGGTCAATTTTTTCGGCAGGAACATCAATGTAATGTTCTGCAAACAAGTTACGCAAACCTGAAATGAATTCTTCTGTCATCTCAGAACGCAAACCAGATTCAATTGCAATTTGGTTTTCTTCCATCCATTGTTCAATAACATAGTTGAGGTAATCATCAACTTTTTCTGTTAAATCATCTTTGATGGTTTGAACTGCTTCTTCAAGCATGCCAGCGTAATGAGTTTCAATTTCTTCTTCAATTTGTGTAACACGGTCATTAACACGAGCTTCAAAAATTGTAGAGACTTTAGATTTGAAATCTTCTGAGATGGTAGAATCGTCAGCAAAGAGAGCGTCAATATCTTCTTTCATTGCATTTAATCTTTTCTTTGCATTTTTGGCGCCTTGATATCTAGCATCATCTTTATCATCATCTGTTCTACCAAGACTACGAGCTTTATCTGACATATGACCGGCAGATCCTAACGATCCTTGATTTTCAGCTCTACTGCCTTTTAGATATGACCTGAGTGTATTTTTTGACAACTCATCAAGTTGTTCAAATTCTTCAGAGACCATAAACTCTTTTAATTCTTCTAAAGAATAATTTTCAATTTCTTCCATTTTAGCGGAAGCATTTGAAGGTTTTGTTGTTGGTGCTTGAGCATTACCTGGTGCACCATCTGATGGGTTGATTTTAGCAGAATTATCGTCATTCTTATAATTCTGAGGTGTTGGACCACCAGCATCAACTACTTGACCTGGAAGTTTTTCTGGAGGCATAGCTGATGCTGATTTCTTGCTACCTGCAAGAATCTCTGCGGCTGCCTCAAATAATTTGTTTGATGACATTAGGAATCTCCTTATCGTTTCTTATTTATAAAATTAAAGTTTTCTGATGAAATTTTCAAACAGATTGAAAGCAACCTGTTCAATATCTTTGCGTGATGCTTGTTTAATTTGTCTTTTTGCGTTATCTATATCAACTTCAACAAAACGACCTTCTACAAACAACCATTCTTTATTCTCC
>Ga0304729_1000380_pt1 | contig 33629 bp, 12 predicted proteins | sample C_131016_MF_Meta_FD_190475 | JGI IMG/M metagenome (GOLD analysis project Ga0304729, IMG submission 190475) | Freshwater microbial communities from Lake Croche, Canada to study carbon cycling - C_131016_MF_MetaG (v2) (version 2) | ecosystem: Environmental > Aquatic > Freshwater > Lake | place... | reverse complement strand
GTTGGCTCAGCAACTAACGACGAAAACGCTATCATTACCTATGCTTACCACACAGGCGGCAGTTTATTACTTGGTGATATTACTCGTCAAGTTTCAACAGATCGTTATAAAGTTAAAAATACTACAGCTACCGCTATTGCTAAACTAAAAGCAACTATTGCTAATGCAGCCGGCGAAATGAACATTGTTGCTACAGACACTGATGGCAAAACTTACTATGTTGTTAAATTAACATCACGTAAGGCTACGTTAGTTCCAGCAGCCGTTGCACGTTTAAGCACAAGCGCAGGTACAATTTTTGCACCAGATACTGCTGGTGTGTATAAGATGGTTCCTTGGAAGTTTGCCGCTGCTGCAACTGGTTACGTACAGATCGAAAACGCTTAATTAGGATTGGGGACTTCGGTCCCCTACTAAGGATAATAGATGTCAAAGATATTAAAAATTACCGATGGTGACTACAAAGTCAAAACTGGCTATGCAGGTACTATAACACTAGATACCGGCCCGCAGGCTGGCGCAGTTGTTATTACAGGAAGTCTAGTCGTCAACGGTGATTATACTATCGTTGAATCTGAAACGTTAACAGTCAAAGATAATGTTATTGAATTAAATGTAGGGGAAACCGGACCGGGTGTTTCTTTAACCACTGCTGGTATTATTATTAAACGTGGAACTGGTACTGACACTAATGGATTTGCCAGTTCCGACGTACAGATAATATTTGATGAAACTGTACAACACTTTGATCCGGTAACAGTAACTAACAAGTATGGAACTTTAATATTCAAATACGCAAATAACACACTATTGGGTATTAGAACAAATAGCATTAACACCAACGGCCAAAGCCTTGGTTTAATTAATGCAGGAAATGGATATATTACAGTAACTGGTACTAGTAATTATGAAACAAAAATATTAGACTATACAGCATGGAATTTAGCGGGAAATCCGCAACCTGCTGTTACCGTTGGAAGAACTACAGTCATTGATGATGACCGTATTCCAAATATAAAAGCAGTAAAAGACTTTGTTGACTCGTCTTTGTATTATTTTACAACTCCGATCATTGCAGAAGGTGATACATCAGTAAGAACATATGATGACAGTATCTCTGGGGGCCTTAGTCGAATTGTTTTTAACGTTAATAACGTTGAGCGCGGACAGTTTAATGATAACGGATTTAATGTTGATAACGTTAGACTTTTATCAAATACAGTGTCAAATACAGATGTTACACAAGATTTAACATTAACTGCAATTAATAGTAATATAAAAGTTAGTGGGTATTTAAATTTGGTAGACCAAGTTACTGCACCAGCTGACACTTCTGGAGTTAATAAACTTTATTCTAAAGCAACTACAGGCCCCGGTAACACAGGCCTGTATTTTGTAAATACACGATCTGGAGAAAACTTTGAAGTTGACGGCGCTGGACCAGAAGAATTAGTAAGTAAAAAACGTGCTATATTGTTTAGCATGATATTTTAAGGAATTATAATGGCAATCGAAAGTCACGATATTTTAACAAGCAATACAGATTTATTTACTAGTGTTGGAAATAATGCAGTTACTACAATAATGTTTTGTAACACTGCTGCCTACGATCCACTTGATCCTACAGCAGGGTTAACATATCTTGATTTACATTTTGTAAAAGACACTCAAGGTGTATCAACTACAAACTTAGTAGTGAACCAAATACCTATTCCAGCTGGTGAGACTTTTACATTTGATACAGAAAAAATTATTCTCAGCGACGGTGACAGAGTTGTAGCAAGTTCGGCTGCTCCTGCAAATTTAGTTGCTACAATTAGTACACTGGAAGTCTAATGAGATACCTACGACGACAATCATTAAACCGCAGAGGACTAACTGACAGGTCAGTTAGTGTAGATCTCAGCGGAGAAATTATTATGGATCGTCCATACACCTTACAATTGCCTACTGGTACTACTGTTGATCGTAGTCCCGACACTACTGAACCAACACCGGGCACTATTATTCCAGGCACCTATGTAGACGGTATGATTAGATATAACAGTGAGACAGCAGAGTTTGAAGGACGTCAAGCAGGTGCCTGGCGTAGTTTTAGATTTAAAGAACCTACTGCTATTGTGAGACAATACCTAGGCCAAGGTGACGACTTTGAAACAACCTTTGGACCATTAACTCCAGATCCTTTTACTTACACCGCAGCAAGCGAAGTACTGACATGGGATGCAGAGCAAATGGCACAAAACTTACTAGTAGTTAACGAAACTATTTGGCAAATTGGCGGCACAGGATATGACTTTACTGTAGTTCAAAACCCATCGTATATGCATCCCCCAGGCAGCGTACTCGCCGGCGATCCTTACGACCCTGGAACTTATATAAAATTTACAATAGCCATTGCTCTTAACCGCCCAGTATACGTCTACCACAATATCGGAAACTAATCTACCGCTAAATAGTGTATCGGAGCACTAAATGGCAAACCCACTAGGCAGGATTTCCGGCCAACTTCTTAAAGATGACCTTACAAGAACTAGCGATCTAGAATTTGATCGCGTTGGCGCAGCTGAACCTTTATTACATCTTAATGTAGGGTCTAGACTAGTAGGAGTCAACACCGACGCTGCCGGCGTTCCTTTAGAAGTTAATGGAACCTTAACCACAACTAATCTTATAGTTGACCAAGTAAGTAATTCTGTTAAGTTAGGTACTCAGGTTAGAGTTACCGGCGATATCCTAGTATCAAACACTGATAATTTAAATCTTGTTGCCAGCACTCATGTCTTTGCTGATAATATTAGAACAAGCAATTTAGATTTCAACAACAATGTTATATCTTCTCGTATAGGTAATTCTCCCATAGAACTTAGTCCTAGCGGGAGCGGAACAGTAGATATACATAGTAATTTAAATATCAGTAACTCTTATTCTTTATATGCGTCCGGAGATATAACCCTTGGTGGCAATATTACATTAGGAAATTCAGATACCGATAATGTAATTTTTAATGCTGATATTAATAGTAATATTAATCCAAATATATCCGACTTGTATTCACTAGGTTCCGACCCAAGCATCATTGGAAACAAACGGTGGGAAGGAATATATCCCGAACTTGTTAACGGCGAAGTTATTTCAGCATCTACTATCGGCGGCGGCAGCATAAACTTAGCACTTCGCCCGGGAAATACTTGGTTTGTAGCTAAAGCAGGTAACGATACAAATGTTGGAAACCATGAAAACGGTGCATTCCTTACTATTGAACATGCATTATCTGTAGCACAGTCCGGTGATACTATTGTTGTTTATCCTGGAACGTATACTGAAATAACACCGTTAACAATCCCAACTGGAGTAGCACTTAAAGGCATAAGTTTACGTTCAGTAACACTTGTTCCAGATGTAACCACACAATATAACAATATATTTTTACTTAATGGCCAAACAACTGTTGACAACATTACTATTGCAGATTTTTATTATGATAGTATTCTTGATACTGGATATGCGTTTAGTTTTGCTCCCGGATTTAAAGTAACCAGTCGAAGTCCGTATATACAAAACATTACAGTTATTACTAAAGGGACAGTTATTACAGCTGATGATCCTAGAGGATTTGCTAGCGGCGATGCGGGCAAGGGTGCATTAGTTGACGGATCAGTCGTTGACACTTCAACTAATGAAGCAACTTTATTATTTAACAGTGTAACTTTTATCACACCTGGAGTTAACGCTCTAACTATGACCAATGGTGTTAGGATTGAGTGGATAAACAGCTTTGTTTATTTTGCAAATATTGGACTATATGCAACTACGGGCGTTGGTAGATATGATAGTAATCTAGCAGAAACTCGATACGGAGCTGAAATTCGATGCATGGGCTCGTCCAATGTGTATGGAAATTACGGAGCATGGGCTGAAGGACTAGATACGTTAATGTATCTAGTTAACCATAACTTTGCATATATTGGCGCTGGCAAAGATTCTTTAAACGATCCATCCTTAAATATTGCAACTAATGAAACTGTAGAAATAGATACTGGTAGAATTTATTATCAAAGTATAGATAACAAAGGAAACTTTCATGTAGGTGATTCTTTTAAAGTAAGTTATGAAACAGGAGATGTTAGCTTTAATGGGTTATCAGTTACTGCTGGCGGAGTATCATCAATTGCATTTAGCACTCCTGGCTCAAAAACAATATTAAATGCTACTCTAGTATCTAGCGGCAATATACAATTTAGCGGACATAAATTGACTAGTTTGTATGGACCCGTAAATTTATTATCAAATACTAATGAATTAAATGTTCCCCATGATGTTGCAGCAGCTCAGGATGTAGAGGTCGTTGGTGATTTTAGTGTTGAAGGACAATTAATTTTAGGGAATCAGTTAGTTGATATAGTTGAGTTTGGTGCAGATTTAGAGTTTGATTTACGCCCTGAAACTACTAGCACCTATAATCTAGGATCATCTTTAAAGCAATGGCTGGTTACTGATATTGTAGAATTAGACATTGGTACTAGTTTAAAGATTAGTGGAAATACAATTGAAACTTTAGTACCGGGAACTGATTTAAAGTTAATAGCTAGTGGGTCTGGAAAACTATTAGTACCATCAGACAACGTATTATTTAATAACGATTTAACAGTTGATACCGATACTAATTTAAAAAATACAGTCATCGGAACTGGCGGACTAACGCCCGTACCAAAAACTCTTGATCTTACTGGAGATTATCTACAAACTGGAAACACGCTACAAACTGGTAACAGATCGATTTCATTAACACTTGACGTAGACAGTAATGCTTACTTTGACAGCATATCGTTTGTTAACAATACTATTGCAACAACTGATGCCGATACTGATTTATCATTAAAAGCAGCAGGATCAGGACAGGTTAATTTTAACGATAACGTTACATTTAGTCTAGCTGCTGAAATTACCACAGTTGTAGCCAATGGTATAACCAATAGTGGTACTATAACTTCTGATATTTTTACAGACAGCAATATAGAAATATATGATAATACTATAAGAACTACTTTTACAGATAGTGATCTAAGATTATTAGCTAGCGGCAGCGGCATTATTTCTTTACCGTTAGATCCGATGTTAATAGATAACGATCTAATTGTTAGCGATTCTTCTATACTAAAAAATACAGCATTAACTAACTTATTACACAGCGGAAATACATTATTAACAGGTGGTGTAAATCAAACAGGCGATTTAGATATATCAAATAACTTGACTGTTACAGGGACTGATGCATTTTTTACAGACATACGTATCGTCAATAATACAGTTTTTACCACAGCAACTAACAGCGATTTACGACTTGTTGCAGCCGGGTCCGGTATTATTGATATTAATGACAATGCTACCTTCAGTCAAAACTTACGAGTTAATGGAACGGTATATACAAATGGAGTTACTAATTCTGGTACTATAACTTCTGATATTTTTACAAATAATGATATAGAAATCAATGATAATTATATCACAACTACCGTTGGAAATAATAATCTTATTTTATTAGGAGTAAGTACTGGCGGTCCTAAATTAGAAAAGATTAAATTTAACACCACGACGATTAGCACAGAAACTACCAACGAAGGAATAACGTTAACAGTACCATCTGGAAGTGTTTCTATCTCAGCGTCCACGGCGTTAAAAATCCCAGCTGGTACTACATTAAATAGGCCAACCCTTGCACAGGGTGAGTTTAGATTTAATTCTACAGATACATTATTTAGAGGATACAGTACAGCAACAGTTAGCTTTGCCGGAGTGTACTCTGCAAATAAGTTAACAAATGTATTAGCGCATCCAACTAACAATACTTTACGATTTACAACTAATTCTGCAACCAATATGACTATTGGATCTGGAGGATTAACTGTTAACTCAATGTCAGTTGATAATAATTTAACATTTGCAACAAATATAATATCAACAGCAACTACAAATGCAGACCTATACTTAACACCTAACGGCAACGGTGAAGTCATAATAGATGATATTTCATTATACTCTAACGAAATTACTAATTTAAATTCTACTAATGCATTAACTATTCAAAATACCGGCTCTGGATATGTAAAATTTAGTGGTACTGGAGGCCTTGCTATCCCTGCAGGACCCACAGTTATAGATACTAGCGGAGTTGACGTTGGAGATTTACGATATAATACTACCTTAAGCATAACCGAAGTGTTCAATGGCGTTGACTATGTGGGATTAAGTGCAGCTTCTGCAACGTTAACTGGACCCGAAGTCGAAGAAATAACCAATCTGTGGGCTCTTGTACTTGGTTAAAAACCAAATCAGCTAAATACAATTACTGTAAGAGTTGACCAAAACTTTTACGATATTAAACTGTGGTAAACCCGCAATGCAAGGTGGTTAACCGTGAAACACGGGGTACAAAGGAGAGCTCATGAGTCAGCTTGGTCGTATTTCTGGTCAACTTTTAAAAGAAAACTTAACTCGCAACGGCCATGATCTCGCGTTTGATACTGATCTTTTGTACCTATCAGTAGTTGACCCAACCCAACCCTTAAAAGTAGTTGGTATTGGAATTAACAACATCAATCCTAGTACTGAATTAGATGTTTCAGGCACTACTAAGACTACTGACTTAGATGTTACTACGCAAGCAGATCTTGCAGATTTAACAGTGCTCGGCTCTACTATTACTAGCAATACTGGTACGCTAAACTTATCTAATAATACCGGCGACCAAGTAACATATCAAAATAAATTAGTTATTGATGACATTGATATTACATCTAATATCATATCAACAAATAATGGTAGTGTAAATTTAGAATTACGCCCGCACGGCTCAGGCACTGTTGATATCTATGCAGATACTAACGTATACGGAAATATTACAGTTACTGGAAATATTCGCACAGACGGTACAATTACAGTTGGTGACGCAAATACTGATAATATTACTATTAATGCAGATGTTGCAAGTAATATTATTCCAGATCAAACAGATACCTACACGTTAGGTGATGTAGATCACAAATGGAAAGATGTATGGGTTCAAAATATATATGCTGATAATATCATTTCAGGCGATATTACAGTCGACGGGGTTAATTTAACTACACGCCAAGGTAACATTTATTATGTTAGTGTAAACGGTAATGATACAAATACCGGGACACATCAAAACGACACATTCAAAACAATCTATCATGCATTATCAGAAGCAATAGACGGTGATACTGTATATGTATATCCAGGCAGATATGAAGAAATATTTCCATTAACCGTGCCAGTTGGCGTAACAGTGCATGGTGTTAGCTTGCGCTCAGTAGTGGTATTTCCTACAGCAGCTACTATGTACAATGATGCATTTCACATGACCGGTGATGCAACTGTTGAAGATTTTACACTAACTGGATTCAGACAAGATTTTGTTAGCAATACTGGTCATGCATTTGCTTTTGAACCAGGATTTAAGGTAACAAGTCGCAGCCCGTATGTTCGAAATGTAACAGTTATAACTTACGGCACTCCAACGGTTTTATCAGTTAGCAGTACCCAAACTGAAGTAGTAGCAGGACTAACAAGAATTAAAAATATAGTTAGTGATATTGTACGTAATGTTCCTGTTTCTCCTAGCATTGGTAATGCAGAAATACAAAACACTTTACTAACAACATCAGATCTAACTACTGCTGGACTGTTAGAAGACTTACTTGATATAGTTATTAGCATTATTAATAATGGTGCTGATAAAACTAGTTTAGATTTATTAACAATTATTGCCAACAGCACTGCTGTGTCTACTGGAATGTTAGCTAATGCGGCAGCAATACTAGTAGCAAATACAAATTTTATTAAACAAGAAGTATACGCCTATATGGTGTTTACATATCCTTTGTCAACGATTGATGACACGTTAACAAAGAACAACATGGGTCTAATTTTAGACGCCATGGAATACGATATCATCCGTGGCGGAAATGAACATAGTGTTTATGCAGGATTAGGATTCTGGACATATCCAGCTAACGATCCGAGAGGTTATGCATCAGGTGATGCAGGCGCTGGAGCAAACTTAAACGGAGCATTAGCTGACCCCGATAGTAGAGAAGCTGCAATGCTGTTCAATGGAGTTACATTTATAACTCCAAATCAAGAATCCATAACTGCAACCAATGGTGCTCGAGTTGAATGGACTAACAGTTTTACTTACTTTGCTGATAAGAGTATGTACTTGTACAGCAGTCCAGAAGGATTTGCGGGCAATGGTAAAACACGAGTTAAAATTACTAATACTACCGGTACATGGGCAGTCGGCAATACACTAAATTACTATGATACAGACGGTACAACGGTATTAGCAAGTGGTGTTATTGAAAGCATAGACGGAGACTTTTATAACATCGACAGCCGTGTATTAGGATTTGAACAAATACAAGACCGTGCTGGTAAAACAGTTGTAGTACACGGCAATGCAAAATTATCCACGGCAGTTAAGAAATTTGGCACTGCGAGTTTAGCCTTAGACGGCACTGGAGATTATCTTTCAGTAGCAAGTCAGCCAGACTTTGCATTTGGCACTGGTGATTTTACCATTGAAGGATGGTTCTATAGAACTAACGCTGCTCTTGCAACGCTGATAGATTTTAGACCAATCAGTGGTACTACTCCATACCAACAACTTAATCTAAGTAGTACAGGAGTGTTGCGATATGCAGTTAATGGTGCAACAGTAATCACAGGTAGCTCACTGACCTTAAACACATGGGTTCATGTTGCTGTTAGTCGAGCCGGCAGCAGTACTAAATTATTTGTTAACGGAACACAATCAGGATCAACGTATACTGACACTAACAATTATAGTGTTAATTATTCACTAACTATTGGCGCTACAAATCTTGGTGTAGCTGCGTATGCTGGCTACATCGATGACGTAAGGATTACAAAAGGTGTAGCACGTTATACCGCAACATTCACATTACCTACTGCACAGTTAACAGGCAACCTAAGCACAGTATTGCTAATAACTCTAAACGGACTAAACAACAGCACAGCTATTGCAGACAACGGTATTACACTACAAGACCTAAGAACAAGTGCAGGTGGCCGAGCAACTATTATAGATTTCGCTGACTATTCAGATTTTGGTGTTGAAGTTAGAAGTATAGGGTCTGCATCAGTGTACGGTGAGTATGGTATATATGGTGATGGTGACGGAGTTATTGCATACCTAATCGGGCAAAACTTAGCATATATCGGAAACGAAAAAGAAGTAGATAACGATCCCACAACAGTTATACAAGCTAATGAAATTGTAGAACTTAATAGAGCTAAGATATATTATCAATCAGCTGATGCAAAAGGCGATTTCCGTATCGGCGATTTATTTTATGTTAATCAACAAACTGGTGAAGTTACTTTTCCAAACTCTACTATTACTATTGGTACTAGCTTAACATTTGATAATGGCGTAGGTGATGTAACTTATCTTGACGCTACGAAAATTGAAACTGGCGATTTTAGAATTAGTGGGAATACAGTTGAGACGCTAACTCAAGATTTTAATATTCAAGCAGCAAGCAATTTAATAAATTTACAAAGCAATGTAACTATTACAGGTAACTTAGATGTAACTGGAAATGTGACAATTGGCGGCAATATTACTATTGGTGACCAATCAACCGATACGGTTAGTTTTGTTGCCGGTGTTAACAGCGATATTGTGCCTAATAATCCACTAGGTGTTCCTGTTTATAATTTAGGTACTTCTAGTAAGCAATGGTTAAATTTATATTCTACTCAAGTAACTATTAACAAAGTACAAATTGATACTAACGAAATCCGTTCACTAACTGGAAATACTGATCTAACATTGTTAGCAGCAGGCAGCGGAAACATTTATGTTCCTAGTAACAATGTACAGTTAGATCAAAATTTAACAGTTAACGGAACAACATATCTAAAAGATACAACTATTGTAGGTACTGTAACTCAAACTGGAGCAGTTACACAAACCGGCAACCTAACACAAACCGGCAGTACAGAAATTACAGGAACATTAACTGTAGGATCTACAGCACAGTTTCAAGATATTAAGATTGATACTAATATTATCACAACCACTATTGGTAATAATAATTTAGTATTATCTGCCGCTGGCACAGGTAGAGTCATTGTACCATCCGACGATGTTAGCATTAGCCAAACATTAACTATTACTGGCACAACCAGCACAACAACAATTAACAACACGGGCACAGTTACTTCGGGAACATTTAGTACCGGTGATATTAGAATTACTAGTAACAATATCACCACTACTATAGGCAGTAACAATCTTGTATTAGAAGCAAACGGTACTGGTAAAATTTATGTGCCCACTAACGATGTTAGTTTAGGCAAAACCTTAACTGTAGTTGGCAATACTACACTTGCCGACACTTCTATTACTGGTACATTAACACAAGTTGGTAATACTACACAGACTGGTGACGTTACACAGACTGGAAATTATGTTTTAAACGGCAATTTAACGGTATCTAATATTGCGCAGTTTAAAGATGTTAATATTACCAACAATATTATTTCTACAACATTAAGTAATAGTAATCTACAACTAAGTGCTGCCGGAACCGGAAGAATTTATGTTCCCACAAACAATGTTACTATTGAAAATAACTTAACTGTAGTTGGAACTAGTACCACTGCTACTATTAATAATACTGGAACAGTTACTTCGGGAACATTTAGTACTGGAAACATTAGTATTAGTGGTAGTACTATCCAAACCACTGTTGGCAGTAGTAATCTACAGTTACAAGCCGCAGGCACAGGTTATATTGTATTAGAGCAGTTTGACGTACAAGAAAACGAAATTAGAATCAATACTGGCGCTGATATGGTATTAACACCAAACGGTACTGGTATTGTCACAGTTAATTCTACACAAAGTATTAAAATACCTGTAGGCAATACTGCATCACGCCCCGGTACCCCTGTGGCAGGCATGATTAGATTCAATACTACTCTAGTAAGATACGAAGGGTATGACGGTACAAATTGGATTAGATTAGATGGTATTGAAGACTCAGATGGTAATACAAAGATTACAGCTGAATTAACCCCTGGCGCAAATGATAATACAATTCGTTTTTATACTAACAGCACTCAGGTTGCGGATTTAACATCAACTAGATTTAATGTTAGTAATGTAGATGTTGGTAATATCAATATTAATAATAATGTTATTTCTACAACTAGCACTAATACTAATCTAGTACTTACACCTAATGGAACCGGCTCTGTACGCACCGGCAATTTTTCCTTCAACGGCAGCACAATTACAAATACTGTAAATAACAGTATAACATATTTTAATCAGACTGGTAACGGTTATGTTAAAATTAATAGTACTGGCGGGTTTGTGATACCCACGGGAATAACAGAACAACGTCCTGCATTATTTGATGTGGGAATGATAAGATACAACATAGACCCAGAAAATTTCCGAGTTGAAGTTTGGGATGGCGGAAACTGGGTTAATGCAGGACAAGCGGCTGGTGGTGGTGTAACCGTATCAGAAGCGCAAGATATTGGTATTGTTAGCGCAATTATATTTGGATAAAGAACATGGCATCATTTTTTAGAAATAAAGTAATTACTGAAATCGGAGTAACTCCGGTTAATGCATTGACGACCTCGGGCGCATCTAGGGCAACTCTTATTGGACTTAGCTTGGCCAATTTAACAGACGGCATTGTATTAATAAATGTACAAGTGGAAGACGACACTGAAACTATTGGATACTATGCAAAACAACTTATAATTCCGCCGAACTCTAGTTTAAGGGTTATTAACGGCGGCGAGAAACTGATACTATCAACATCAAATACACTATGGATAAATGCAAATGTTGCCGACGCAGTCGATGCAGTTATTAGTTACGTGGAACTAATTTAAGGAATTATTATGACATACTATATTGGACAAACTGGAAGTGTTGCTGATGTTTTGGGAACAGATAATCCTAGATATTTTTATGCCCTGCGCCGCGACGATGATGGATTATTATTCTTTGCTAAAATTGATCAGATTACATCTGTAGGGGCTGGCGGCACTATTACTATAAACGATTCGGGACTCACTGAAAATGATTATACTGAGTTTGAGTACGGTGTAGATTTCTTTGATGGTCGATTAGAAGAAGACCACTCACGTCCGTATAGTAATTTACACTGGGATCAATATAGATGGGATACTAAAAATGTATCGTATTACATAAATGAAGCTGGAGAATTTATAGTAAGAATTAACCAAGCGTATGTGTACCCGCCAGAACTAATCGTAACACCCTAATTAAATAACACGTAAATAGAGAACAAGGAAATATAAAATGGCAGCAGAATTTAAAATTGGTAGATTGCGATATACATGGAAAGGCGTGTGGGAAACTGCTACCTTCTACAACAGAGATGCGGTAATAGCAATTAACGGTAAAACTTACGTATGTCTAGTGCCACACACATCTGCAGTATTTAACGACGAATATACTAATGTAGAGTCGAGCGGTGAAGTTAGACCATATTGGGTACTAATGCTTGACGGTATTTCATGGAAGGGCGAATGGTTTCCATCTACCCCGTATGCCCCGGGCAATCTTATACACTACGGCGGCACTGTTTATCAATGTGTAGTTAATCATACTTCTACGTCAACTATTAACCTTAGCAACTGGGATCCGTATGTTATTACTGACAGTACATGGCGTGACAACTTTGTAACTAATAGATTTTATAAAGTAGGTGATACTGTAAAATATGGAGGCATTGTTTATAGATGCATAACGGAACATACTTCAGGAGCCACCGAACCACTAACATACAACAAATGGGAAATTGTAAACTCCGGAATTGAATACAGAGGCCCATGGAGTGCAAGCTCTATTCAATATAGGATAAATGATATTGTTAAGTTCGGACCCGATCTATGGATTAGTCGCAGAGCGCATATTTCCTCAGCACCATTTGATGCAACTATTGACCCATTAGATCTTACTCCAGTGTGGGTATTGTGGATTCCAGGATTGGAATTTAATAATACTTGGGATCCTCTAGTAGTATACCAGCCTGGCCAAGTTGTATTATATGGCGGCTATTCGTACCTTAGTTTGGAAATAAACAATACCGGCAATGTACCGTCAACTACAGCTGGCGAATCATGGATAGTATTAACTACGGGATACAAATTAGGTGGAGACTGGAGTAATACCACACCTTATAAAATTGGGTCAATTGTTAGACTAGATGGTAGTTTGTATGAATCTATCCAAGATAATACTGGGCAGACTCCTACAGGAATAGAGTTGTCTAGAATATATAACTCTACTGGCAGTGCCGGCACCACATTAAAAGTTAGCGATACTACTGGGCTTGCTACCGGCATGATTATAATAGGTAACGGCTTTGACAAAGATCAATACATTACTAAAGTTGTTGATACTACTACTTTAAAAATTAGTCAATCACCATATTCTACAATTGCAAACGGTGATACGTTACGATTTTTAGGAATCAATCCTACTAATTGGAAATTAGTAGTTCCTTCAGTTAAATGGAAAAATCGATGGACTAATGGCACATCTTATGTAACAGGTGATATTGTTGTAAGAATTAATAATACATATAAGTGTATTAAAAATCATGCGTCTCTTCTTATTAATGCACCTGAAGCAGATCTAGTGCATCAAAATTGGATTACGTATTTAAACCATGATAGATATAATGTATTAAATGATACCGGCGATATAGTTGTTAATTCAAACGGAACTAACATAGCTTTACCAATTGGTGGAGAAGGATTCCTTTTAAAATCAGTAGAAGGTGTACCAACCTGGTCAAACGTATTCCAAACGCCGAACATATTTTATGTAACTCCCGCCGGAATAGATAGTCCAGTTAGCGGAACCACATGGGATAATCCGTTTGGTAGTATACGATACGCATGCCAACACATATCTAACGGTATTTTTAATACGATTGCAAAAAATACATTAACAATAAACAAAGATTTTATTGTAGCCGAAACTGTCGAATGGATGCTTTATCAAATAGATCAAGGTAATTCGCCTTTTACAGGGTCTCCTACTATTGACATTGCTAAAACACAGCGAGATGCTAGGATTTTAATTGATGCAATTATATATGATTTAGCAAGGGGCGGAAACAGCCAAGTAGTTGCATATGCGCTGGCATTCTTTGACTTAGAATATTCTGACAGATATAGTTCAGTAGGCGTAGCAGAGTCAGTAGTATATTTTACACCAACACTGAATAGATTATTTACAGTTGTGTTAGAAGTGCTAACTGCTACCCCAATTTCTAGTTCTTACCAAGAAGTACTTATTCAAAATATTACTAATCCTGCCGTAGGCAATAACGTAGTAACTACAGTTTTAGAATTTCAAGATATTGTAATTACGTCGTTGACTGATGGTGATATCTCAGATATACCGCCAGCGAATCAAGGTCTAACAGCAACTATTATGGTAAAAACTGGATCTTACTATGAAACATTACCTATTGTAGTACCGCCTAATACTGCATTAAACGGGGATGAACTTAGAGGAGTTACTGTATATCCTAAAGTTACAATTAACACTATAGCAACTCGCTCATTTGCAACAACTGATACATTTAGAGTAAGCACCACTGAAGGAATGACTGGCAGCATGCCAGTTCAGTTTGTTTCTATAAATCCCGTTAGTGAAAATAGCTCAGTGTTTGGAGGAGTTACTGCCGGAGTAACATATTACATTGTTGCCGGGTCTATTACGTCAACACAATTTAGTATATCTATAAGCCTAGGCGGCCCCATATTCCAACTTGGTAATGCTACTAACACTATGCGAGTTTATGGTGGTGACGCACTAAAAGATATGTTTAGAGTTCAAAATGGTACAGGTATACGAAATATGACTTTAAGCGGGCTATTAGGCACGCTGACAGCACCAAACTTATATACTACCCGCCGTCCAACAGGCGGATCATTTGTTAGCTTAGATCCGGGTCTTGGCCCAAATGATACCAGTGCATGGATTATACGTAAATCACCATACATACAAAATGTAACAACATTTGGCATTGGCGCAATCGGATTAAAAATTGACGGAACACTGCACAACGGCGGCAATAAATCAGTAGTATGCAATGATTTTACTCAGATTATTAGCGACGGTATTGGAATTTGGACCACCGGACCAGATTCATTATGCGAAGCAGTTTCGGTGTTTTCTTATTATGCATACTCCGGATATTTTGCAGAAGATGGTGGACGTATCCGTGCTACTAACGGTAACAGCTCATATGGTATATTTGGTGTTGTGGCAGAAGGGTATGACATTAGTGAAACTCCTATATCAGGGTTAGTTAATAACAGATATTATCAAGCAACTGCAACCCCGTTTAGCTCGTTAGGGCTAGCGGCTGATATTTTAAAAATACAATATAGTCATGCAGGTGAACAATATCTAACACCTACAACAAATATATTACAGTACAGTAACAGTTTTACTAGTTGGACTAGTGATAGTAATATAACCTTAATACAATCAATTGTATCGCCAGGAGGTGCGTCAGACGGCTGGATTGCCACAGGTAATACTTCCGGAACTAACAGCAGTTATTTGTATCAAAATTTATTAATTGCGCCGTCCGGCGCATACTATGCCGCAATCGGCGGCTCAAATATTACCGGCAGTGGTCTCGGAGCAACATTTAATGTTACAGTAACTAGTACGGCATATCTAGTAGATATTGCAGTTGGAGGTAGTGGCTACGTTACTACAAACAAGATTCGAATTCTTGGATCGGCATTAGGTGGAATCGACACAGTAAATGATCTAGTAATTACTGTTACTGCTACTGGTACTACTGATATTACTGATATAAGTATCACACCGTCTGGATTATATCCTAATACTGTTCAAGTTGGAAGCAAACAAGATTACACATTTAGTATGTACTGCAAACAAGGGACAGTTCCATCATTTCAAATTGATGCAACATTTAGCGGATATTCTACAGTAACTAGCAGTGTTGCTTATAATTTTATTACTAACACTATAACTCCATCTGCTACGGCCGGCGGATTTGTTCCATTAATTTATTCAGCAATACCTGTTTCAAGCGCAGCAGGATGGTATCGACTATCATTTGTGTTCCATGATACTCCTGCATTAAATGACAATTTACAAATTAGAATATACCCAAGATCTAAAACTGGCAACTCAGGCTATACTGTGATATATGGATCACAATTGGAGATTGGAGATACGGTTGGGTTCTACTTAACAACTACAACTAATACATTTACAGCTTACGCAAACTATAACGTTATTGGGCCAGGATCCGGAGTTGACTTAGTCGGCGACGAAATTCGGGTCAACTCTGTATATCAAACTCGAGTGCTAGAAGATTCTGCAGGATATACAGGAGGGGTGGGATACTTAGCTTCGTCAAACAATGCACAAACAGGAGACGATACTTCTATCACTATTGCCGCATCTGATGTTGCAACTGAAAAACAATATTTAAGTATGCGAGTGTTTGTTAATAGCGGCACAGGCGCCGGACAGTACGGCACTATCTCAAATTTTGATACAGTTTCTAAGATAGCAACGGTGTTAAAAGATTCTTTTGATCAAGTAACTGTTGTTAGTACCGACGCAGCAACTGATAAGTTTACATTAACGCCACTCTCTGATATAAATTCTTTATATATTGACCAACAGGTACAATTCATTCCTACAATATATACAACTGCTGTTGATAAAGTTTCACAAGAGTCACTAGTTATTATTAGCTCGGCTGGCGGCACGGTTAATTTGTTTGAAGTTGCTAGTACTGCAAGATTGGCAGTGGGAATGGCAGTAACGTTCTCCGGAGCAACGTATGGCGGAGTTACTTCAAACTTTACATATTATATTGTTACTATAGTTGATATTCACCTATTTCAGGTATCGACTGAATTCGGCGGCGCAGCAACTTTGTTACAAACAGCAATCGGTAGCATGAGCATAAATTATCCTGCTAAAAATAGCCATTTGCACGGACCAGTTATTAATATGGATGTAAATTTACCAATTTATTTTACGGGAAAAATGATATCATCAGTAGACAGCGGTGTAACATATTTTATTAACGAAATTTTTGAAGCTGATGACGAGTTTACAATTTCATCTTCTTTAGTTGAGATTACTGTAACAGATACTACCGCAGTAACTAACAGTATTACGGTTAACGATACAACTGGCCTAGTATCGTTAACTCCTATTAAATTTTCAGGAACAGGGTTTGGGAATATTGATGCCGATACAAAATATTACATTAACCATATTATTGACGGCAGTCATATTTCGGTAGCCGAATCAATAGTTAAAACTACCGCAACAGAGACTCTTGCCTCAGCTAATTTAATTACGGTTGATAGTACAGCAGGATTTGTTGTAGGAAATCCTGTAATAATTACAGGAACAACATTTGGTGAGATAATAAACGATCGCACTTATTATATTTTATATATTAATAATTCAACATCATTTGCAATAACTGACTCTTCGTCTCCAATTAGTGTTACAGTAACCAACACGTCATCGAGTATTGTTATTAGCACAGTAACTTATAGTAATGTCCTTACAAATGTAACAACTAGTAGCTTAACGCCATTAGCTCCAATTTCATTCTCAGGAACAACATTTGGAGGTGTTGCCCCCGATACTACATATTATGTAAGCAGAATTATTAATACTACACATTTTACTATTTCTACCGCACTATTGCCGGGAGTTGCTACTGCAACCGATCAGGCATCGGGTCTAATAACTTGCGCATCAACGGTTGGGTTGCTTTCTGGAAATCCTATAAGATTTGGAGGAGTCACTTTTGGAGGAATTCAGTCAGGTACTATATATTACGTATCGGCGGTAAACGACTTAACTACATTCACTATTAGTGCAGTGCCTGCTGGCTCTGCATTTCCAGTAACCAATGGTGCTGGATCTGTTACATTTAATACTGTTATAGCAAGTTTTGCATTAACATCAGTGAGCGGAACAATGATAGGTAGTACAAGATTAGGTGGTTCTCCTGTAACTCTTGAAACCGGAGTCGGAGTATGTTCAGTTAGAACAACCGATGGCCCTCTTGTATTAACTACCAATACCGGAACGTTAACTGGCACTTCTACAGTATTTAAGGAAGTATTAGAGGCAGGATCAGGCAATATGACCGGATCGTTTACTGTTCCTATTATAGGGGGTGTATCGCAAGGAGTCACATATTATGTTAATTCCATTACTCCTGGCACACCTAATAAATTCTCAGTTAGCAATACGCCAAGCGGCCTGAGTATTACATTAACTGATTCTATAGGCTCTATGTCAATGGGGGAAGTTGGATGGGACCACGTTAATCCTGGAACTGACTTAGTAGCAACATTTGACTCGTCTACAGTTTATAATATAGAACCAAGAGTAACATATGCTTCTCCAATAATGGGGGTATTTTCAAGTGCGCCAATAACACTGCCGCCGGGCGTGTTCTATATTGCAGTGGCGTCTGGAGACGGTACCACCGTTGCGTTGCCATCTAGCACCACTGCAATATCAATATTGGAACCTAACGCACTAACATGGACGCAAGGGCAATTGCCATCTGGAGGATCATGGGCTGATATTGCGTACGGTAATAAGTACTGGGTAATTATATCAAGCGCCGGCACATCTATTCCTGGATCAAAAGTACTATATTCAAACTCTAATTTAGCAACTTGGAAAACATCATACTTACCTAGTATTGCCTCTTGGAATAATGTAGCATACGGAAATGGAAAATTTGTAGCCATTACTTCTAACTCTAATAGTTCTGCTTATTCTACAAATTATGGAACTAGCTGGTCTGCAGGCTCAGGATTACCAAACACTACATGGTCTAGCCTAACATATGGAAACGGAAAATTTGTTGCAGTTGCAACTGGCGGGGTAATAGGTGCGTACAGCTCGACTGGAGCCACTTGGACTTCAACGGTATTACCAAGATCAACTACTTGGACAGATGTTGCATACGGTAGTGGACGATTTGTAGCAGTATCGAGTGCATTAGGTAAAGCAGCATATAGTTTAGACGGCATTACTTGGAAAGAGTCATTATATGATGTAAGAGCCGACAAAGTTGCATACGGAAATGGTGTATTTGTAGCAGTTACCAGTAATAGCGCAACAATATACACTAGCGAAGACGGTAACGCATGGACAACTAGAACAAATCCCCAACCAACGCAAATTATTGGCGCAATAACATACGGACTTATTGGATCAGGGATTGGTGCATTTATAGCCCCAGGCGGCCGTGACGCTGCATTTAGAATAAATTTAGGAAGTAAAACTAAAGCAAGAGCAAGTGTCACTGGTGGAAAAATTACCCAGATAGATAGTTGGGAATCTGGTGGCGAGTACTTAACATCACCGATAGTTTCTATTGTAGATACAAATGCAACTGTTGCAGCATCAGTTAGTGCTCTAACAGGCAACGGAGTGTTATCGGCGCCGACTATTTTTAATCGAGGTGTTAACTATACTGCAAATACTACAACTATAACTATTACAGGCAATGGATATGCCGATAAGTTTCAAATTGGTATTAGTTTAATAGTAAAAAGTCTAACCAAATTGCCTAGAGCAGGAGACAATCTAACAATTACTGGTAATACTTTTGTTTATAAAGTCACAGATGCCGTTGCGTTAGACGGTACTACAGCGCCTAATATAACTGCACGAATAGATCTTTCACCCGAACTTACTACAGGAACCTCTCCTAATAATAATACTACGCTTAGTATTCGTACCAAATATAGTCAAGCACGATTAACAAACCATGATTATCTAAATATAGGTTACGGCAATTTTCAACAATCGAATTATCCCGGACTTCCAGGTTCTACAATTGCTTCCCCAGAAAATGAGACAATTGAGTCTAATTACGGTCGTGTATTTTACACCACAACTGATCAAGACGGTAACTTTAGGGTTGGTGAATTGTTTGCAGTAGAACAATCAACGGGTATTGTTACACTTAGCGCAAGCCAATTTGGATTGCAAGGTCTAGAGACCTTAACATTAGGCGGTGTACAAATTGGAGGAAGCCAAGTTATTATTACTCAGTTTAGTACAGACCAAACGTTTGTTGCAAACAGTAATAATATTGTCCCTACGCAAAAAGCAATCAAGGGATATTTAACAGCAAGACTAAGCCAAGGTGGATCAAACACATTTACTGGCCAACTAATTGCCGGTACTGTTTTAGTAGGTGCTCCTGATAAAATACAAAGTACAATTCCTCCAGAGCAATCTGGATCTCGAGTACGGATGCGAAGTAAAGTAAACGTACATGCATTTGAAGGCGGCGGCTGGGACGGCGACGGAATGGCGTTAGCATTCTTTGCTAAGTCATTTAACCGACCAGCGGAAGGGTAAAAATACAAGTTAATACATTAAGATAAATACATTATCAAAGGATGAGAGCAAATGGCTGAATTTAAATTAGGTAGAATTAGATTTGTCTGGAAAGGCGCATGGACAGATGGTGCAACATATCTAATCGATGACGTGGTAAGTAATGGTGGTAAGAGTTACATCTGTGTTGTAAACCATACGGCCGCTACCCAATTTGACACCGATTTAGACTTTGCGCCACCAAAATGGGAGATTGTTGCCGACGGAACACAGTGGGCCGGAAACTGGCAGGCTGAATACTATTATAATCCCGGAGCAATCGTTAAATATGGAGCACTTCTATATATTTGCAGTGTTGGTCATGAATCTTCTACCTTTGAAAGCCCTACATACTTAGGACTAGAAAATAACATTGGCAATTGGGAAATTTACGCAACTTCATTTAACTGGACCGGAAATTGGACACAAAATACTCGATATCTACAAAATGACTTTGTAGTATATGGTGGCACAACCTATGTATGTAATACAGGACATATTAGTGATACAACATCAACTGGGCTCGAAGCAGATTCAGGGTTGTGGGACCCCTTTAATCAAGGTGTTATTTTCTTAGGCGACTGGCAAAGTTCTGTTCCGGGCCCAGCTGTTCGATACAAAGTTAACGATTTAGTAAAATACGGTGCTAACTTATGGATATGTACAGATCATCATACTTCAGCAGCATCATTTGATGACGCCAAGTGGGACATATTCATCAACGGATTTGAATTTGAAAACTCATGGAATAATTCCACAACATACCAAGAAGGTGATACAGTAACGTATGGTGGATATTCTTATATTGCTAAGACTATTAACATTAATAAACAACCTACCGCCAACGCATCGGACTGGGCAGTATTTACGACTGGATTCAATTTTAGAGGCGAGTGGGACGTTAGTAGTAGTTATCAAGTTGGCGATGTTATTCGAACTGGTGCGTTCACCTATGTGGCATTATTAGATAGTACCGGTCAATTGCCGACTAATTTAACTTATTGGTCATTGTTAAACTCTGGATTTAAATGGACAAATATTCCACAAACATATCTTGCAGTAGTATCAACTACATTAACAGGGATAGGTTCGGGTGTAAAATTTGATGTTATTAGATCTAGCACTGTATATAATGTGTCTATTGCGGCTGGATTTGCAGGTACTAGCTTTATTGCCAGCGATACAGTTAAGATTCTAGGATCTGCATTAGGTGGAATTTCACCGGCTAACGATATTATTGTTACGGTAGTAACTGCATCAAGCGGAGCAATTTCTGCAATTTCATGGACCGGCGGTTCGTCAACTTGGACTACGGGAACAGGGTATGTACTTGGTGATGTAGTTACGTTTGGGTCTAATAGTTATATTTGTATAGATGAACACACCGCCAGCAGCCCATCTAGGCCAGATGCTGACACTAACGGCGACTATTGGAACTTAATTGCTGCTGGATCGGAATATAATATTCTAACAGAAACCGGCGATTTAGTATATTACGGTCCAAACGGCCCTGCAAGATTACCAGTAGGTATTAATGGCCAAGTGTTACGCAGCCAAGACGGATATCCAATCTGGGCAAACTACGGTCTTATTAATAATTTAGTGTACGTTAGCCCTCTGGGCAATGACGTGCCTTATCCCCGAGCAGGCGCAACTATCGATCAACCTTGGAAATCGGTTCGATATGCGGCTAAGCAAGTAGAAGATGGCTACTTAAATCCAAATGCAAAACACCTATTAGAAAAAAACAAACAGTATATTATGAAAGAAATTACCAACTGGGTAATTTATACATATACTGTTGATATTTCTGCGGCGGTTAGTGGAACTAAAGCATTTACTTGCACTACCACAGCTAATCTAGTGGCAAATATGCCTATTGAATTTAGCGGTACTACAGGCGGAGTAATTGCTGGTCAGAAATATTATGTAAAAACTATATTAAACGGCACATCATTTACAATTTCTGAAATAGCTGGAGGCGCTGTAAAAACACTATCAGCTAGTACAACTCCAATGACTGGTACATTATCATATGACCATGATTTCTGCGAACGTGATGTTGGTATAATTGTAGAAGCTATTAAATTCGACATTAGCCACGGAGGCACTGGTAAAACTACCGCAGCAGCCAAGGCATATTATACAACTGCTGGAAATGCTTATATCAACAGTAACTTAGGTTCTCAAATAACACAAACTGTTGCTGCCTACGAGTACCTAGCAGAATTGATGATTAATGTTGTTAGCAACATTCCTTATAGAAACTATCAAGCTGCCAATGGAATTATTGATGCCACTACTCAAATCTTAGATAGCACATTAATCGTGGAGTCCGGCGTTACAACAGTAATTGATGAGCTAATATCAATCATCACTACCGGTATGCTTGCTGGCTCAGTAACAGCTATCCCTGCACCGAGATATGCTAACACAACTATATCTATCAAGACCGGTACATTTTTAGAAGTGTTGCCGATTGTTGTACCTGAATATACTGCAATGGTCGGAGACGAACTTAGAAGTACAGTAGTACAACCTAAACCAGCTAACTCATTATTAGTGAATGATAAACCAAAAACAGTATCTGCATTAACTCGTATTAATGCAGTAATGAGTGATCTAGTACAAAATGTTACAATAACACCCACTAGCGGAAATACTGAACTACAAAAATATATCGGGGGCTATGCAGGAAGCGGCACAGTAACTACGGCCGTAGGAACAAAAACAGCAATTGTCTCAGCAATTTTATCAGGAGGATTAGGGTCAGTACCTGCTACTGTTATAACTGATCCTGCTGGATATGATGTTGGATTTTCTCGTGCTAGAACATTGTTAGTAAACAATAAAACATTTTTAGTATCAGAAGTTAGTGCTTGGATCAATGCTCAAATAGCAGGAAATATTGCTCCATTTGTTGGATTTACATACGGTGGCACTGGCCAAACAAAATGTGAACGTGATGTTGGTTATATTGTTGACGCGGTTCGTTATGATTTAACTTACGGCGGCAACTTAGAAACTCTTGTAGCAGGACGTTCTTATTATACATTCGGTACATTTGTTGAAACTGGTGAAAAAACACAAGCATTAGCAGTTCAAGCATACTTAAAATCCATCATTGGATTTATTGCCTTAGCTGATAACGATCCATTAAGTTGGGTTCCTGAATTAGACCCGCTAGTAGATACTCAAGACGACAGTACTCCTGCAGGCTCAGCTGACGCTGCTGCATTCCTTGAAGATAGATTCCAAGATATTTACGATTCTATTAATACTGGAACAACACCAACACCTATTGAGCCCAGTGTTGTTGGAATTTCGTCTAGTCTAGTAGCAGCAAAAAATGCAATACAGGCTAAAAAATCCGGAATACAGTTAGGAGCAATTGAATACATTAGCACAACATATCCTAATTTAACATATAATACAGAAACATGTTCGCGAGATGTAGGTTACATTGTTGACGCTATATCTTATGATATTATGTTTGGCAGTAATTTCCGCTCTATTAAAGCAGGTATGGGATACTATCAAGCCCAGGCCTCATTAGTAATCGGAAGTCAATTAGCGCCTACTCTAGATACTATAACATATATTGATACTGCAATTAAACAAATTACCACCGGGCAAACTGGCTCAGTCGGCAGTACCTTAGCAGTATCAAGAATAGAGTCTTGCTCAAATACTATCATAGACATTGTTGCAAGCGGTTACGGATCAATTCCTACACTATCATTACCTGTTCCAACTAGTGGCACTGGAAACGCACATGATGCAAACTACTTAAATGCAAGAACTCAAATTGTAAACAATTATGCATTTATTAAAGCAGAAATTGCACAGTACCTAAATGTAAACTATAACACAGAATGGACAGCAATGGGTGCCACTGGCCAGGCTGCTACTTTATCAGATGTTACATTGATCCTTGATGCTATTAGATTTGATATTACTTACGGTGGTAACTTACAAAGTTTAATTGCTGGTAGCGCATACTGGTCAAATTACAATTTATTAATTCGTTCAGCATGGGTAACTGCTACCTTAGCAGCACAGGCTAGATTAAAAGTGATCATTGGATTAATTGCACAACGCTCGTCAGTTACTATTACTGCCGGCAACCTAGTATCACAAGACTTATCTGGTACTGGAGGTAATCCAGCAACCGGTACATTTGCACAAGCCCGTGTACAAGACATTACCGATTGGATCAACAACGGAGAAGCAAATGCAACTATTGCCCCTAGTATTACTTGGGCAAGTAGTGCATTACAAGCATCGTTTGCTGCTTTGCAGGCCAAGAAGGCAGAAATACAATCAGATGTTCTATGGTGGGTTTATAAGAACTATCAAAACTTAAACTTCAATGCAGAGACATGCAGTAGAGATACTGGTATTATTGTAGATGCATTAAGTTACGATATGGTATTTGGTAGTAACTTTGCAAGCATAACTTCAGGTAGAAGTTTTCTACGTGCCACAACATCAGCAACTGTAGTTGCAACTTTACAAAGAGCTGCAGAAATAGGATCTTTGAATTTCTTAAAATACAAAGCTAAACATATTGTTGCTAACGGAGCAGTAGCATTAGTAGACACTATCATTAGTGACATTAACGGATACATTACTGGCGGAGCCATCCCAAGAACACAATGGCCAAATCCAGCGACTATAGATACCGGTTACTCTCCTGCAACTATCTTGTTAAAAGATAATATGGCGTTTATCAAAGCTGAAATATCTGCATGGATCAATGTACAAATTGGTCTAAGTACCGCCGGGTTTGTTGGATTAGAATTTAGCAGTGCCGCATGTTCACGAGATGTTGGCTATATTGTAGAAGCATTAATTTATGATTTAACCTATGGTTACGGAATGGGCGGAACTAGTAATCTTGCTTCAAGAAAAGTAGGTCTTGCTTATTATTCAGCACTAACTAGCGTATTAGAAATCGACACAAATGATAAAACTGCAACTATTGCAGCTTACAATAGACTAAAAGCTGTTGCACAATCCATTGTTCGAGATTTAGCAGTTACCCCGTCTGCAGGAAATTCAGTCTCTCAAATTAGAGCAGCTACTGGACAATCAGTTGGATCTGCAGGAACAGCAACCAGCGTTGGTACGTTAGTTGATGTTATTACTACAACAATTAATAACTTAGGTAGTGCTCCGGCCGAAGTTGTTCCAGTAACTGCATGGGTAGCAGCAACTTTACAATCACAAGTTGCAGCTCTACAGGCTAATAAGACAGCAATCAAAAGTCAAATTACTGCATTTATTGCAGAGCGTTATCCAACACTAAACTACTCAACAGCAACATGCGAGCGAGATATCGGAATCATTATTGATTATCTTGGATACGATTTAATGTTTGACAGTAACTATTTGTCAATAACGGCAGCTAGAAGTTACTATCGAGCACAAGCTGCATTAGTACTAGGTGAACAAAAAGCAGCCACTGTTGCTTGTTTTAGAGAATTAAAAACTTTAGTACTAGCAATAATTTCAGGAAATGCTGTTGCTACTCGTAGAGTAAAAGTATTAATGGATATTATTATTAACACAATGCTAAAAGGTGTTGGGTCAACATCTGAAGTAGCTGGAACTAATGTATACAACAACGATGCCGGCACATTTAAAGCCGGTGAAATTATTCGTTTAAACAAAGATTTCCTAGCAGCAGAAGCAACATCATGGATTACACAAAGTTATGGTGGAACAGTAACTTCTACTGCGGCTGCCAGCAATACATTTACAACTAGCACTTCACACAACTTAACAGTTGGAGATCCTGTAACATTTACCGGAACAATTATTGCTAGTTCAGGAGTAGCAAGCGGGACTACATATTTTGTATTATCGACCCCAACAAGTAAAACTTTTACATTAACTGCTTCACAAGTTACCTTAGCAGAGTTAGATATAACTGCCAACGGTAGTGGATCAATGACTGTACGCTATGCATATAATGAAACTTCATGTCAACGAGACATGAAAGAATATCTTGATGCAATTATATATGATATAAGTTATACAGGTAATTATAAATCACTTCGTGCAGCTGAGATATATCTAAATGCAGTTAACGGTTCAGAATTATCAAATATGTATTTGGTAAGAAACGGTACAGGTGTACGAAATCAAACATTATCTGGATTAAACGGAACATTAAGTGAAGATAACGACTACGGTACTAAACGACCAACAGCTGGTGCGTATGTGTCATTAGATCCAGGATTTGGCCCTAATGATGCTAACGTATGGATTACAACTCGTTCGTGTTACGGTCAGAACGTAACTATGTTTGGTACTGGATGCTCTGGAGCCAAAATTGACGGGTCATTACATTCTGCTGGCAATCGATCAACAGTTCACAACGACTTTACAACTGTTATTAGTGACGGGTTCGGTGTATGGTGCACTGGTGCAAACTCACTAACAGAGCTTGTTTCAGTGTTTAACTACTATGGATATGCAGGCTATATGGCAGAGCTAGGCGGACGTATTCGTGCTACTAACGGTAACAGCTCATATGGTACATATGGGGTTATTGCTGAAGGCACCGACACATACGAGCAACCAGTTTATGCTGTACTAGATAACCATTCTGTTCAAGCAGTGGTTGGTTTAGTGGTTGGTGACAGCGCAAATCAAATATATCGCGTAGAGTATACAAACGCAGGTACTAACTATACTAACGTAGATATTGCATTCTCAGGCGATGGATACAATGCATTCGCAACGGGCGACGAATTCCGTGATGGTGCAGTATTTGAAACACGATTAATTGATTTAAACGACAGCAAAGGATACGGTGGAACCAACTATGGCGGCGCACAGAATGCAGCACAAACTGGAGATCTAACGAGTATTACTATTGCCAACTCTGATGTTGCCTTAAGTACTGCATATACCGGTATGAGGGTACAAATTAACGCTGGGTCAGGAGTAGGTCAATATGCAAATATATTAACATTCAATCAAGGTACTAAGATTGCACAAGTTACTAAAGACAGTTTTACTACGTTAACAGTAACAACAACAACAGCATCTAGCGATTTATTAACTGTAGCTAGTACCAGTTCACTGTATGCAGGAATGCCAATTTACTTAACTGGTACAATGAGTGGAACAGGTGGCGACACAGGACTATCTGCAAATACACTATATTATATTAAAACAGCTGGATTCACAAGTACACAATTTGCTGTTAGTACTACTAGCGCAAGTGGGACATCAGTTGATATTCTTAACAACGTTACTGCATTAACTATTAGTCTGCTAGCAGCTGGTTGGGATCATGCAGTTCCAGGAACAACAATCGATAATGCATTAGACTTGACTTCTAGTTATATTATTGAACCAAGAATTGAGTACCGTCATCCAGGCTATACTGCAACATCAAGAACTATTCAAACTGGCGCATATAACACTGTACTATTTGGTTCTAATAGATATATTGCAATAGCTGCCACCGGAACCGCAAGTTCATATTCGTTGGATGGAAAAACTTGGACAGCTGGAGGTGCATTAGGTGCAAGTGCTAGTTGGATTAGTTCGACATTCGGCGGCGGGTCGGGCGCACAAGCTACAGCAGTAGTTGGCGGCCTTGGCGGATCAGGTGCCGTACTAGAAGCAGTAATGGGTGTTCTTAACTATATCGGTGACCCGGGCGCTGATCAAGTAGTTAGTGTTAATATTGTTAATGCTGGATACAATTATTTAACGCCACCTACTATTATATTCACCCCTGTATCAGGTGGTAGTGGAGCAGTTGCTACCTGTACAGTATTAAATGGAAAAATTGATACTGTAACAGTTACGGTGAATGGGTCAGGATATAATGTAACACCAACAATATCCATTGCTACCGATAGAGTAACAAAAATTACAGTGTCATCATGGGGTGCAGGATATAATTTAGCTGTTCCACCAACAATTACATTATCAGGCGGTGGGTCAAGCAATCAAGCAACAGGCACTGCTGTACTAAGCAATACTGGTGTAAGCTCGATTACTATTGGTAACACCGGAGGTAGTGGATATACATCTACCCCAACTGTGACTATTGTTGATCCAAGTGCTAAATTTGTAGCAATTGCAACAGGATCTACCAATTCATCGTACTTACCAGTAACGGCTGCTGTTGGAGATGCATGGACCGCGGGCGGCGCATTGCCAGCAAGTACTTTAGTATCACTTGCGTACGGAACTATTGGTGCAGGAGTTTATGTAGCAGTTGGTGGCGCTGCCGCAGGAGCAAAGAGTACTAATGGATCTAGTTGGATTTCTACTACATTGCCAACATTGGGGTCGGGAACGTATTCGGCACTGGCGTTTGGTAACGGACGCTTTGTTGCAATATCTACCGGATCGTCATTGGCTACTGCAATTAGTACCAATGGTACTACATGGGTAGCAGGCGGCAACTTACCTGCAGGATTTACTACAGGTACTAGTGTAGCATACGGTAATGGACGCTTTGTAGCAATTGCCAGTGGAGGCACAAAAACTGCATACAGTTTAAATAATGGAACTACGTGGACTAGTTATCCAGTTGGCTTACCAAGCTCACAAACATGGACAAAAATTAAATATGGCCAAGGTTTGTTTGTAGCAATAGCAAGCAGTTCAACTGTTTGTGCTACAAGTCCAGATGGCCTACACTGGACATTACGTACAATGCCAGGTAGCAGCACTAACTGGAGCGGTATAGCATTTGGAAATGTAAATCATAAACCTCTATGGGTTGCAGTATCTAATACATCAGGAACAGTAGCAGCTTCATTGAATACAGGCGTACAAGCACTTGGTCGAATGAAGCAACAAGCGGGAAATATATTAGAAGTTCGTATGGTAGAACCTGGTAGTGGGTATCCTCAAGGAACTGTTACAGCTACTACTGATACAACTAACTTTATTACTGTAGACAGTACTGAAAATCTAGTTGGTAGTCAACCGGTGTTATTTGCAAGTTGTGATACCGGCGGCCTTGTAACAGAAAAATTATATTATGTAATATCATCTGGAATGACTACAACGCAGTTTAAAGTAAGTCTAGTTGCTGGCAGCGGCACTCCAGTTGTGTTAACAACTGCTACAGGTCTAACCGGAACATATAAAGCAGGTCCTATTATTACGCAATACGATCCTAATAAGATTAACACAGCACCACTAAACCCAAGAACTGGCAACGGTGCATTGGCTAATCCAAGCTACAGTGATAGAGGTAGCTCATATACTTCAGCAACCGCAGCAATTGGCGGCGATGGCCGGGCTGATTTGTACCAACCTAGTACGTTTGTTGCAGTAAGAAACTTATATCGAGCACCTCAAGCTGGCGCAAACGTAGTATTTGGATCAATTCCTGATACATGGTATAAGCTAGTTGCAGTATCTAATTTGTTAGGTGATGATGGGGAACTAACAGCTACATTGCAGATTAGCCCAGGACTAAGTGTACTGAACTCTCCAATCGATGCAGATACTGTAACAACTACTGTCAAGTACAGCCAAGTTCGACTAACAGGACATGACTTCTTGTACATCGGTACTGGTAATCAAGCAGACACTAACTATCCATACGTTGATCCCACAACATCTAGTATTGCTGCACAAACTACTTTCTCAGGTGGCGGCCGCGTGTTCTTTACAAGTACCGACCAAGACGGTAACTTTAACGTTGGTAACTTGTTCGGAGTTCAACAGTCGACTGGTACTGCTACACTAAATGCTGATGCGTTTAACTTGTCAGGATTACAATCCTTGCAATTAGGTGCTCTAAATATTGGTGTTGGATCAGCAATTATTACACAGTTCTCAACCGATCCGTATTTTACGGCTAACAGCGATAACATTGTACCTACACAGAGAGCAATTAAAGCATATATTACAGCCCAGATTGGTGGGGGACAAAGCTCGTTGAACGTAAATACCCTTACTGCGGGTGTGGTGTACATTGCAAACGATACAATCCGAACTACTTCGGGAGATCAGTTAAATATAAAATCGAAGATGAATTTTACAGGCGGCATTGACGGAGCACCCGTTGCCCTTGGATTCTTTTTAACACACTAATTTGGAGAAGAAAAATGGCAACAGGAAGATTAAACGCAATTGTAATACCCGCAACAACTGATACTGCGGTGTACACAGTACCTTCGGGATATTACACAGTATGCAACGTAAACATTGTTAACAGAAATGCAGCGGCAGTATCGATTAGAGTAGCTATGGCATCATCTATAACTCCGGGAATTGAAGAATGGATTGAGTATGGTACAACTGTTATTCCAAACGGTGTGCTTGAAAGAACTGGACTGGTACTGTCACAAAATCAAGTTATAGTCGTATATTCCGATACTGCAAACCTTAGTTGTGTAGTGTACGGCATTGAAACTTCTACTAGTTAATTGAGAGAGAAATATGGCACGTTATAATACAGTATCAAAAATAGTAACGATTAGTGGAGCCACTACTCTTACCTATGTGCTTAACGGTGGCACATTTCTTTTAACCGGCTCTTCGGGCTACACCGTAGGATTAGTTAATCCTGTTCTGTTTGCCGGAACTACCCAGACATTTTATAATAAAACTAGCGGCAACGTAACGTTATCAACTGGCACTAACAACATTGTAGGTTTAGGATTTACCACTGCATCAACACAGCTTATTCCTACAGGCGCAACTTATACACTAACGTCAGATGGTACAAATTATGTTGTAAGTAACAACGAAGGTGGTCCTGTATATGGTACCACTGGGTGTTTTAGCGGTGCAGTTACAGCTTGCCCGGCAAGTGCAAGCATTACTTTATGCCCTACAGGCACTGGGATTATTACGCTGAGTCCGGCTACAACTGGAGCAATTGTTAATATGACTATTGGCGCAACTGGAACTGCACGGAATGGTACTTTTGCCACAATGACAGCCACTACAGCTACAATTACAAACGGCACAGTTAGTACAGCACCTGCAAGCAACACTGACCTTGCTAATAAATTATATGTTGACACTAAGACTAGTAAAATTAATGCAGCAGGTTACTATTACGGTAGTTTGAGTTAATAGAACACAATAAGGAACCGAAATGGCAACAGGAATTCAATCAAAAATAAGTTTAACCGCAAGCTCAGGAGCAGGTACTATACTGGCTGCTGGTCCAGCAGCCACAAATGCACAAGTATTAACAGTGTCAATCTGTAATACAAATGCTACGTCAGTATTAATTCGACTTGCAGTAACAGCAACTGCCAACGGAACCAGTCCAGCATCAACGGATTATTTGCTTTACGATTATTATTTGGCTGGGTACGGTGTTATAGAATTTGGAGGTATTGTACTTAATAACGGGCAAACTATTGTAGCACGTAGCAATACTTCTAATGTGTCAGCAGTAACATACGGCATTGACGACGTAGCAAACAGTTCTAGTGGAATTCAAGGCAAGTATGATTTAAGTGCATCTACTTGGACACAAATTACTTCGGGACCCAGCGCCGGCAGGATTAGAACAGTTAGTGTATGTTTTGCCAACAGAAGCACGGCACCGTGTACATTGAGATTAGCAGCTTCTGCTACCCCAACATCACCTACAGGTACTGATTATTTAGAATACGGAGTTACATTGTCAGCTGGCTCTTACTTTGTGCGATCGGGTATTGTGTTAGATAACGGAAACGGAATCGGAGCATGGGCATCTACGTCCAGCATCAGCTGTGTTGCGTATGGAGTTGATGATGGCTCGACATAATTTTAAATAAATATATGTACTTAATTATAAAATCGTATTTTAGTAATACAATAAAAGGAATTTAAAATGGGAAGATTTGTTGCAACTAACGCTACTACTACTGCATACACACGAGCAGAAGTGTTTTCAACACCGGGTACAACTTCGTGGACCGTACCAGCCGGAGTTACCAAGGCAAAAGTTTTTGTTATTGGAGCAGGATCGTGTTATAGACCAACTCAATTTTGCTTCCAAGGTATTGGATGTTGCTCCGGAGTAGCAAGTCCGGGATGTAATTATTGTATGACATTCATGGGACACTTGACCGGTGCCGGTGGAGGTTATGCTGAGAAAACCCTAACAGACATTTATCCAAGTCAGTCAATGACCATCAACGTGGGCTCTCCAACTGGATTATCCGCAAGCAGCGCAGCTATTGGGTCAAACACAGTGACTGCTAGCAATGCTACAGAAACCGCGGTAAACTGGTCGTGCATTAGTAACAGCTCAGCAAGGTCAAATACACTAGATAATCCACTTACACTGGGATTTCCATTCCCAGTTTGCGGATACACTAACTGTATTTGCGGATACTTCAATGCTGGCGGCACTGCATCCGGTGGCGACATTAATCAAACTGGCGGCAAAGGCACTATTACACCCTATTTCTGCTATGATTCTTGTATGGACGTTGCGGTGGCCTCAGGCGGCGGTGGCGGCACATGTTTAAGAGGCTGTACAACTTGGTCGTGCAACAATTCTGGATATGATTACAGCTACGGCGGAACACGTTATAACTGTAACTGCTTCAATGGTCGAACATGTGCGTGTAATAACTGTAGCACTGTATGTGGTGGCCAATTCTATGTTGATGCAAACTGTATTTGTTTGATTTCATATCATAATGTGTTTGGAGGCCAATGCTACTACAACATGCCATGGACTAGTTGTGTGTGCCAACAGGCATGTAACAACGGAATGACATTGTGCGTGTCTAACTATGGCGCAGCAGCTGGCGGTGCCTCACAACACAAACATATATTTGCCGGCGCAAGTACACGCAGCAGTACTGGAGCATTCCCAGGAGACCCAATTGAAGCATTGTCAATACCGTTTACCACAAACACTGAAGCTGTGCCAACCGGCATTGGTGCAGAATCTGGACGAAGTGACGGCGCAGGTCTATGTGGTATGAGTGAGGTTCAAATTACGCAGTTTGCCAAAACAACCACTGCAGGAGCAACAGTCAACTGTTATGGCACCGGCACCATTTTGTGTTGTAAGAATTTTGGCCAAGACCACTTTAACTTCTATTTTGGCTCGGGCATAAGTCAA
>Ga0304729_1000379_pt1 | contig 33687 bp, 37 predicted proteins | sample C_131016_MF_Meta_FD_190475 | JGI IMG/M metagenome (GOLD analysis project Ga0304729, IMG submission 190475) | Freshwater microbial communities from Lake Croche, Canada to study carbon cycling - C_131016_MF_MetaG (v2) (version 2) | ecosystem: Environmental > Aquatic > Freshwater > Lake | place... | reverse complement strand
ATGGCTGAGGCCTTTTTCATGATCGGGACCCAGTCCGGATCGGTGATCCTTGTCACAAGGACAGATCCCTCCACGAACTGCCCGATTTGAGCAACGCTCTCCAGGCAGCAGACCTTGCCTGTCGCGATGGAGTCACCCACGGCCAGTCCAGTTACAAGTGCGAGCAGGCGCCCCTTCTCTTTCAGCCGGTAGGTCTTGAGTGCTGCCGACTTCAGGCGCGATTGGACGGTTTCCGGACGTGCCTGAATAAGATAGAGAGAGCCCTTGGGTCCATTTTTGGCCCATTCCATGTCCATCGGCCGCCCGTAGTGCTTCTCGATGATGCAGGACCACCTTGCGAGCTGGAGGACTTCCTCGTCATTCAGTACAAAGCTGGAGCGCTCCTTTTCCGTGGTGTTCACCAGCCGTGTAGAGGAGGAATGGGGGTGAGAGTGGGAAAGAGACTGTCCTGCCGTCGCGTAGACCATCTTCTTTTTCTTGGGTCCAAGTGTCTTTTCGATGATCGGCATGAGTGATGTTTTCCCCAGCAGCGGCTTGAAGACCCTGTACTCGTCGGGCTCCACCATCCCCTGGACCACGGTTTCCCCCAGACCCCAGGTGCAATCGATCAGCACACAGCTCGGGAACCCCGTCTCCGTATCGATCGAGAACATAACACCCGATCCTGCCCTGTCAGAGCGTATCATCTCCTGAACTCCGACCGAGAGGGCCACCTTCATCTGGTCGTACCCGTGGTTCATGCGGTAGATGATCGCTCTGTCGGTGAAGAGCGAGGCATAGCACTTCCTGCAGGCCTCGAGCAGAGCCTTCTCGCCGCGGATATTCAGGAAGGACTCCTGCTGACCCGCGAAGCTGGCCTCCGGCAGATCCTCCGCCGTCGCGCTGCTGCGTACCGCCACACTTTTCACAGTGTGGCCGCAGCGCTGCTTCATTTCCCGGAAGGCGCCTGTCAGTTTATCAGCCATCGCGCTCGGGAACTCGGCCTTCAGGATCATCTTCCGGACAGCGGCCCCGACAGCAGGCAGGTTGCTGTTATCTTTTTTCAGGCCGGCAAGGCAGAGGGAGATCGGCCCGTTCAGATCATTGGCTCGCAGAAACTCCCGATAAGCCTCAGCCGTCGTCGCGAATCCGTTCGGGACCCTGATGCCTGCGTCGCCTAAGTTGCTGATCATCTCGCCCAGAGAGGCGTTTTTTCCTCCCACGATGTGGACATGGGAGCGGTTGGTGTCCGAAAACCAGCGTATCCAATGCTGGGGGTTGGAGTGCGCGGAGGAATTCTTGGGGCTAGGGCTCTGGGGAGGAGTTTTTTTCATGGTCAGTTGCGTCTATTGGCGGTCGTCACCTGGTTCTCGGGTACCACCGCGTGATGCTCGTAGTCGGAGATGTTTTGGATCGTCGTCTCGGCAATATTGTGGAGTGCGCCGTCCGTGAAGAATCCCTGGTGGCCCGTGACGATCACGTTGGGAAAGGTCAGTAGCCTCATAAAAAAGTCGTCCTGAATGATCTGGCACGAGAGGTCCTCAAAGAAGAGGTCCCCTTCCTCCTCGTAGACATCCAGTCCCAGGAAACCGATCTGACCGCTCTTCAGACCTCCGATCACGGCCGCCGTTTCGATGATCCCGCCCCTGCTTGTGTTGATGATCATGACACCCCTCTTCATCTGGGTGAGGGCCTGAGCGTTGATCATGTGATGGGTTTCAGGAGTCAGGGGGACATGCACCGAGATGATGTCGCTCTTTTCCCAGAGCTCGCTGAGATAGACATAGCGACCGCCCATCTCGGCGCACTCGAGGCTCTGGAATGGATCGCAGGCGAGGACCTCCATGCCGAAACCCCGCATGATCCTCACCATATTCAGGCCGATCTTACCCGTTCCCAGGATGCCGATCGTCTTCCCGTAGAGCTCGAATCCCATCAGTCCCTCGAGTGAGAAATTACCGTCCCTCACGCGGTTGAACGCCCTAGGAATCTTCCTGTCCAGTGCCAGGATCAGAGCCACCGTATGCTCGGCCACCCCGTGCGGCGAGTAGGCCGGGATCCTGGTCACCGTGATCCCGAGCTCCTTTGCTGCGGTGAGGTCGACATTGTTGAAGCCTGCACAGCGAAGGGCGATCAGACGGGTCCCGTGCTCAGCCAGTTTGGTCAGGACTGTGCGGCTCAGCTTGTCGTTGACGAAGGCGCAGATGCCCTCGAAGCCAAAGCCCAGACCACAGGTTTCCAGGGAGAGGTGGGGCTTGAAGTAAACAAGCTCGTGTGAGTGGTCTCTGTTGGCCCAGTTGAGAAATTCCTCGTCGTAGGACTTGGAATTGAAGATAGCGACCCTCATGACTCATTCCTCGCGTCGGAGTTGGGGTTTAGGAATTGGGGCTGGGACTGTGACTGGGTTTAGGGCCGGGGAATCTTGCTCATGGCGGCACGCAGCATCGTGTCGTGCTTGGCCTCCAGGATTCCCTGTTCCACAAGTCTGGCACTCACACTGTGACCCTCCATGTCGGTATCCTCGCTGGGTGACTCGTAGCCGGTCTCTCCCTTGGAGGCATTAGCCTCGCTCAGACGTTCTACCTCGGGGGTATCGAGTTCTGCTCCCCCAGTCAGCTCGCTCACCGCCTCGTCCCAGTCCTCTTTCTGGATCTGGTGGTAGGGACGGTTATTGATCAGCGCGATCTCGGAGGCGCGGTTCTCGAGCATCTCCCAGTTCACCGTGCCGAGACCGGAGAGTTTACTTGAAATGCTTCCCTGCGTGAGTGGATTTGTTTTCATGGTTGGTTCCTTGATCCAAGGATCCGGCCGCCCACGCACTCGCGCAAAAACTAACCCCTAAGTGGAACGCTTATTCTTCTCGGGCGCGCACTTTTCCACGCCGATGGATCTTCAACAAATCGCGTCACCCAGTTCCTGGGGAAAAGCCTCCTGACATCTATCCAACTATCGACTTAAGAAAATGAGGAAGACGAGGGAGATGAGGAAATGGGATAATAGAAGGAAAGGGATCAAGGAAGATTGATCCTTGATCCCTGACAAGCCTCTGAACCACACCGACTGAGCCTACTTCTTTGCTTTTGTCTTCGTAGGAACGGGGTGGGCTTCAATAAAGTCCCTCACCGATTTGACCACCACATCACTCAGAGTGACATCGGCTTTGTCGGCGATGGCCTGAAGTATGTCTTTTTCGTCCGTGGGAATGCGGACTGTCATGATCCCGTCGCGTTTTTTAGGCATGAGAAAACCTATGAGGTCATACCTCGGAGCGCAAAATATAATTCGTAAGTTAAACGCTTACTTGTACGATTTCTTGGGAATCCGTATCCAAGGCCATTATCGGTAACATAACCCTTAGCATTCCTAGGGTTAACCTCCGGGGCCCATGTCCGTAAACTTGAGCTGAGAGTCCGGAGAGATCCTCTCCAGCCTGGAGGCCACCGCGATGGGGAAGATCGCCAGGGCAAACAGCGCCGCAATGACCATCTGCGGCCGTAGGGTAAGGGGGTGCCAACCATCAGGAGCCGTGATGCAGAGGATGGCAATCAGGCCACCCAAATAGGCGATCCACCAGAGCCCATTCCGCATTTCAAGGTGTCGTCCCCCTAGCCACTGGGGCACCAGAAAGAGGATCGTCGGCATCAGGATCGTGCCAGTGGCCCAGAGCACAGAAGTCTTTCCGCTCCAGAGAATCGACCAAGTCGCCATGACAAAGGCCAGCCTGCACAAGAGCCCAGCAGCGATCAGGCGGAATGGCCGCTTCACTTCGGGTAGCTGTTTGCGTAGAGCCATGAGGCTCACGGGTCCGACCGCCAGCGCGATCACTATGGTGGCCGTCAGGAAACCGACGATCCTCTGCCAGCTCGGCCCTCCGAAGAGCATGATGATCCCGATAACCAGACTGCTGATCAGACCGACCCAGGGGACGGATTGGTCATTCAGGCGCTGGAAGCATTTTGGGAGCAGCTCGCATTTCCCCATCATCCAGCTCACGCGTGCCGAGACCCCCATGTAGCCCATTGCAGTGGCTCCGGGCGAGAGCACCGCATCGACAAGGAGGAGATTAGCCACCCAGATCAGGCCAGCCCCCAAGGCTATCGCCACCAGGGGACCTCCGTGGGCCGTCAGCACGAGTTGGCTCCACCCGTGGGTGAGTTGGCTCGGGTCGACCGAGACCAGAAAAGCGAGCTGGAGGACCATGTAGATCGCCAGAGAGATCGCTAGCCCCATACCCATGGAAAGGGGGACATCGCGCTGGGGGCGCTTGGATTCTCCAGCCAGATTCATCGCTGTCTGAAATCCGAAGAGACTAAAGAGCACGCCTCCTGTGCTCACCGCTGTCAGGATCTCGTCGCGGATGGTCCCGTCCCAAGGTATCTTCTCTACCAAGTTGCCCCAGTGTGATTGCTTCACCATGAGGGTCACGGAAACCAGCAGTGGGATCGTCAGCTTCCAGAAGGTCAGACCGTCGACCCACTTGGCCAGGATCCCGATTCCGCTCAGATTGATCCAGGCAAAGAGGCACAACATCACCGCCGCACATCCTATCCCCGCGGTGCTCAGGATCTGTTCGTTGCCCACATTGATCGTGAGCCATGGGAACTTGCTCGCCAGGTACTGCATCATCGCGAGCACCTCGATCGCGGGGATCGAGACATAGGAGATCCAGACGCTCCAGCCTCCGATAAAGCCGGATGTCCTTCCGTGGGTGAGCAGGGGGATCTCCGCAAGGGCGCCGGAACTTGTCACAAGAGCCCCCAACTCCCCGAAGACGATCCCGATCCCGAACGACATCAGACCACCGAAAAGCCAGGCCACGAGACTGGCCGGACCGGCCAACTTGGCGCAAAGATACGGCGCGAAGAGCCAACCTGATCCTATCGTCCCGGTCACCACAGCGAACGTCATGCTCCAGAGGCCGAGTTGGCGCTTCAGTCCCATATCGGAGCCCGTATTGTCGCGTGATGGATCGGGCATGGGATTAAATCAGCGTCTTCCTAGATAGGAGGTTGATCTGCCAATGTCAAAAACAGTGGCCCGAGTATTGTTGTGACGCCTGGCTTTCGGGCGTGGACAATCTCCTTCTCAATCTCTCAATCGGAAAGCTTCCTCAACCGGGAGGCCCCGATCTCTTCACCGATTGTGCCTTACCGTCCTGGACGCTTGTTTGAGGTCTGTTTCATGGGCTGTGTGAGTTTTGTCAGCTGGGTGAGGGGAAGACTTCCGACAAATTCAATGTGGTACTCCTAACCCAAAAATCAAATGGAGATTTAAGCTACGAAAAAAAGATTTCTGAGACCTAGGACACTCGGTGACTGGGTTGCTGTGTGAGGATGTGCGTATGGAAACAACCGACATCCACATCCCCGCCAATATCCTCGCCCTTCTGGAAGCCACCGCCTTTGCCAATGGCTACGAACCCGAAGAGGTAATCATTGCTGCCATCGAAGCATTTCTCGAGAGCGAGCACAACCCTCCCTATGAAACTGAAAGGTGACAGAGCGTTAAATCTCATTGAGTTCATTGTGGTACTTGGAGATAAAGAGTCCCATGTCACGCATTGCACCCAAGGCCTCTCTCAAGCCGTCCCCCAAGACTTCCCGTACACGTTCGGTCAAGCCGGCTAAGTCTCCTAAGTCCCCCAAGCCTCCTAAGCAGGTAAAGTCCGCTAAATCACTTAAGCCTGTCCAAAATCACGGTCGTTCGGCCCGGTTCCCGATGTACCGGATGCTGCAGATCCACGAACTCCTTAAGGAAGGAAAGTTCCCCAACTGCAAGGGCATGTCCTCTGACTTCGAGGTCTCCTACAAGACCATCCAGCGCGACATCGACTACATGCGGGACCAGCTCCAGCTGCCGATCGAGTACGATTCTACCCGCAGGGGGTTTCTCTACACACGGGAGGTCACGAATCTCCCCTCCGTCACCCTTCAGGAGGGTGAGGTATTCGCTCTCCTTGTGGCTCAACGGGCAGCCGAGCAGTACCGGGGGACACCCTTTGAGAAGGCCCTCAAGAGCGCCTTCACCCGTCTCATCGAGGGACTGCCTTCCAAGATTGAGATTTCTTTGAGAGACCTGAGCGAGGCCGTCTCCTTCCGCCCGCCCGGTCCGCCCTCCACAGATCTCGGAAGCTTCCAGACCCTTTCCAATGCCTTGATGGACTTGCAGGAAATCTCCTTCCAGTACTGCAAGCCCGGCGACGGCTCCGGCAGCGAACGTCGGGTCCAGCCCTACCATCTCGGCTGCATAGGCGGCATCTGGTACCTGATCGGGTTTGACCTGGCCCGCAATGCCATCCGCACCTTCGCGCTCGCCCGCATCTCTGATCCCAAGACTCTCAACCGCCGCTTCACCCGTCCCAAGGGGTTCTCCCTGGACAACATGCTCAGCGACAGCTTTTCCGCCTTCGAGACGACCAATGCCCAGCAGGTCTGTATCCTCCTGGACCCTCTGGCCGCCTCCCTGACCGGAGAGCGCAAATGGCATCCCTCCCAGAAGATGACTTTTCGGAAGGACGGTTCCGCGGAGCTTTCCCTCAAGGTTGGCCTGGCTCCCGACCTCGAGGCCTGGATCATGGCATGGGGCCCACGGGCCAAGGTGCTCTCTCCCCCGGCACTCAAGAGCCGGATCTCCGCCGCACTCCAGCAAGCGGTCATGCAGTATAAGAAATAAAACATTTCCCGAGCCTAGGACACTTAGCGACCTACTAGGTGTGGGAGGTTCAGGAGCTGTGAATGAGTTTTTTACCAAGTCTGAGTTGGCTTCAGATGCCCATTGCATTTTGACCAGAGCCTCAACCCTCCGTGAGTTCCTAGTCACGGCAGCCTCTATCCTCGGTGATCTTTGCGATGAGGTGATGCCGGCCACAGAGGAACGTGAAGGAGCCGCTTCCAACTACGAAGGCTTCTGCAAATGGGTTGAAGAATACCGTATCGATCCGGGGCTAGAGGGATGGTGGGAATATTATTGGGCAAGCGCAGCGAGTGTCTTTTACAACTACGATCAGCACTCCGGTCTCAGTGACTGGGAGCTGTACGAGCAAATGGTGAGGCCGAGTGATCCTGGATGGGATCCCTCCGTTAATGACAAGGAGGAGTATATGAAGAGGCGGATCACAGAGACCTGCTTTGCCATTACCAGGTTTGTCAGGGGGCACAATGCAGGAGAAACACCCTGAATCCTTTTTTGGACCTAGGACACTCAGTGTCTCGTTCGAGTGGTAGGATTTCTGCATGACAAAACTACTCCTAACACTCATTGCCGCTTCAGCCTCTCTCCACGCCCAGGACTACTTGGGCCAGCTCAGTGCTAATCCCTACGCCCCTGATTCCACTGCCAATCCCTACGGCCAGTACGGCAGCCCGTACGGTCCGAACAGCATCAATAATCCCTACGGCGCCTATGGGAGTCCCTACTCCTCCACCAGCGTGAACAATCCCTACACCACCGATGCTCCTCGGATCATCGCTCCAGATGGCACCTATCTGGGGCAGTTAAGTGCCAACCCCTACGCACCTGATTCCACCGCCAATCCCTACGGTCAGTATGGCAGCCCTTACGCCCCGAATAGCATCAACAACCCCTACGGTCCCAACGGAAGTCCTTATTCCCCAACCAGCGCAAGAAACCCTTACGCCACAAAGGGGCCAGCCATCGTCCATCCGTAATAAGGCAACTATCTGCCCACATCTCCGTTAATGCCTTCCAAGATACCCACGTGTTTCTCAGATGCCTATTCGGCTGATACACCCACAGCCAGCATGCGGAAACTGGCTCCCGTAGCCCGTGCAGCGGAAGCGGCTGGGTATGTCACCCTTCACGATCCCGGACTGATCGATCGGGACAAACTCCGATCATTGCACACCCCCGATTACGTTCGGGCCTTTATCACGGGAAAGGGCTACCTGGCCGGCTCACAGGGGTGGGATTGGACACCTCAGATCAGGAACGGAGTCTTAGCCATCAATGCTGGACAGATTGAGGGTGCACAGCTGGCCTTTGAGCATGGGATTGCCGCAAACGTGGCACAGGGATTCCACCATGCGGTGCCTGAGCGTGGTTCTAACTTTTGCACCTTCAACGGGCTAGCCTTGGTGGCCCAGGAGTTTCCGGAGAAGCGGATCTTTATCCTGGATTGCGACGAGCACTGCGGGGATGGCACAGCCGAGTTCACCAAGAAACTTCCGAATCTCTTCAACTTCTCCATCAACGGAACCGACTGGGGTATGCACGAGAGCGAACGAAGCATTTCACGGAACCTGAAACCGGTGAAGAAAGATTTCAGCCCCTACCGGAGTGCCTTGGAAGAAGCCTTCGAGACCATCCGATCCTGGAAACCTGATCTCATCATCTACCAGGCGGGAGCAGACCCCCATGTGAACGACCCCATCAGCTCACGCTCCATGACCACGGAGCAACTCCAGGAGCGAGATCAACTCGTCTTCAGATTCTGCAAATCAGAGGGCATGCCTGTCCTCTTTGTTCTGGCAGGGGGCTATCAGGACCCAATCGAGGAAAAGCTTCTCCCCCTGCACCTGAATACTTTCAAGGCAGCGTTTGAGGAGTATTGCTCTAACACTGGAGCTTAATCCCATGGGATTTTTTAGATTTCATAGGAGCATCAAGCTCTTCCCTGGGGTTCGCTGGAACATTGGCAAGAAAAGCACCTCCCTGAGCATTGGGGGGAGGGGAGCCCACTACACCATGGGAACCTCGGGTAGTAGATTTACGGCCGGTATTCCCGGGACAGGACTCTCCTACACCGATATCCATAGCAGTCATTCACGAGTTAGAGCCCGTCACCCGCGTATTCCAGAGCCCTCCGAGGAATGGGTTAGGAATAACCGGATTAACGTCAACATTCACACCGAGGACCGTAAGCTAGGAGAGGCACCAATCCGTTCTGACCAACTCGATACCATCAAGTCGATCCTTCCTGACTTCGACCTCAGTAAGGTGACTGATTACGGAGAGGTTCAGGCCGACAGCTTCATCGAGCAACTTCGCTACCAGCAGAAGGAGGCCTCCAAGACCCTGCTCAAGCAGTTCTACGCGGGCCACGGTCACGCCATCCCGAATGATTTCATCGACCACTGCTACGACAACCCCGATCAACCGTATCAAGCTCGGAAGAAGTGGGGGTGCGGGACCTGGTTTGTGATTGGGATCGCTCTCTGGGTGTTTATCTCTCTCCTCCGTAAATGAACCAGTTTAAACTAACAGAGAAGCTCGGCCGGCCTGCTCTATGGATCAGCCGCATGCGTAAGCGCTTCGGACTTCCTGTGCTTGAGCAGTATCCTGAGTGCTACGAGGCCTTTCTCAGGAAGGTCAGGGATCTACGAAATCTCGGTGTCTCTGAGGATAAGCTGGGTGCCCTCTGGGATGTGGAGAGGAAGATTATCGCAATCCTGCACCTGGACTTGGTGGGCGGAGAGCTCTCCCTGATCGAGGGTTGCACTGTAGAGGCCGATCCTGATCACAGGCTGCTTCTCTCGAATGCCGATCTCGGCGTCCCACTCATGGCTCTAGATCTGCAGGCAGGCTTGGATTTTCAAGTACGTCCCCCGGAACTCTTTGAGGGCAAGGAAATGGGGGAGGATGCCCTGCGCTTACTTCGGGAGTACCGGAAGCTCCTCAAGGAAATCATGGAGACAGTGTCCAGAGAGAGGAATGTGCTGAAGGACTCCCTCCGATGGGAAAAGCTGGTGTCTCAGGCACGGCAGAACTGACATTTCATGTATCTCCTCGACCCCATCGTTCTCCTCCTGACTCTTGCTGCGGGGTGCGTCATTTTTAAAATCGTTCAGGTTCTCCACGAGTTGCAGGACAATGATGACAAGTTCGAATAATTAATCCTACACTTGAAGGACTAACCTCATGGCTCGCCCCTCCAAGAACTCCAAGCTCTACACTCCCGGACAGGAGGCACTCTTCCCATTGAGTCGTAGCAAGGTCGAGCTCTTCCAGGAATGTCGTTTCTCAATTACATAAGACCCGGTTATAAAATGAATTCTTCTGAAAATTCTTGGACAGATAGTCTCAGATCCCTTAATCCGAGTATTAGTAATTCCAAGGGTGAAGGGAACTCGCGGTTTGCTCCTCATAAACCGCTTCTTCTGCTCTGTCTGCTAGATCTAGCAGATGCAGGGAAAATCCCCCCCGAACTAGTAAAATCACCTGAATTGCGTCTTAGGTATGATTCTTACTGGAGTATCGTTCAACCGAGATGGGGTGGACGGCCTGGGCTAGATCAGCCTTTTCATTATCTCAGCAGTCAGAGGTTCTGGACCCCATTTCAGGAGAACGGATCCAAAAGCATATCAAAGGATACTACGACAAAGGCTGTTTTAGATCCTGATTTTCTGGGGTGCCTTAACAACTCCGATTTTAGAAGGCAGGCACGATTCACTTTGTTGCATAAATGGTTTCCAGAGAAAGAGCAGGAGGCTTTGCTGGCAGCTATGGGAATTGGAAAAGCAGAAGCGCGCCGCGCAAAGTTTTCTGTTCGTGAGGAATCTCCTGAATATCAGGCCAAAGGCCGTGATGCCCGATTCCGCATAATTGTTGTCACCCAGTATCGTTTCACATGCGCCCTGACTGGGTATGGATGCCATACCTCAAAGGGATCCACATTGGTGGAGGCCGCGCACATCCACGCCTTTTCCAAAAGCCGAAACGATGATCCAGAAAACGGCCTCGCATTAACCAGAGATGCCCACTGGATGTTCGATGAGGGATTGTGGATGATCGACGAGTGCAATCGTGTCCGCGTTGCACAGGAAGTGTTTACCGAATGGGGGCCCGAAGCGGCGTGGCTGAAATCCCGAAGCGGAAGTTTGTTATGCTTTCTCGAAGGAGTGAATCTGCGTCCATCTGATGAGCATTTAGCTTGGCATCGAAAGAATGTCTTTTGTGGCTAAGAGATGTTGAAAAACTCTTGAACTCATCATGGAGCGACTGTGAATCAAGTTATAGTTCTTTCTCCAGAGCTCTCCGGCCTTGGCTTGAGCCAAGACTCTGCTCAAGGGCGCGGGCGGCCTTTTGGCCAAGGCCTTCCGGGCCGCGACATCTGCGGGATGAGGCAAATGAATGATCGTTTTCATAAAGGTAAATGAACTAGAAATATATGATTGGTAGCTTGTGAGATCTTGGGAACCAAAGTATTCTGGAACATACAGCCCAGAGGCAACTCCTATCCCATCGCGAAGTCTGTGGTGAAGAATCTCTGGTTTTTTCCCAAAGATAATAATGCAGAGAGAGGAGCTCGATCGTCGCCGAGAGCTCAGGAGGGAATATGCTCCAATCTGAAGGACGGGCAATGTAGAGAGCGTCAGGAAGCCTCTTTCCAAATGAAATGCGCTGGATCCAGTGCTTGAACTGCTTCATTTCCATAAGAATGGTACTTAAATGCCCTGAAAGGGCTTCAGCCAACTTGATTCTTCTGTCAACGCACTCCTCATAAATCCAACGAGTAAGTCATAGAGGGCATTGCAGATGCCTCTCAAGTTCTCTGCCGGCAGCTCAAGCGGCAGATCTCCCTGAGGGCTGTCGTGATCTCATGAAGGCTTTTTGCGAGTGCCTTTCTTTGTGCGTGGCCTGACAAACACTTCGTGGGCCACGTGATGTATTGGTAGCTGGAAGTCAGAAATTCTACACCCGCTCCACGGTCTGAAATCCATCTGCACCGCAGACTTCTTGATCTGGCTCACAAATGATGCCGACCTTCATAAGGACCGCGATCAGGATAAGCAGAGCCATGCCGCATAGAAGGAGGCGTGCGCATGACTGCAGGACAGGATGCCTGGGACGACGTCGGTTAGGCCTGACTGTCGCGGAATAGTGGAGGTGGAGGGTGTCGGCGGGCATTGAAGGGGCTGAGTCGAGAGACGATGGTCGAGTGTCGGGAGCTGGTGGAACGAGAATCTATATTCGGAAATGGGGTCAAAGAGGCAATTCGCCTTGGCCTTGATTCCCCTCGCCGCCAGCGGTCGGCTTCTCTCCCTGATTCTGATTCTTACGTACAAGTGGAGTTTCTATAGGCGCCTCCGAGGATGTTGTAGGCAGCTCCGCGTCGGCATTCCGGGAATCGGGAGGAGAGAGCTTGCTCGTCTTTCCTGGGGTCTTCGGATCAGCTTTCGAGTTATCCTTCTTTTTAGGCTTCTTCTTTTTCTCCACCACTGAGGCCGCGTGAAAATCCAACTCGGCATGGAAGACCGCATCCTCCGGGGTGTAGCCGGCGTGGATGTGCTGCATGATCGCCGGGAAGTACCGGTCCATGGTGTAGTAGGAACTCATCATGAACCTGTCGATGACCTCAAAGGAGAGACCTGAATCATCGAGCATGTGGGTGATATGGAAGCGGATCTCGCCATCCTTCATGTCCATCTCGAAATGCCCCAGGTTCATGTTATAATTGGCCCTGGTGATGAGTTCGGCGGCGGAGACGCGGAGTTTCTCATCCCGTACACAGAGTGGGTAGTAGGCATGGACTTGGAAATAATCACCGTTCCTGCTGATCCGCGCTATAATCCGGTAATTCGCGTTCTTGCCGGTCAGTCGGAGGCTGACCTTTGTATCCCCGGGATACGTCTTGTAGGTGAATTCCTTGGTGTCGAGGTAGTCGATTAGGGCCTTGTAAGGACCAGACAGTTCAGGGGATTCACTCATGGTTGGTTGTAAGACTACGGGATAGTAAGAGGAGAGGGAAGATTTGAGCTTGGAGTTGGTGATATTTATCTAGCCTTCATGATTTCTATCGCCTCGGTGGGCGTGCATGGAATGAGATCTTCACTAAATCGCACATAGACCGGGAGATCCTTGATTGCATCAAGCATGGAGATGGTGACTGCGTCTCCGATGGCATCGGGATCAAACTCGAGTAGGAGGTAGTATTCCCCGTTGGTGACATCCTTCGGATGCTCCCAAACATATTCCGAGACTGGGTGAGGATTTGGTTCGCTCTTTTGAAGCAGGATAAGGAAGGAGTTGCATTCTGGGAACTCGGTCCACCAAGCGTAGGGGGCGCTAGGGCTCTTGACGATTTCCCCGAGGCTACTGGGCAGGTAGTTCTCCAGGACTTCGTAGAAAAGGGACTCAATCCGATGTTTGGCAGTGGTGTCCTGCGAGGTGCTCATGATTGGTAAGAAGTGCCTAGTAGGTGACCTCGTTAAAGGGCCTTAGTTACTCGGTCCGAAGATCACGGCGTTCCCGTTGTGGACACGAGTAACAGTCACGGGACCACCATCAGGCCATGAAACGATCGAGCCGTTCCCATGGGCATCGAGACGAGAATGGATATTACCAGTCTGCCTTGTGCCGTCCGTCAAGGTGATGTCGTAGACTCCGTTGTTCACCGTTCCCGATTGAATCTGGGAAGGGTTAACAGGTAGCCCAACGACCTGGGCGTTGAGTTGCAGGGTTGCAAAGCTACAGGATAGCAGCACCACAGGGATGATGTGTTTTAGGTTCATGGCTAAATGTATCACGAGATCCCAGACACCAAGTGTCCTAGGTCTAAAGAAAGGTGAAAAGTTAGAAGGCAAAAGGCTCGTGGAATCGAATGCTTGGAAGCAGGAGATAGACTACCGCAGGTAGCCCCGACAGGGGTAAAACTCGCGGGAGCGAGCGAATCAAACGAGGCTTAATCATACCATAGGTAGTCCGAGTTTTTGCGAGGATGCCTGGTCGGGGAGACCGGCAGATAAAAGGCTGAAGGTGAAAACCTTGGGAGTGATGTGGGATTGGGTTCATTTTATTTTCCGAGAAAAGGTAATCCGCCACTGCACCCCTCCTTGTTGCCAGCCCCCCAGTAGCCGCCCTGGCCGTCTGAGCTGACATGTCCGCTCGGGGTCCAGTAACCACCTTGTCCATCTGAAGAAACATGACCTTCTCGAGTCCAGTAACCACCCTGCCCATCCGAGGAGACATGTCCGTTACGAGTCCAGTAACCACCTTGCCCATCCGAGGAGACATGACCTTCACGTGTCCAGTAGCCGCCCTGACCGTCTGAGCTGACATGTCCGCAACCTGTCCAGTAACCACCTTGGCCATCGGAGCTGATATGGTCCCCGGCGAAGGCAATCCCAAGACCCATGCCCGGGAGAATGAGAACTGTGGTGAAAAGGAGCTTCAGGTTCATACTCCAATGTAGCACATCATCCTAGACACTGAGTGTCCTAGGCTGAAGTCGAGCGTCGAGTAGTCGAGAGTCGAGATGTCGAACCAAGCTTCACGGATGGAGCGCGGATAGATTGCGCAGAGGCGGGACCCGAAGGGCGAACCAATTCTCTGGGAAGAGATGCGGAGAATTTGCCTCTAAGGCAAGCCCATGAGGGCGGCACCGCTTTGCTGGAGCAAAGTGCCGTTCAACTGAGCGGGAGCGAACGAGTCCAAGGCTGAAGGCCGAAGGCTTTTAGACCTGTTAGGCTGTTAGGTGTGGAACAAGCTCCCGGGAAGCGGAGGTTGAAGGGCGCCTTGCCGATGTCCTGTAATTGGTTTAAGATTTCATTATGAGCACGATTACTGCGATTCTAGAACCCGATGTGGATGGAACCCTCCATCTGCCTCTTCCGGTTGAGATGCGCTCTTCGAAGGTGAAGGTGACGGCAACGCTTGAGAGCGTGGGTAATCGTCCGACGCGGATGGATGCCCTAAAGGCCCTTGAGAGGCTCTCTCGTCTGGGCACATTTCAGGAAATTAAGGATCCTGTGGCATGGCAGCGTGAGATCCGCAAGGATCGTCCTCTTCCGGGAAGGGAATGAAGCCCGCTTTGCTGGATAGCAATGTCCTGATTTATGCCGCAAATAAAAATGCGGAATCGCTTCGGGATTTTGTATGCACGGCTGGCAATGCGGTTGCCAGCATCACCGAGATTGAGGTTTATGGATTTGCGGGCTTGAAAGATGAGGAGAAGGGGGCTTTGGACATTCTCTTTGCCTTTCTGGAGGTATACGCATTGGAGGAGTATGTGATCTCCAAGGCGATTCATCTCCGCCAAAGTCGAAGGATGGGACTTGCCGATGCGATCATAGCGGCGACGGCATTAGTTCATTCGTTACCGCTGATCACCAGGAACGTTGAGGATTTCAAGAGTGTGGATGGGCTTGAGGTGATCAATCCCTTTGAGTTCTAATAACGTCCCATCAAAGAGACGTACTGCATTATCCTCAGGTCCAAAGCTGGAGAAGATAGCCAAACTAATCTAAGAGACGCGGCCGTTGGAGACCATCAAGCACATGCAATCCGTCTGTGATGGTCTTATGAGTTGAACGATCGATGGATTCCTTTGGCCTAGGCTCTGGGGCTATGAAGCCTTTTTACGCCCCCTTGAAGAGTCGTAGGGCGTTCTCTTCTGTGAGGCCGGCATCCAGGATCCGCTGCGCTGCTTTCTGGATATCGTAGCTGACACGACGCAGGGTAAAGCTGTGCTGCTCTGGATCGTAGATGCCGTAGGTGGCTCGCGTGGAGCCGTCGCGGGGCTGACCGACCGAACCGATATTGATGGCGCACGCCCTGGCGCGGTCGAGCAGAACCTCACCCTCGCCGGGGATGCCGAACCCGACATCAAGATCTCCCCTGAGTAGTGCGATCTCGGGCTTGTGAGTGTGACCGAAGAAGCTCACCGGAGTACGTTGCTTCTCAAAGTGACGGAGGAAGTCCGTCCTCCCTTTCAAGTACTCGAAGGAGTCTGGAATGTGCAGTGTGGCGTGGACGATGGTGATCGCTCCCACCTCGGCACTCAGCGGCAGGGAGCGGATCCATTGCTTTTCCTCTTTGGTAAGGGCCTGCTGGGCGTGGAGGATCCCATCACGGACGCGCCGTTCTAAGTTGTAGTCATGGAGATTCACCAGGGTATAGGCATCGTGGTTACCGATCACCGATGTCTTGCAGCGCTTTCTGACAAGTCTGAGACACTCTGCCGGAGCGGCTCCATAACCGACGATGTCTCCGAGGCATAGGATCTCGGTGATCCCCTGCTGGTCGATGTCGCTGAGGACGGCCTCGAGGGCATCGATGTTGGCGTGAATATCTGAGATGAGAGCAGTTTTGGACATGGGGTAGGCGGAGGGTTAGAAGGATAAAAAGGTTAAAAGTTAGAACGTACGAAGGCGGAGGAGGCGACCGAAGCGGATGAGGATGGGCAGAGAATTAGCCACATAAGGCACAAGAGGCACAGTGAAGGAGAAGAAGTGGGTCAGTGCATGGGTAACACTTTAGGTTCTATCTTTGCGTTCCTTTGCGGCTGTTGAGCAGTTTTGGACATGGTACTAATATACTGGATTGGGTGGGTCACTGAGTGTCCTGGGGGGGATAGTCGAGTTGAGCTTCCTAGGCTTCAAATACCTGAACGTCGATGGTGAGGGTGACAAGGGAGCAGTCGGGGAGCTTGGCAGTAAAGACGTTGTAGGGGACGGCATCCCAGACGTGGATCAGCTTGCCGCTTGTTTCCTTGCTCCAGACGCCGGGATCACTCTCGTGGAATCCCTGACGGGTGAAGAAGGTCCTGATCTCGTTGAGCGTGGCCTCCCTGCCCAGTACGAAGGGCTGGGAGATCACGACCTGGGGGAGCTCGTTGTCCAGGTAGACTATCCCCTCCAGGCGGATGTCGTCGTAGAAGTACCTGTTCTGGCCATCAAGGCCCAAGAGATAGTCGCCCGTGTTCAAGGAATGGCCGACCGCTCCGTTCCCGAAGTCATCGGCGTGGGTGATCTTGATGACTCTGGCCGAATGATGATCGCCCCAGACGGTGTGCTCGCTGCCGTCGCCCACAAAGGGGCGGCCGTTCATGACGGTACCCCGGAACATCTCGGGATCCAGGATGAGCCTTTTCTGGTCGGACCAAGACTCAAGGGCTCTTATCTCCCGGAGTCCGATCTCGCGTCTTTCCGCTTGGCTGACTTCTTCTCCTCCCCGAAACCGTTGAGAGAGGCCTGGGCCAGCATCTGCTTGGCTGTGATATTTCGATCGAAGGAGAGCAAGCGCGCCTGCAAGGTTCTCTCGGGTGTCTCGGGCGGGTGATTTCGTGTCGGGTTCTCCGTATTCATTGGTGTGGATGAGTCGTGGGCTGGGTGTTGTGGTGGTGGGTGTGTTGGTGGTGGAAGTGGTGGGCGTGGTGGGTACAGTAGTGGGTTTCGAGGCGGTTTTGGTAGTTCTCGTGGTTTTGGGCATGGTGGATTGGGTTATCGGGTTTTGGTAATGGGGTATCGGGGGGGGCATTTCGAAAAACACACCCCCCTCTACCCTATGTGGTGAAGATCGACTGAATCGGATCATGCCCGAGAAATGACCCGAAAGAGGCTCCTCTCACCTTCATGCAAAGGGCCACGTCGCTTCCCGTGACTCCCTGCGCGCCTGCTCGATGTCTGTGCAGAATCCCTCCCTCACGTAGCGCTGGGCCTCCGATTCGATCAGCCACTCCGTGTGCCGGCGATTCTCAGCCCTCCATCTCTTGTGATCCTCCTCATCGCCATGAAGGCGTACCCACTCATAGGAGCGTGTGAAGTCAGGTTCCTCTTTCGGAACATTTTTTCCTTCTTCAGGATTCATTGGATTCCTACCTGTCGTGCTTCTCGCTCAGAGCCACGTCTTCCTCGGTCACCATTCCGCTCCCGATGAGGAAGTCCACCTGTTCCTGGAAGCGCTTGCGTTCTTCCGGGTCCTCGGTCGTGTCACGGAGTCCCTTGTAGAACTTGATGCTCGCGAGGGTGTCGTTGAACTCCTGGGTGATCCAGCATGAGGATACCATCTGGCTCTGCATCCTGAAGCGCTCCTCACGCAGGTTTCTTTGTTCTGGGGTCTCAGTCTTCAGATAGGCTTGGTATTCCTCGTCTTCAAGGATGCGCCGACTGCAGTCCTCCTCGACGACCTTTGTGATCCGCGGGTCCCACGTGGGCAACTCGCCCTTCTTGAAGGCCTCCCTGAACTCCTCGTCCAGGAGTCCTGTGCGTTGATCTTTCAGGTATTCGCAGAGCTCCTCCACCACGTCGTCGGGAACATCCCCGTCGCTGACTGCTACATCGCTCCAGTCAATGAGGTCGAATTCCCCGTTGGGATCCCCGGGGTCATCGTGGCCATTTAACCCTAGCTCGTACTCCAGCAGGTCTTTGGCGCTCACGTCGTAGCTCATGACACGGTGGGTGATGGTTTCCGGGTCGTGGTAGGGCTCCTTGGAACCGTACTTCACCCGATCGCTCACAAGGGTCCAGTGTTCGAAAACGATCTTTAGCATGCCGTCTGGCGGGATCGCTCCCGCATGCTCAGGCAGGAGAGGTGCGGCCTCCTGGAGGTTGTATCCTAGGAAGATCTCATTCCCTGTGTAGCGTCCCGCGTACTTGGCCACGCCCTCCGCAATCTCCCGTATCCTCTCGAAGTCGATGTTCCCGGTGGGGGTGCTGGGCCTGCTCATGACTCTTCCTCCTCATCAGCTCTATCTTCGAGCTCCTCTGGCTCCGCAGCCTCCAGTTCCCAGACTTGGTCGCGCAATTTTTCCGCAAGTTCGTGGCCGATCGCGCCACCTCGCCAGAGTGACTCCCAGGGAGTTTCCTGCCCCCTGGAATAGAGATCCCCCCAGTGCCAGGTGATGATTTTAGCGATGCTCTCCTTGTCAGCTCCCGTCTTGGAACTTGGAGTGAAGGATCCTAGCGCGATGTCCTCAAATCCATGGACGTCCTTGGAATCCGAAGAGGCCGTTACCAGGTATTCGTTATAGTAGGGAATCCACGTCACGTGGTAGTGCTCGGGCCAGTCGAAACCGGGTCCCGACGTTGCCCAATTGATCCCGAAGAGGAGGAGGGGCCTGCTGGTAGCCTTCCTGACTGGGAAGGGTCTCAGTGTCCGACCGAATACCGGCCAGCTAAGATTGTACGCGGACCACTGAGGCAACCTGTCTTGTATGGGTCCCAGAGCGATCCGTGCGGCGGCGTTTTCCAGGACGTTTTGGTCTTCGATTGGCCCTAGCGGGGCGATGCCCTGAACAGCTTCGTCCCAATCCTTTACAGGGAACTCTGCGAGATCGATTTCCTTGGCCCATTCCGGGAGCAGATTCGGAAGCCTCAGGAACCTAGAGAGGATTGCATGCTCGACCGGCTTGAAGATCTGGGCGATGTCGCCGGTCGTCTCTTCGGGTCCGGAGCGCTGACTCGTCTTGGCGGGTTTATTGATTCGATTGCTCATGGGGCAAGTTTGTTGGATGAGTTCTTATGGTAGATGGGTAGGTAGGTCGTGGAGTGTCCTAGGCATCTCTTTAGTTGTCGTAGAACTTGATCTCGACACCTTCGCCAAGCTCGTTGAGGCGGTGCTGAAGGCAGGCGACCGTGGAATAGTCAGGGGCCTGGACGTAGGTGAGGTTAGAGCCCGGGTGGGGGCCCTCGATGAAGGAGAGGCTGCCCAAGGCGTCACCCGCGACCTTCTTCCTGTCGGGGCAGAGCGGAAGACCCTGGAGATAGTGGTACCCCAAGGCCATTGAGCTGGACTGCATGGAGTAGTCTCCGTCGAGCCAGAGCTCAAAGGTGTAGCCGTCGATGGGATCGGTGAGCGTAATCTCTGGCTCCTCGCCGGGTTCGCACCCCACCTGGTCCCGGAAGTACTCCTTCACGCTCTCAGGATCGCTGGTCTCGACCCCGTTCATGTCGAGGTACTCGTCCCAGCTAGGGGGATCGGGTTCCTTGTATGGGTCACCCCAGTGGAAGGTGTAGCTGCCGCAGTCGTCGACCGCGTAGAGGATAGCACGGGATGATCTTGGGGTAATCAGGAGAGCCTTCTCGTTCTCGATGCAGGTCTCCCGGATGAGTCTGGCCATCTGGGATGGGATCAGTATCGAGCCGAGAGCGAGCCCGGAGAGCGTAAGGAAATCGCGTCGTTTCATGGTCGTGAAGGGCGTGACACGGGATGGGCTTGCCGGAGGCCTTAGGCCTTAAGCCTCCCAGTGATCGGCCTGGCAGAGGAGGGAATCCCTCAGGACCCTGGCGATCCCAGAGTCACTTGTGTGCAGGCTCTTGCGGACCCTTCTCTTGGTGAAATCCGGGAGGTGCTCGGTGTAGTGGCACCACCAGGTGCCGTTGTTATTCCACAAATGGTGGAACGGGTTGGTGGTAGACGTCCTGATGGAAAGGACGGACTTGTCGACGGTGGATGTTGCTTTGCTCATGGGTGTGATGTGTGGGTGACACACCAGGAACCCGGGCAACAAAAAAGCGCCTCCTTGATCGGATGATCAGGGAAGGCGCTTAAGAAGCCTGGAGAGATTTTTGTTCGGAGGATTTCTCCCTCCGCACATCGAACGACTTTCGCCATTCAGCCACCGTAGGATTTCTCCGTCCCCGGTTGGCAGCCTTTGGTGTTATCCAGAGGCATTCCTGATGTTGATACTTGAATAGCAGAAGACTCCTCTCGATGCAAGCCGCGGCCGTGACCTCTCTGTGTCATAAATGGTGAGTAGAAGATTTAGGTTCATGCTCCAATGTAGCACCTGATACCAGACACAGAGTGTCCTAGGCTGAAGTCGAGAGTCGAGTGGTCGAGAGTCGAGATGTCGAACCAAGCTTCACGGATGGAGCGCGGATAGATCCCGCAGAGGCGGGACCCGAGGGGCGAGCTGAGTGGGAGCGAACGAGTCCAAGGCTGAAGGCCGAAGGCTGTTAGGCTGTTAGGCTGTTAGGTGTGGAACAAGCTCCCGGGAGGCGGATGCCATCAATTAGGCTTAAGGCTTTTAGGGAGATGAAGGGCGCCATGCCGATGTCCTGCATTTGGGCTAGGATTACTCCATGACAACGCTTACGGACTTCATGAGCCCGAAGAACTTGTGAGCCTCCTCCGGACGCGGCAATGGTCCCGGGAGATCGCGCAATGCGGTTGGGATCATACCGATATGATCGAGGCGGGTGAGGAGCATAAAAGATTAAGTAGTTTGATTAGGTGTCCAGAGTTGAGGTCCCGACAGCTGAGCGGAAGATGAATTTGTAACCCATGAGTATCAAGTCCCACAAAGCACGCTCTTGGAACTATGAAGACGAGTTGAGGGGACTTCAGGTTGAGTTGGCACACTTGCAAGCCTGGGTTGTAAAGAGTGGTGCGCGCATTGTTGTGGTGTTCGAAGGACGAGACGCTGCTGGCAAGGGCGGGATGATCAAGCGGATCACCGAGCGTCTCAGTCCTCGGGTATTCCGCATCGTGGCGCTGCCCACACCGACCGACCGCCAGAAGACGCAGCTCTACATGCAGCGTTACATGGAGCAAATGCCAGCGGCCGGCGAGGTCGTGATTTTCGATCGCAGTTGGTACAACCGCCCGGGCGTTGAGAGGGTGATGGGCTTTTGCAGCGAGCGCGATGCCAAGCGCTATCTGGAACTGACACCGCATTTTGAGGCTTATATGATCGATTCCGGAGTCATGCTCGTTAAGTACTTCCTGACCGTCAGTGAGGAGGAGCAGGAGAAGCGTTTCCGCCGCCGCATGCACGACCCCCTAAGGCAGTGGAAGCTCAGCCCTATGGACATTGAGTCCTATCGTCGCTGGTGGGATTACTCAGTCGCCTATGACGAGATGCTCCGAATGACTGACACTCCGCAGTCGCCATGGTGGATAGTGCCATCAGACGACAAAAAGCACGCGCGCATCAACTGTATATCGCACTTACTGAGCCTCATTCCGTACGAGAAGATCCCGTTCAAGAAACCCGTGCTTGGGAAGCGCAATAAACGACCCAAGCGTTACGTTCCAGATAAGGCGGAGCGCAATGTGGTGCCGGCCATCTCGTGATTGATGTTCTGAACAACGAATACTGATCCACGTAATTACTATTTAGCTTAAGGAGCAACTCTATGGAGACATCTTCAAGGACTCAACAGGTCAACGAGACCGTGGCATGGCATGCATTGGCAACCGACGATGTGGTCAAGCAACTTGCCACGCGAATCGACAAGGGACTTGATTCAGCGGAAGCCTCGATTCGGCTCCAGAAACACGGGCCGAATCTTTTGCCCCTGAGCAAAAAGCAGAGTTCGTTTATGCGATTCTTGCTGCAATTCAATAATGTGCTCGTCTATGTGCTCATTGGCGCTGGACTGCTCAAGTTAGCACTTGGTCTCTGGCTTGACGCATCGATCATTCTTGCCGTGGTGTTTCTCAATGCGCTCCTCGGCTTCATTCAGGAGGGCAAGGCAGCCGAAGCACTGGAGTCAATTGGAAAAATGCTTTCGGTTGATGCGCGCGCTGTGCGCGACGGCGAAACACGCATGATCGCGGCCGATACGCTTGTCCCGGGCGATGTCGTCCTGCTCGAGTCGGGTGATAAGGTGCCGGCTGACCTACGCCTGGTCGATGTCAAGAATCTGCGCACCGAAGAAGCCGCCCTGACAGGCGAATCAGTGCCCGCCGACAAGTCTACGCAAGCTGTGGAGTCCAATGCCACGGTCGGCGACCGCGAGAGCATGGTTTTCTCAGGGACCATGGTTGTTTCCGGTCGCGCCACGGGAGTGGTCGTAGCCACTGGCAGCCACACCGAACTCGGACGCATCAATGCGTTACTGGCCAATGTTAATACGCTTGAGACGCCTCTGCTGCGCCAGATCAAGAAGTTCGGTTACAAGATCACGGGCGCCATCGCTGTCGTGGGGGCACTGGTTTTCGTCTTTGCCCGCATGGTCCGGGGTATGGAGTTCGTCGATGTTTTTCAGGCCGTAATCGGTATCGCCGTTTCGATTATTCCAGAAGGACTTCCTGCCATCATTACGATCACGCTGGCCATTGGAGTGCAGCGCATGGCCCAGCGCAACGCGATCATTCGCCGTCTTCCTGCGGTGGAGACGCTTGGCTCGGTGTCACGCATCTGCTCGGACAAGACCGGTACCCTGACGCTGATGGAGATGATGGTGGTCTCAGCCATCACAGCCGAGGCAAGTTACCAGATCAGTGGAGAGGGCTATGATCCGGAAGGCAACGTCACCCGGGACGGAGACTCCCTCCGTGAGGACTCGGTTCTGCAACTCGTCGGCCGCGTTTCGATGCTATGCAACGATGCCGAAATCCGAAAAGAAGAAGGCGTCTGGAAGGTTGAGGGCGACCCAACCGAAGGCGCTCTCTACCCCTTCGCAAACAAGCTTGGTATCGAGCGCAGTGTGGAGAAAACCGCCTACAAGCGCGTCGATTCGATCCCGTTCGAGTCCGAGCATCGTTTCATGGCAACCCTCAACGAGGATGCCGATGGCAGGCAGATGTTGCTCGTCAAGGGGGCTCCTGAGGTGATTCTCGAGCACTGCAGCCACCAGCAGTTGCAGAACGGCGAGATCGCCCCAATCGATCTCACCTATTTCGGAAAGGCGTCGGATAAGTTGGCCGGACAGGGCGAGCGTGTACTGGGCATTGCCTGGCTCGCGAACCCCGCCGGTCTCGACGTCGGCAACCTTGCGTCCGCTGATTTGCCACACAATCTGGTGCTACTGAGCCTGATCGGTCTGCTAGATCCGCCACGCAAGGAAGCGATTGAGGCGGTTAGGGAGTGTCACACTGGAGGCATCCGAGTGACGATGATCACCGGTGATCACAAGATCACCGCGGCGGCCATTGCTAAGATGCTCGGTATCGGCGATGGCAAAACAGCGATGGAGGGTGTCGAGGTGGAGAATCTCGATCAGGCCGAACTGCGCGAGCGCGTCAAGAGTGTCGACGTGTTCGCCCGATCTAGCCCCGAGCACAAGCTGCGGTTGGTGGAGGCGATGCAGGCAAACGGGCAGATCGTCGCCATGACCGGCGATGGGGTCAACGACGCTCCCGCGTTGAAGAAAGCAGACATCGGCGTAGCCATGGGCATCAAGGGCACTGAGGTCACCAAGGAGGCGGCTGAAATGGTGCTCGTCGACGATAACTTCGCGTCGATCAGTGCCGCGGTCAAGGAAGGGCGCACGGTGTACAACAACATCGAGAAGGCGATTCTGTTCCTGCTGCCGACCAATCTAGCACAGGGCCTGGTGATCATGGTCGCAATCATCTTGGGCTTTACGATACCGATCACGACGCCGCAGATTCTGTGGGTCAATATGATCACCTCCGTGGCGCTTGGTCTGGTTTGCGCATTCGAACCGCACGAACTGAATGTGATGAAGCTCCCCCCACGGGCCGTGAACCGTCCTCTATTGACCGGCTTTGGCCTGTGGCGTGTGCTCTTCGTCAGCTTGGCCCTGGTGGCCTATACGCTGTTGGCGTTCTTCTGGATGAAGGGGCAGAATGCATCCGACACGGCGGCACGCACGGTGGCCGTCAACGCGATCACCATCGGCCAGTGCTTCTATCTCCTCAACAGCCGATACCTGATCGACAGCTCAGTATCCATACGGCCTCACCTTGAAAACAAGTACCTGCCCATTGGTATCGGTGCGGTCATTGTGCTGCAACTGATGTTCACATACCTGCCGCCGCTACAACGCATCTTCGAAACTGAGGCGGTGCCACTTTATGTGTGGCCCTTGCTGCTGGGCGGCGGCCTGCTGTTCTTCTTCTTTGTTGAGGCTGAAAAAATGACGATTCGATTTTATCGCAAGTCCTCATTGTCCGCCGCAGTTGTGGTCGGGTCTGGCGGACTTAGCGCAACGCCTGAGGGCAATGAGCGACATGGGAATCTTTAAGGTCCAAGTGACACGATAACCTTAATAGGATTTATCGGTCAGTAATCCTTCAATATCAAGCTGGGAGCTTAACAGTTCTGCCTCTTCAACCCCCTTCCTTAATCTTCTCTGCGTCCTCTGCGCCACCGCGCGAGTAAAAGGCTTTGAAGTTTCCTAGACGGCAAAATCCCAAGCCTTATTCTGGGGCATGGAGATAGAGGCACCGATACCTTTCAAGAAGCGCACAAGTCTGCGGCTTCCTCTGGTCTCGGCCTCGGTGGAGGCTGGGTTTCCTTCGCCGGCAGACGACCACATGGAGCGTGGGATCGACCTGAATGAGGAGCTGATCCGCAATCCAGCGGCGACCTTCCTGGTCCGGGTGAAGGGGGAGTCCATGCGCGATGCCGGGATCCATGCGGGGGATGTCCTGATCGTGGATAAGTCGCTCACTCCTACCGACCGGAAGATCGTGGTGGCGATGATCGACGGGAACTTCACGGTGAAGCGGTTCAGAAAAACCAATGGCCGGATCTTCCTTGAGGCGGCGAACTCCTCCTTCGAGCCCATCGAGGTGACGGAGGGGCAGGAGCTCACGATCTTCGGGGTGGTCTCCTACATCATCCACCAAGCCAGATAGGCCAGATAGGCGAGGTAGTCATGAAATCAACTCAAGAACAGCTGCCTCAAGCACGTATGGAGAGTCGTCCGCTCTCTTATATGGAAAAGTTCGCCACTGGTTGGGGAACGCAAAACATTCATTTTACTTTTTCCGGCCCTTTTACGGAAACCTTGATCGCTAGCGCCATGCAGCAGGTCCGGGTCAGCAATCCCCTTTTGCGCTGTGTGATTAGGGATTCCCATATTGTGACGATTTCACCAGCAGACGTCCAAGCGCAGGAACTTCCTATTGTTTGCCGCCAGACAAGCGGAGGATCCAAACAACGGTATGAACTTGCGGCTCAGAATGCTTGGGAGGGAATGGCTCTCAACATGGTTCCCGAGAAATTATGGGAAGCACTTTTCTTTTATGACAGCTCTGGCTGCGAGATGGTTTTGCGAACCCATCACTCGATTTTGGACGGGATGTCTTGGTTTTCGGTGATCGCGGATTTTCTTAACGCTTGTGAGGGCAATTCGCTGGAGATCAAACCATTAAACCCTCCCATGGAGTCTGTGTATGAGGCTCACGCAAAGGCCATTGCCGGCCAGGAGCCTTTTGCCTTGCAAGCCTGGCTTGATACCAAGGGCACCGACTACCAGACGCAGCCCATTTTTACCCAAACAGTTTTGACCCGCCTGTCAAAGAATCTGCTCAATCAACTGAAAGTCCGCTGCGGAGAACGAGGGGTGACCGTGCATGGAGCACTCATGGCCGCCTATTTGCTGGCTACCGATAATGCTTTGCCAAAGCTCTATTCCGACATTTCGACCCGTCGATTTTGTGAACCCCGTCTGAGCCCGACATATCCCGGCATCTATATCGGCCAAGTCGTTTGGGAAACATCGGCCCTTAAGTCAGAGGGGTTTTGGGAGAGTGCAGCAAGGCTCTTGCGTGAGCTCAGAGAGCGTATCGAAGCCGGAGCCCATCTTTCTTCCAATGAAGAGTGCAGTTCGACATCGGAGGGGCCTGAAATCCTGAATATTACGAATATGGCTCCGCCGGACTTTCCCAACGGGAAGTTCTCGCTTGAATATGCATCGCTTTATTTTGCGATGGGCAACTCTCCGGAGGTTCCCAGTTTCCCCGTTATTTTTTCGATCATGACCATCAACGGCACATGTAACTTACAGTTTAACTACCATCAAAACTTCTGGACCCGCTCCCAGGCTCAAAACATTCTCAGCAAGCTGGTTGATATCCTCGCGGTGGAGGGAGCTGGACTGACTGTTGAAGAAGTGGAACGGACTCATGATTTCCAGCCATTAGAGAGTTAGCGCCACACGGAGAATTTCCCCATGGATCAAGAGAGTTCACCATCTCCTTCGCGTCTCGCCCTCGTCGACTGCAATAACTTCTTCTGCTCGTGCGAGCGGGTCTTCAACCCGGCGCTTCAGGGCAGGCCGATCGTCGTGCTCTCAAATAACGATGGCTGTATCATCTCTCGGAGTGAGGAGGCTAAGGCGATAGGCATTCCCATGGGTGCGCCACTGCATGAGCAGCAGGAGGTGATCCGAAAGCGCGGTGTCCATGTCTTCAGCTCGAACTACACGCTCTACGGCGATATGTCGGCGCGGGTGATGTCGATCCTGCGGGATGAAGTGCCGGCCATGGAGGTCTACTCGATCGATGAGGCATTCCTACAGCTGCCGAATAACTTTAGCGAAGAGAACGCACGAGCCCTGAGAGCGAAGATCCTCCAGTGGACAGGTATTCCTGTTTGCATCGGGATCGGATCGACCAAGCTCCTGGCCAAGCTCGCCAACCGACACGCGAAGAAGAACAAGGCGCTCACGGGGGGAGTCTTCGACCTGACTCACTACTGGGATCCGGACGGGATCATGGCAGAAACTCCCACGGACGGTCTCTGGGGTGTGGGCAAGAACCTGGCACTCCGACTCAAGGGGATGGGGATCAAGACGGCCCTGGATTTCCAGCATGCGGATCCTGCGGCGATCAGGAAGAGCATGGGTGTCGTGGGAGAGCGTCTCTTCCGTGAGCTCAATGGTATTCCCTGCCTGGAGCTGGAGGAGATGCCGCCCGATAGGAAGGGGGTGATGGCCAGCAGGTCTTTCGGGAGTGCTGTGGAGTCCCTGGAGGAGCTGGAAGAGGCCCTTGCCAATCATGTGGCGCGTGCGAGCGAGAAGATCCGCAGGTTCGGACTCTTCGCGACTCGGATGGAGGTCTTCCTCCAGACCAACCGGTTCAAGAAAGATGAGCCTCAGTATTCACAAGGCATCGGGATCACGCTCGACCGCCCTACGCACTCGACATCGGAGCTGATGACCGTGGCCCGCGCTCTGCTCAAACGGATCTATAGGCCGGGCTACCTCTACAAGAAGACGGGGATCCAGCTGGTCAATCTGGTGGATGAGGATGCGTATCAGCCCGGTCTCTTCGATGCTCCAAAGAGCCGGATCGACGTGGACAAGATCGTGGACGAGCTCAACCGCCGACTGGGCGACCCCAAGAATCCCGTCATCACACGTGCCTCCCAAGGAACCGAGCGATCAGCCAGCGGCGGGAGTGAGAGGAAAGCCTGGAGGATGAAATCCGAGCGCCACTCACCCCACTACACGACCGACTGGAACGAGCTGCCGGTGGCGAAGGGGTAGGGTAGTTTACCCGCCTTGCCGATGTCCCGCATCTGGGCTAGGATCTCATTATGCAGTTCCCGGAAATCGACAGAATCACGCTCGAGGCCGGTAAGCGCACGGGTATGCCTCAATGGAGGAAGACTCAGTCAGCGTTGCCTCCAGGTCCAAAGCTGGAAAAAATCGCAAGGCTGATCCAAGAGACGCGGCAGTTGGAGACCATTAAGCGCCATGCAACGCGTCTGTGATGGTCTGGTTGATGACACGGGATTAGCTTGAATGGGAGGTTGTTTTGGAGGAACGGATAGGCGTGAGGATTAATCCGTCCAGAATCTCAACCAGCCCAAGCTGGAGGAAGTCGGTTGTCCTGACGAAGGGACAGCGCCTTGGAGCACGCTGGGCGGCCTTGGTCGAGAAACTGGAAGGAGATCCCTCGGTGACTCCAAGACTTAAGGATCAGGCTTTGGCCTGTCTCTGTGCCTACAAGGGGCTGAATTATGAGCATGAACGAGCCGTGGCAAGATGAGTGCTTTGTGAGCCGCCCATTTTCCATCCCGCGGTGGAGAGAGTTTGAAGGGCGCCTTGCCGATGTCCTGCATCTGGGCTAGGATCTCATTATGCAGTTCCCAGAAATCGACAGAATTACGATCGATCCTCAAGTCATGGGGGGTAAGCCCTGCATTCGCGGAATGCGTGTCACTGTGGGCATGATCACGGGGTTGGTCGCCTCGGGGGCATCCTTTGATGAGATCGTGAAGCTCTATCCCTATTTGGAATCCGAGGATATCAAGTCTGCGCTCACTTACGCCGCATGGCGTTCCGAGGAGCACGACGTTCTTCTCCAGACGGCTTGAAGATCCTGCTGGATATGAACCTGTCTCCGGACTGGGTTCCTTTGCTCGCCACCGGTGGGCATGAAGCTCTGCACTGGCGCGATCTTGGTGCGGCAAATGCACCAGATACTGAGATCATGGCTTGGGCTAGGGATCATGGATATGTGGTCTTCACCCACGATCTTGATTTTGGTGCTCTTCTTCATGCAACGGGTGCCATTGCACCAAGCGTGATTCAGTTTCGAGAAGATGATGTGAGGCCTGAATCCCTTGGTAGTCAGGCGCTTCTTGCCCTTGTCCAAGCAAAGTCAGAAATCGAGGGAGGTGCACTGATAACAATCGATCTACGAAGAATGCGCATCACCTCTCTGCCTTTAAGGACTCGCTGACCGCTCTCTCAAATATTGGGACTGAGGAACTGTTAGGCTAAAGGCTGTTAGGTTTTGACCGCTCGACGTTCGGGGTGCTCATTAGACACCTACTCTTCGTAGTGGGCCGCTTCACTCAGAATGCTGTCCCTAAGAACCCGGGCGATACCGGAGTCGCTCGTGTGGAGGCTCCTGCGGACCCTTCTCTTGGTGAAATCCGGGAGGTGCTCGGTGTAGTGGCACCACTAGGTGCCGTTGTTGTTCCACAAATGGTGGAATGGGTTATTCGTGGTCCTGATGGAGAGGACCGCCTTGTCGACGATGGATGTATTTGTGCTCATGGGTATGTGATGTGTGGGTGACACACCAGGAACCCGGACAACAAAAAAGCGCCTCCTTGATCGGATGATCAGAAAAGGCGCTTAAGATAAGCCTGGAGAGATTTTTGTTCGGAGGATTTCTCCCTCCGCACATCCAGCGAATTGCTTCGCTCAGCCACCGTAGGATTTCTCCGTCCCCGGTTGGCAGCCTTTGGTGTTATCCAGAGGCATTCCTGATGTTGAAAACACTTTATCACCCTCTACCGAGGAATGCAAATTCCCCGTGTGTCATAAGGAAGCTAAGCGATAGACTTACCTACGAGACCTATCTCGTTTCCTTATTTCCAGAGTAGTTTACTATTGTGGCAGGTGCTCTCACAGCTTTCGGTTTCGGGTTTTTCTACTTCGTGGGGGCGATTCCCGCCGGTGTGGCCGCCCATTCACCGCTCTGGCTTGCTGCTCTGGCAGCATGGCTTGGCTATAGCGCCGGAGGTCTGGTGATTTTGGTCGCTGGGGCACCGATCCGTGCCTGGATCACAAGGAAGCTAAAAATCAATTCGAAGCCGGATCCCTCGAAGTTCTTCTGGAGGATCTGGCACCGCTTCGGTCTCTGGGGACTGGCTTTGATCGCTCCGGTCTCTGTGGGCCCTCAAGTTACAGCGATCCTTGCTCTGGCACTGGGGGAGCCTCCCCGAAAAATCCAGTTGGCTATCTCGCTGGGCATTATCCCCTGGGTCCTGTTGTCCGCGTACTTGACCTCTCTAGGGTTCAACATTTTTAAATAACAAGGGACGACACATGATCCACTCAACCGACTCTGCCGCCACAGCCAATAGCGAGCTTCCCGGCGAAAGCTCCGTTATTGGAAAGCCTCTGGGAAAGACCGTTGGTAAAAGGATTCTGATTGTTTCGGCCAGTGCCGGAACAGGACATCTCAGAGCGGCGGCAGCCTTGGAAAAGGCCTTCCGGGGGATGCCCGATGTCGAGGAGGTTCGCTCAATCGATGCGTTGAAATACACGAATCACCTGTTCCGTGACTTCTATTCAAAGCTCTACACGCAGCTTGTGGCGAAGGCCCCCACGTTTCTGGGGTGGTGGTACAAGACAAGCGGCGAGCCGTGGAAGACGGATAAGATGCGTCTGATGCTTGACCGCCTGAATACGGCTCCCCTGATCAGGCAGATCACGGCGTTCAATCCTGACGTCACTGTTTGCACGCACTTTCTTCCGGCCACGCTGATTTCCCACCTCATAGCCGAACAGAAACTCCAGGCCCGTCTCTCCATCGTGGTGACGGATCTTGATTTCCACGCAATGTGGCTCTCGAGGACATTCCACCGCTATTTTGTGGCGCTTGAGGAAACGAAGGTCCATCTGCAGAAACTGGGCCTGCCTGGAGATCGGATCACGGTGAGCGGAATTCCCATCGACTCCTCGTTCCATGAGTTCAGTCCGGAGGAACAACGAGCGGTCCGAATCAGACTCGGACTCGATCCCTCACTGCCGGTTCTGCTCGTGTCGGCGGGTGCGTTGGGAGTCAGCCCGGCCGAGATCATTCTCGAAGAACTTTTCGAGCTGAAGCGGCCGGTCCAGATCGTTCTTCTTGCCGGACAAAACGAGGACTTAAAGAAGAGGCTGGAGGTCATGGCGGCCGCGTCACCCTCGCCGATGATCCATGTGACGGTGATCGGCTACTCAACGGAGATGAGCTGTTGGATGGGGGCGGCGACGCTCCTGATCGGGAAGCCGGGGGGAATGACGCTTTCCGAGGCGATGGCCTCCGGACTACCGATGGTGATTGTCTCCCCGATCCCCGGACAGGAGGAGCGCAACAGCGACCAACTTCTCGAGAAGGGAATAGCCATCAAGTGCAATGACTTCACCACGCTTTCCTACAAGGTGGAAAAGCTCTTGGAGTGTCCCGAGCGTCTTGAGGAGATGAGAACCAATGCCCTGAGGTGGGCTCATCCCGACGCGGCACTCACCATCGTCCGAACCTTACTGGACGAGACCAACCGCCCGCAGACGGCTGTCCAACTGGACACAATGAAGCTGGCATGACACTCCATCTAGCGTAACCGAATGTGAATCCATGATATCTGCCTCTCACGACAAGTGGCCTGGACAAAAACCGAGGCCGGAAAACATCCGCCTGACTGAGAGAGAAGAATTCTTGTGGGGTGTTTCGACTTCGGCTTACCAGCACGAAGGGGGTGTCAATGGCGAGGGCGAGCCTCAGAACAATTGGGCCTGGGCGGAGAGGGAGGAGAGGGTCGATCCCGCAGGTAGCGCCGCTGATTTCTGGAGCAGGGCCGAGGAGGATTTCGAGCGTTGCCGTGAGCTTGGCATCAATGCGTTCCGGTTAAGCCTTTCTTGGGAACGGATCCAACCAACGAGGGAACTGACTACCGACGGCCTTCCCAGTCAGGAGCCGCCGCCCCCATTCGACGAGGGGGCGCTCGAGCGCTATGCGGAGATCCTTGCCGCATGCCGCAAGGAAGGACTCGAGCCGGTGGTGACGCTCCACCACTTCACCCATCCCGCTTGGCTGGGGATCGATGCGTGGCTCGACCGGGGAACGATCGAAAAATATCTCCAATTCGTCGAGAAGACGGTCGGATACCTGCTGGAGGTACTCCCCGAAAAATATGGCGTCTTGCCGCCGCGTTGGTTCATCACGATCAATGAGCCGAACCTGCTCGCCGCGAGCAGCTACTTCAACGGTTCGTTCCCGACTGGTAAGGAAACAAAGAAGAATCCGGCGCAATCAATCACCTGCGTCTCTCATCTGATGGAGGCGCATGTTCTGGCTTACCGGCTGATTCACCGTCTCTACCGGGAGCATGGGAAGATCGGCGACCTGGCTCCCAAGGTGAGCTTCAACAACTATTGCAGTGACCTGTATTGGAACGATCAGGCATGGATGGACCTGCTCTTTGCGCGCTCGCGGGGCATTGCCAGGGAGCATCTCATGTCCTATCTCTGGGAACAGACCTGGATGCTTGACGAGGCATTTTTCAAGGCACGGCTTCCTATCCGGCCGATGATCCGGTTTTGGTTGGGCGAGTTGTTGAAGAAGCTGCATCACTTGGTTGCCTTTTCCTACACCTCCGAGCCTGCCTGGAAGCAACTCCTGGACGTCCTCTATGACCCTGCAGAGGCCGATCAAGCACCGCTCGATTATGTCGCCTTCGACTATTACGACCCGTTCATCGCTCATGCGCTCCGCTGGCCCAGGTGGAACGATCTGTTTCACAAGCACCGTCATCAGCATGTGCCAATACCTCCTCCGTTCCATGAACGACTGCTCGAGAGCATCACCAACAAATGGTGGGACTGGCGACTGCTGCCCGAGGGGCTGACATTCTTTGTCAGTATCCTGGAGCGCTTCAATCTGCCGATCATGATCGCGGAGAACGGCATTGCCTACCGCTCCGACCCGCGCCGTCACTACGGCAGGAGGGATAATCTTCTAAGGAGTGATTTTTTGCGCAGTCACATCGCGGTGGTGAAGGAATTGAAGTCCAAGGGCTGGCCTCTCATCGGCTACTTCTACTGGTCACTCATGGATAACTACGAGTGGGGGTCTTACGCGCCCAGGTTCGGTCTCTACTCCCGGACTCGCGACGCGGTGGACTTCATGGGCGACAATGCCTCGGAGACCTATGCACAGGAAATTGCCTCGGCAAAGAAACTGCCCGGATTCGGGTGATCTCTTTCCAATTTGCAGGGCCTTTTCAAGGCCTCTTGGAATTCATTTCGAGGCGATCTTATTGAGTCGACTTGAGATATCTTTCATCAGGCGACTATCCGAGATCATCCAGTGGTGGAGCATGGTGGGGATGCACACCTCCTCGCCCATTGACCAGCGGCTACTCTCAGCTGGAATGACAATAAGGTCGAAGGGCGTCCAATAGCTGGTAATAGGCAGCGACTCCAATAGCTGGGAGGAAGTTTTTAGATCATGTAAGAAAGTGCTCCCTGGGCGCATTTGATTCACTCCCTCACTCGAGTGAAGATAGGCAGCCCAGGTTCCCTCATGCGGTCCGCTGATCGAGAAAAATGCATCCGCCCTCTGATGTCCCCCTAGTTCCTGGAGATAATAGCGGGCGATCAAGGCGCCCATGCTGAATCCCACAAGTGCGAAGCGTTCTCCGCTGGCCAACTGCTCTTCCAGTAGCCCATGTAACTGCAAGGCCATCATGGGGAGACCGTCCCTGGCATCATGGGGATCCAGCGTGGGAACGAGACACTCGTGTCCCTGCTCGGCGAGATGACTCGCCAGTTTTCCCATCACGGTCCCGTTATCCTGAAACCCATGAACAAGAACAACTTTCATGGC
>Ga0304729_1000378_pt1 | contig 33696 bp, 40 predicted proteins | sample C_131016_MF_Meta_FD_190475 | JGI IMG/M metagenome (GOLD analysis project Ga0304729, IMG submission 190475) | Freshwater microbial communities from Lake Croche, Canada to study carbon cycling - C_131016_MF_MetaG (v2) (version 2) | ecosystem: Environmental > Aquatic > Freshwater > Lake | place... | reverse complement strand
TTCATCAGTTGTAACTTTTATCTTCTTGCTGGTGCCGTCGTCAAAGTATATAGTCCATATATAGTATTCTCCGGGCTGTAATTCATCGCCGGCATCATCTTCATCTAAACCGCCGTAATAAGTTTCATGCCATGCTACTGGGCTATGATCGTTTCTAAATTCTTTGACGTTTTTTGGTTTTTGGCCATGCTTTTTCATATTGATGGCGATGGCAGCTTGTTGAGCTGGACTACTGGCTTCTAAAACTTTTTTTTTATATTCTGCGCGAGCACTCTCATAAATCGCGGGGTTAGTCATAAAATCTTTATATTGATCACCTTGATTCATGGCCCACGTTAAAAAATTCTCAGTAACTGGAATGATATCTTTTTTATGTTTGACATCGCCATGTTTAGCTGCCTTCTTTTGGTCTTTATGAGCTCCGGCTGCTCCACCGCCTATAGCTTTGTTGGCGTTTTTAGCCACTAAATTACGTGGCTTCAATGCTGGGCTAGTTACAGTCATACCGGCTTCATTTATACTTTCTTCCATTCCTCCCACACCCATTCCCGGTTTAGGAGGGTTAGGATCTGTACCCTTCCAATAGCCTTTGAATATAGCTCCTTCAGGATTGTGAGCAGCTCTTGCCATACTGCCCTTTGAATCTTCTTTGATGCCATACTTAACATTTAGAGCTTGTAATGCTGCCGCTATCTCAGCGGCAGGGCGATCTGCCATACGGTTACGTAGTGCTATTTTTTCTTGGTAGTAAGCAGGATCTCTTGGAGTAACTCCCGCTTGTATGTTTTGCTCTCTGGCGCGAGAATGTTGCTGCTCTAAACTTTCGTTAGACTTCTTTGTTTTAACATTGATCGCTTTACCCGTGCGTTCTGGATTAGGATCTTCTCTGCGTTTTTTAGCTGCTGCGCTGGCACGGCCTTTCTTTCCAAGAGCTTGTGCTTTTGCTTTAGGTAGACATTTTGGCTTACCTTCTTTGTCACTGCCCCTGGCGCATGGTCCTAATATCTTTCCTTGCGGATTAAATCGCACCCACTTTTCGGTCTTAAACCAGTCGCGTAGATTTTCTTCTAAAGTTTCTTCAGTGACGCTTTCGTTTTTCTTTCCCCAGTTTTTTGCCCCTTTCTTGCGGCATTTTACCAGGGCCCCGCTAGCATAAGCGCTGGGCCATACTTTATAACGACTTTTTACTTTGTAGTAGCAGGCGTCTTTTTTTTCGTTGATCATTTCTTCACTGACCATTGGTCCGCCGCAGTGTGGACATTTGTGCTGCTCTTGACTTTCATTATGTTTTTTTCTTCCAGCACAATGGGCCTTCTGGCTAAATCCTTTGGGATGACTACAGTCAATGCTACGCTTATACTTAGCACTCCACTTTTCATCTAATTCGCCTTCCGCCACACCTTGCTCCCAGACATTTTGTTCAGGTCTATGTTTTTGCCAAAATCCAGCACCGGCATCAGTTTGCTGACCACTACGGCGAATTTTATATCCTTTACTCTTTACATAATCATACATTGTTTGAGCTATGCCTTGACCATGATAGCGTTCTTCTACTTCTAGGTCCTGTGGCATTAGGTATTCGCCAGCGTCCACAAACAACACATGTCCCAGTTCACGACCATTGGCCATTGCTCGTACCATGATTTCGTCACCTTCTATGTCCATGTCAATGTCTATGCCATTGAAGTTCTCAGAGCCTTCCGCCACACCTTGCTTCTGTGGTTGTTTGAACACACTATATATTTTCTCTGTATTAATACCTTTTATACCATTGTCTTGTAATACATTTGCCACAAATGTTCCACAATTTTCTGCTCCCACTGAGTTGGTTGCGGGGACTGACACTGGTTTTGATAATGACACAATTTTGATATTTTGTTTAGGAAACTCTGGATCATCAGTCACATCGTTAGTGACATATACATCATTGCCTTTATGCCCACTCATTTGAATTTGTCGTCCATCTTGAGTTATAAAGCCTACATGGTCATAACTCCAGCCTTTGGGTGCTTTATCACTACGAGCGAAGAATATTTTTTGTGCTATTGTATTATTGTTTTCCGAGCCTTCCGCCATGCCTTGCTTACCTAGTATAGCATCTAACATAGCACGAGCCACTACGCGATCTTTTTCTTTTTCATCTTCTGGCAGTTGACTATAGTTTTGTGTCATTAATTTCTGACGTTGAGCAACTTTAGCCTGTAGTTTTTCCGGCGCCATAGTGTGAGAATCATCAAACATCATGGGATCTTTGACAAATGCTTGTGCCGTTACGTTCCAACCTTTGTGTATGGCATCGCTTATTTTTTCTATGTCAGTAATACCTTGATCGATTATTTGTTTAGCGAAGGCAGCAGATTTTAAGTTAGCCTGCCATCCAAATGTATTACTTGGTTGGCTACGCCCATAATGGTAAGCAGCATCTAGTGCGGCATCGCTAATTGCAGCCAACTGATCTACTGAAAGATTTTTGCCAGCGTTTTCTTCAACATCATCTTCGTATACTGTCGCATTGCCCCAGCGATCTAAATGTTTGGCTAAACGCACGATTTGAGTTCTAGCCTTGCGTCGAATAGCATGACTATCAAACTCATCGATCTCTGTAGATTGGGGGACTTTATTTTCAAAAAGATCAAATAATTTCATCTTTCTTCCAAGTAGTCAGCATTGCTATTTTGCTGAGCTTTACGGCGTGCTAGAAACATTTCTAATGCCATTTCGGCGTCTGCTAATGATTTAAATCTTGTGGGCAATTCTCTGTCGCCGCGACGTATTTTAAATCCCTGCTTTTCATCGCCATGTATCTCGACTAAAGGATATCCGCCACCGCCGCTGCCCAAAGCAGGATCGCCTGACTCATCTATATCAAATGTTTTAACAGGGGCAGATTCTGCATATGTTGGATCTGTAAGGCTAGCTGGCGCTTCACCTGTAGCAGGAGTTTGATTTGGATCTTCTTCCAAACTATGCAGATCTAAGTCTTTTAATTCTTTTTTCTTAATATCAAGATCTTGTTTCTTTTTTGCCAAAAGCTCGCGATCTTGTTTTATTTCATCTTCTAAACTTTTTAGATAATCAGTAAATGAGTCTTTAACTTTAGACAGTACATCTTCTTCGACTTGCTCTTCGCCTAGCCCCATACCATGTACCATAGGTATAGGAGATTCTTGTTGGAGATTTTTAAATAACGCAGGTACAGGCTTTTTATCTGAAGGCTTACTTTCTTTCGTAGCGATGCGACCTTCTAAGATCGCCAGTCTTTCTACGATAGTATACATGTCGTTAAACATTATTCTCTATTTTCCTTTAGAAAACTTGCCATCATCCATGCGAATTTATTTGTTGCTGTCAATCTTTCTGCGATAAAATTAGCGATGTCTTGCTTATTCTCTTTGGTGGCTGCTGCGAAACATTCATTCAATAAGTTTACCATTATGTCACTATCTGCTAACAATTCTTCTATCATCAGCTTTGCTCGGGGAATCTTTGTTTGATCTTGTATTCTAGTTAATTCTTGATAGCGAGACAAGCTAGCAGGAGCATATTCATCTAATGTACGGATAAATTCTGCTATAGTATCCACGGCTTCGTAAGCGTCTTCATATACTTTTTGTAGAAACTTATGATACTGATAAAAATCACGCCCTTCTATATTCCAGTGAAATCCATGAGCCTTTAAATAGTAGGCAAAATCACTGGCTAGTAATACTTTGAGTAGATCAGTTAGCATTATTTTTCCGTTTGTATTGTTTGTATTCTGCTGGCGTATTAGGCGTAGCGTCATTAGTATATTTAGCCGTAAACATTGAATCGGGGATTCTGCGCTGAACCGTGCCCAATGGCATCGCTACTGTAGCAACACTACCACTAGCCGTGGATCCAACACTGGCATCTTCGCGTAAGTTTGTTATCTCATACAGTCTCATGATGGCCTAATATCCTAAAATGTGTATCGTCAACGATCTCAGCAGGGCCGTCATTTACTCTTAATTTACCTACTGTTAGTTTAGCATCAGAGGGTTCTACGAGTTCATAACGCAGTTCAAAATCACCTGGCATAGCAGATACTATAATATTTTCTTCTAATATAGAATCTTGCCAGATCCAGGTACGTTCGGAAAAGAGTTCATCGTTTACATAGAGACGATAAACAGGTGGGGTTTCTTGCCATTCACAATCAATCAAGCTCTCGAGGTGTACAAAACGTGTAGTCATATTGTATTTAGCCCGATTGTAATTTGAGCGGTTTAATTTATCTGCTGTATTTTTTGTCTGATAAGGTCAACTACTTGATCATTTAACACTACTTCATAATGATTATAGTCAACTTCTATTAATTCCATGCCCGCGGCATGATGTTTTTGACTGGCTACAGTGACCACACCGTCGTTGTGACCTACAATCCAGGGGACATCGCCGCGAATAGTAACTACGTTACACCAAGGATGACGTATCTCTATTTTAGCAGCTTGACGCATAGGCCAACTAGCTGGTCCGATGTCTCTCAATAGTTTACTAAAGGGCAAAAAGTATTTGGCAAAATCTGCCGATTCAGCACCGCCATATGGCGTGCTTAAAGTGATCGCTCCGACTACGCAGTCAGGCATTAAATTAGATAGATGTAAAGCATAGATGCCACCCAGACTGTGGGCTATAAAGAATATATCTTCGACATCAGTTAGTTGCGACTTCATCACATTAAGATTGTTCTCAAACCCATCGGCACTACTGTAGTTTAATGCGATATCATCTCCGCCTATACGCTCTCTGATGTAGTTAAAACTGTCACTAGTAGACCCCGCACCATGTATGTATACTAGCATCATTTTTTACGTCCTCTCCGCATGTTAGCTTGCCAACGAGCTAACTGTGCCTTACGACCTTTACCTTTTCCTATTTTATCTAGCTGTGCCAAAGAAGCATGTTTTGGAATACCGTGTCTTGCGCTATCCCCGGGTCTACCGGGACCTTTGCCATCAGAAAAATTTTCTGATATAAATTCATCGGCTCTCATCGTCTTTTATATCCCACAAATCCAGTTACTGGGCTAGTAGTGTTGACTTCATCAGGTTCTTCGCTACGTTTAGTTGTAAGTCTTACTTTACCGCCGGGAGTATCAGTCATCTTCAATGCTTGATCTATAAATGCCTCGTCATCATCGCCATCAACAGATACAACAGCATATGGACCCATGGCATCTAACGCAGTCCATTCGGGGCCATTATCTTGATCGCCGTTTATTGCGCGGGCACGAGCAAATGCCAGTGCTAACCTATAACTTCTATAAAAGTCATTATTTCTAATACCCGGTAACATAAAAGTATCACGCATGGGCTTAGCCATGTCGGGATCGAGCGGGGCCCGGTCGCCGTGTAATTCAGCTTCGGTAATGAATTCTCTGGCTCTCATTTAGTACGATCCTCTGGCGGCACCCACTTATCAATGTCAGCTCGGGTCATTTTACTCCAGTTAACAACAATTTCTCTGACCATGTCAGCATATACCTTGCCAGCATCATCACCAGGTCCATCAGGTGGTCTGGGGTAATTATATTTTTCTACAAATGGAAATATGGTGGCTTCATAAAAGGGTACACAGTCATCAAGTTTCTTGTGCTTCAGTAACCAGCACATGATTTCAGCGCCAATGTTGTTGCCCAGGCTAGCGCGGTCAGCATGCCATTTTAAACTGTCCCAGACTTTGAAGTGATAGTCTGCTGGCAGATTTTCATCAGATTCAGTGATAAACTCTCGAGCTCTCATCTAATATTTATGGCAAGCAGGACCGTAGGGTAGGCGATGTCTATCATATCCATCATCTTCAGGATATACAGGATAAGGAAATGGCGGTTTATCAGTATGTTTCATCGTCCAGACTGGGCTATCGCCACCCCGTTATTAAAACTAGGACTGGCAGTATTGGCCGGTCTTGCGCCATTACGTTTAGCCCAAGCATATCCAGCTTGATGTCCTGAACAGTCCTTGGTACACTGTGATCCCATAAATGCCAGCTCGTCCAATTGTTCTGTATCTAAAAATGTACTGGCGAATTGCTTACACAGTTTTCGTATTTTGGCATTGTCGGTTACTGTTTCTCGATAATGATTATGTCGTACTACCTGACTCGGATCACGATATCCGCAATATACTTCCCGTATGCCCAGATGATTGATAAGATCGCTACAACTTTCTCCCCAACGCTCATCGGCGGTCTCATCGTTTTTCTCATCACAAGGGCTAAGTGTAGTGATGATTATACTATCGTTAGGTATCTCACCATACTGTTTTTGATATTTTTCTATGGCTGCTCTTTCGGCATGTACTCTTTTACCTTGTCGTGGGATATTGATGCTTTGTACATAATTGCCATCCGGATCTAATATAGCAGCAGCCACATAGCCATAATAGTCGGGATCTTTATGTTGCCCTTGGATTATTAGATCACATAACTTCACAAGATATTCATCGAGATTCGCAAACTCTTCTGCGCCGATAGATTCCTTTGTGGCATGCTTAAAATATTGTACTTGGCGCTCTCGATTCTCCGCACCGGCACGTGTGGGATAAGTTCCGAGATTTCGTCCTGACTTCTTAGACACTAATCTATATCCACCTTTGACTTTAACGATATGTTCTGTGATGAATTCATCTGCTTTCATGATTATCCCCGAAATCTTTTAAATTCTTCAGAAAGTCTTTTTACTATACCGTCTGGTCTTAACATTTGAGGATGTCCTTGCGCATCAGTATCCAGCATTAACGCATTCGCAGCACGACCTATGGCCCCTGGTCTTATATCTACTGTTAATGCCATTTTATATCTTGGATCATTAGCCTCGGCAGCGGTTGGAATATACCCTGAAGCTTCATTCAAATTATATTCTGGCATTTTATCTATGAGATTTGGATCAATTTTGTATTTGGCAGCCAATGCTTGGCGATCAGCTGTTAGACTTTTTATCGCACGATCACGCTCTACTTGAGCTTGAGGATCGGTATTGACATATGTAGTTTTTCCTCTGGGCTGCTCTAAGCTCATCTGTGCGTCAAGTTGACCTTTTGACAACAAGTATTGCTGTATATCCTTAGGATATTGGCCATTTGTTTTTAGATACTGCTGGATATTCTGCGGAAGTTGCTGAAAAGCCTGTACAGCTTGCGGGGCAGGCTGGTGTCCATGCCCTAAATCTGCTGCCGCGGCATGACCTCCAAATGCCAATCCACCAGCCAAGGCAGCACCGGCAATTCCTTTTTTGATATTATCTGCCCAGCCTTCTTCCACATCTTGCATTTGTATATCCGAAAATAATTCAGGATGTTGTTTGCCATATCTTCTCATCAACACCCCAGCTTCAGCATTAGCTTCATTTTCCCATGCGCTGCCATCGCTACCAGCATCAGGCGGGACTACGCCTATTTCATTTTGTTTTTGATGTACTAACTCGTGACCGAGAGTACGTAATACATCCATAATATGACGCTGACCTACGGCTACTTCTAATTCCTGTGTAGCTTCATTATATCTGCCAAAAGTCTTGTTACGACGACTCCATTCGGGATCACGGCGCAATCTTAATTTAACTTTACGTGAGAGGTCAAGTTCTTTGATACAAAACTCTACAAAGTCTTCTATAATCTCTCTGTCAGTTTTTTTAGATGTTTGATCCTCATTTGCGAATTCACATGTACTGGGATTTGTGCCGTCAGGTGTAAGACCCACTTCTTCTAAGTGATCACGGCCATATCCATAGGATATTGGCTGTTTCTTTAATTCTTTCAAACTAAGTTCTTGGCTACGTGCGCGAATCTTCGCATCATATAATTTTTCTATATCACCCTGACTACGTAATATCTTAAAAGCCAAATTTTCTGGACCAAACTCTCCGTGTTGCGCTAAACCTGTTTGGCGCATTTTACGTATCTTGTTGCTGAGTTTGTCCATAGTACTATAACTGTCTGTGTCTATGGCATGTTGGATTCGTTGTGAGAGATCTTCATACTTGCTTCTTACGCTAAGATCATCGATATCAACACGCTGACGTCTGGATATACGTAACCATTTATCAACTAACACACTATAAATTCCATTACTGACAACAGGTTCATCTGCTATCTGTACATATAACTCTACAGGAATCCCCTTAACTGTTATATCATGTTCATTATTGTATATGGTCTTTTTAGCGTTAAACAATTCACGATAAACTTCCGTGTCAGAAGCTTCGGGAATATCAATGATGAGATGTAAATCAATATCTGAATGTCGGGTATAAGTGTAAGAAGCATTACTGCCGCTTATTGTTACATCACGTAAGTCTACATTAGAAACGCCGAGGAAACTTTGGAAGTCTTCGGCTATCAGTAACAACCGCTTTCGCACATCAGGATGTAATTCTTCCCTGCGAGTCCACAGTTTTGGATTAAGTTGTCGGTGAAACTTAACGGCATCTGCGAGGTTATAAGATTCTAGTTGTTTAATATCCATATCTTATTATTTATCCAAACTTATAATAGAGGATATTAACAGTCATTGTTAACCAACGCCCAACCTTTAACTGACATTTGTCTCCTGTGAATCATATTGCCCAGCGGAGCTTTATCCTTCGGCGACAAATGTAAATTTAGCAACTGACTACGTGTCCCTGTGAATAATTCGCCCGTTGCCAATTTTTTAAAAGTATAAACTAAATGGGCATTACAATTATCAAAATGATGCTTACGTACTCCCCCTGCCTTTCCTGTAACACCGCAGTGCGGACAAGTAACTATTTTTTTGCTAGGATTTTTGTCTCCTAGTTTTGAAGCGCGAATGTTTTCTCTGGTTTGTTGGGTTCTTGGCAACCCTTTATTAGCTATGCTTTTTGCTAATTTTGATTCTTCAGTATGATGACGACCATAAAATGGATTATTTTCTCCTTTGTGTCGTTCTTTCATATATTCAGAATGTAGTCTCGCAGCTTCAGCACGTATGATAGCTATATCTTCTATTTCATTGTCAGCTAATATACGATGATGAGTCCTACTTTGCGGATTTGCCATTCGCACAGCAGCGGAACTCATCTTCCTTTTATGTTCGATTTTATCTACCATTTTAACTAATAACAAATGCGCCTTCAAATGTTCTGCGGCAGTCAACCACACTAAATTAGAATCATCATTTGTTCCGCCTAATGATTTGGGTATTATATGATGTTTTTCAACATACCCTAGTAACTCTCTGGCTTCTTTTCTAGATGCGGTATGACTTAATCTATCTAAGGCTTGTTTTATTATCTTATAATACTCACTTGTGTATTCATTAAACAAAAACATAGTATCTCCTATATTTTTATTTATAGAACATTGTGTGAAAACTATATTCAGATATAGAAAAAGGTCACAATTTGTGACCTTTTATTTTTTTATTACGACAAACTGTTATTTCTTTTTCTTACCCTTACTTGTGGCAACCACAGCTGGCTTTACCTCTGCTGGTGCTGGGATTGTTCCGCTAGTATCAGTAATTACTGGGTCAGCTGGACGTTGATTTGACATCGCCATTGCGTGCAATTCTTTATACAACTGGTCCTGATTTTGATAGTCGAACACATATGTACCGGTGTGCTTAAGTAATACACGCTTGTCAATCCAAATTTTGCCTCCCAAATCTCTATGGTTTTCGCAAAAAGTCCAGTCCTCGGAATAATAACGGTTCTCACGCACTGCGGTGTCAAAGTATGTTTTCATATACACATTTAACTCAGGAGGCAAGCCAATATCACTGTTGAAAGGTTTGACCGCAGGATGTGCATTAAGTTTTTCAAATACATGACGTTTAATCAATAAGAATCCAGTGCCGGTCTTAGTGACTTCTTGTAAACCATCCGGACCCTCTTCGGCACCTTCAAACCCATTTACACACCATTTAACTGGCAAGGATTTCATAGGATATAATCCGCCGATCACATCCACATCACGGTTTAGCATTACTAATAGATGCCATGGCTCCCAGCCGATATCAGCATCGATAAACATTAGATGTGTCGAATCTGGATTACTGAGGAATTTAGCAGTTAAAGTGTTACGGGCGCGACTAATCAATGACTCGTTAGTCATGGTCTCCATGGTCCAATCGATGCCCAATTGACGGGCGGTATTAGACCACTTGATGAAACTCATAAAAGTTGATTCAGTCAACATGCCACCATAGCAAGGCATTGAGATATGAACTCGTGTCGTTTTCAAATAATCAACATTGACCTGAACTTGGCCGGGTTGTGGTGCGGCTGCTGCTTCAGCTGTTTTTACTTCTTGATTTAATTCAGCTACTTGAGCTGCTAAATTGGCTTCTTGTTTAGTTGACATAATAATCCTTTGTTAAATGTGCTAATATTTAACAAGAACTATTCACCCCGTAAAATTTTCTGTCTACCAATAAACCTTACGCTTATCACGTTCGTCTATATAGTTAGGCTTATCATTGCTACGTCGTATTTCCGATATCTGTCGCTTTAATCGCTTGATGTCTTCGGCTAATCTAGCTAGACGTAGTTCACGAGATTCGCGCTGTAGCGGCGCCGGAGTATCTAATACATTAGCATCAAACGGAGGTTCTTGGATTACGGCTGTACGCGGTTCTTCAACACTGCCTAACTTTTTATCGAATATTGCTTTGATATGGGGATCAAATTCTCCGTATAAATCATGTATGATTTTCTTACGATCAGCTTCATTGCCTTTTCGGTATAACTCTCTTATCTTAGTAGCACCTTTAGCAGGTTTACCCATAACATTAAATGGTGTAGTCGGAGTAATTAGTACATACCCGTGTTTGGTCATGGGTTCTAATTCTTCATCGTCCCCGGGGTAAGGTTGCATGTAACTAGGCTCGCCGTTCTTTTTTGGTTTGAAATCGAAGCGAGGCTTCTCGCCTTCGGCCCCACTCATATCCTTTTCACTAAGAGCAAACACTAATGCTGTGTCCTCAGGATCGCCAATATCTTTAGTTATTTCAACTGGTCTATAAGGACTGCGAACTTTAACTATATGACTAGAAGGTATGCCCAGTTTAGTGAGCATAGCTACTTTCTCACCAAAGTTAAAAGGATCATCTTCCGACGAAGCAGAATCTGCGGTGGCCACAAAGACATTATCAGCCCCGAATTTGTCTACCAAATAATCGTAACTGGACATATGGCCTAGATGGCCTGGCTGAAATCTTCCACCGTATATAGCTATTGTGCGCATCTAGTATTTATTGTTTTCTAGTACAAAAGATTCGCAGAATTGATGGAGCCGGCAGTAAATTCAGTGACCAAGATACGCACCCATACAAAATTACCGGTCATGGTGATGGCCGCAGTGTCACTTAAAGGAGATACCCCATCACCGTACGTATCCACATCAAACCACGCTGCTTGCTCCACCCAATCGTTTAATGAGGCTTGTAATGTAATAACCCCAACAAACCCAGTAACTTGTATGGTGGCAGTTTGTACACTGCCTTGGCCACCGTAGAAATTAGCAGCTGGCACATTATTGCCGACGAAACTGGCACTAGACCCATCGTAATTACCCGAAGGTACACCATATGTAGTTTGTGATAAAAGAGTCTGAGTGCTAAAAGTCATTGTCCAGTATTTATGCTGTAACGATCGGTAATGTTTTTCTGATTATACCAGGGCGTATTAACGACATCATTAATAGATGGTGTTCGCCAGTGTGATCTATAAAAAAATTGTCATAAGTGTATGAGTTAAAAAGCCTGTATATCCAGTCTAATAACCCAGGACTGAGCCTTACATCATCCTGTTGAGCTAATAAAAATCTTATTAGATTTTCCTTTTCAGTATCGGTTAGTTTGACAGAGTTCAAATAACTACGATGCGAATGCCGAGACTGTTTAAGCCGTACAGTATCTTTTGGTCGATTTATTATAGACTGGGTAAATTTCATATTGACTAATTGATGCTGACTCTGGATAGTTTCTATCAAGTTGACACTATTAGTATAAACCCAAACCTGATGTCTGCCGGTCACTAACTTAAATTCATCAGTGGTATCTATCAACGTACCGGCGAAATCGTGTAATTTCGAGATGGTATTTTTTGTTATTTTTACTGCTTTAAATGGCTTGTACATGCTTGTCGCTGCGACACTAGTCATAGTCATCGTCCAACGTGACGAAACATCTTGATACCACTTACGTCGATGTGTTATAGCCACGTCGATGGCAGCATGATCCAATACTTTTAATGCGCCGGCTTCTCTGAGATTAAATGACACACAATATTGCCACCGGTCATAAAACCATCGATCTTTATATACCGGGGCAAAATTAATTTGGGGCATCTATCACGATGATCCCATTGTTATTGACTGCGGGTAATAAATTACTGGGCATGATAGCAAATTCAATCTCATCCCCTGCCATTACCGCTGTAATAGCGCAATCGCACAATCCTTCAAATAAAATCTTCTTACTCAAGGGAATACGTATCATCTCATCAATTTTGCGATTTAAGGGACGAGCACCCATTTTGCTGTCGTAACCTTTGTTAGCCAACATATCTATAACCGGTTCGGTTAGATTAAGTCGGATATTTTTACTATTAAGACTAGTTTGTAATTGTTCCACAAACTTTAATACAATTTTTTTGACAGCCAATATATCTAATTTTTTGAATTTACAAATTTGATCGATACGATTACGTAGTTCGGGTTTGAAGAAATCCTTCATAGCTTTGTCTTCGGACCCTACTCTTTCTAGGGGCTTACCAAAACCTATATTATTGTTTTCGTTATCCCTGGCGCCCAAGTTACTGGTCATGATGATAACGCAGTTCTTTAGATTAACAGTCTTGCCGTTCGCGCTGGTGATACGTGCCTCATCCAACATCTGCAACATAATGTTGATGACATCGGGGTGTGCCTTTTCGACTTCATCAAACAATATAATGCTGTAGGGATTTTTTGAAAGATCGCTAATCAATTTACCGCCACCGATGTTACCATCTTCAAAGCCTACATATCCCGGAGGAGCCCCGATTAAACTACTGACAGTGTGCTTCTCTTGATATTCACTCATGTCATACTTTAGCAAATTCATTTCTAAATTTGAGGACAATAGTTTTGCGAGTTCAGTTTTACCAGTACCAGTTGGGCCCAAGAATAAGAAGCTAGCAATGGGTTTATTGTCGTTGCCGATACCGGAAAAGTTAATATAGATTCTTTCTAACACTGCATCTACCGCATCGTCTTGACCATATAACTTTTCTTTGATATTACTTTCTAAGTTAACGATATTGGCACTACGTTCATTTTGTAATTTATCGACTGGGACATTGGCCACACGGCTTAACTGTGCCATAATCATGTCTTTAGTAACTGTCACTAAACCAATATCTTTGACACGTTCTTTGGCACAGGCGCCATCTAATAAATCGATACTCTTATCGGGATTTTTTCTATCATGAATATATCTACCGCTTAACTCTACAGCGGACGTAATGGCATCAGTATCGATTAATACGTTATGGAAAGCCTCTAACCTCGGACTTAACCCTATCAAGATCTGTTCTGTAACATCTGGTGTGGGCTCGTCAATTGACACTCTGTGGAATCTGCGCATCAAAGCACGATCTTTTTCAAACGACTCGTAATATTCTTCCCAAGTCGTAGAAGCTACCACTTTTAAATTGCCTTTAGTGATGGCTGGTTTAAGCATGTTAGCAAAGTCAAGTGTGCTTTGTGTAGAAGCACCTGCCCCCTTCATAGTATGTGCTTCGTCAATAAACAATATACAGTTCTTCTTTGCTTCTAACGCACCGATCACCTGCTTAAATTTCTCTTCAAATTCACCGCGATATTTACTACCTGCCAACAATGAACTGATCTCCAACCCCCAAACTTCGTAGTCATGTAAAAATTTAGGCACACGGTTAGCAGCAACTTCCTGAGCGAGTCCTTCGATGATGGCCGTTTTTCCCACACCGGGGTCTCCTACCATTAGTACGTTAGCCTTAAATTTTCTTGCTAAGATAGTGATCATCTCATCCAATTCTTTGCTACGGCCTATCATAGGCTCTAGCCTATCTTCGACTGCCATTTTAGTGAGATTGGTACAAAACTCTGTTAAGATCTCATCTGCCTGGGTGTTTGTCAATGTAACATCTCCATGCTTATAATTCTGCTGCCAGAACTCATAGAATTCTACTTTTTTGACCCCGTACTTTAATAAGAAGTATTGCGCATGACTATTATTTTCCGCCATTATAGCAAGATATAAATCGCCAGTATTCATACTCCTGCGTCCAGTAAATAATACTTGTGTCATCGCACGATTAAAACATCTTTCCAGAGCGTTGGTTTTTTTAGGTTGCTGATTGGTTCCTTCTGGCATAACTAAGCTAGCCAAACTATCTAAGTATGCCGACAACTCCAGTTCTAGCATATCTACATTAGTCCCAAATCCTACTAGCGTCTTACGAAAGGGCAAATGTTCTATCAATGCTAATACTACATGCTCGGTCAAGACATAAGAATGTCTGCGACTTACTGCCAGTTTGATTGCTTGAGCAACTATCTGTTCGATTTCAATATTATTGTTTTGCATTTTTTCCTTATAGGCCTAATGTAGTATGTATCGGGTTACAATAAAGTACAACTATCTCTATTATTTGTTTACTTCTTGTTTAATCTTTTCAATCAATGCTGTGTCAATATTATTTGGAATTTTGGCCTGTATTCTTACGAACATGTCGCCAGACATCTTATTCTTAGTAGTCAATCCCCTGCCTTTGACCCGTAGTAAACTACCCGGCTGGGTTGATGGAGGTACTGTGAGAGTTAACTGATTTCCCAAAACATCTTGAATCTCTAGTTCACCCCCTACTATACATATCCATACACTGATGGCATGCTCGGTAGTTAGATTCAAACCATTCCTCTCCCATTTGGGATTAGGATGTATTCTAAAGTTAACTACTAGATCCGAATTATTTGGTCCTATGCCAGAATATTGTACATTATCACCATCATTTATGCCCAACGGAATTTCTATTTCTATAGTCATATTTCCATGCTGAGATCCGATAGTGACCGGTCTGCGCCCGCCTTGGGCAACATCTGCTAGGGTGACCCATAAACTCATACGGGTGTGTTGTCTCTGATGGCCCTGATGATGCGGATGTTGGAACTGCGCGCCGAACATATTAAATATCGAATTAAAATCAAATCCATTGGGACCATTAAACTCAAATTGGAAATTAGCTGGTCCTGGATTATCGTATTGCCCACGTTTTTGATCGTCGCTGAGAACTGAATAAGCAGTTTGAATGTCCTGGAATTTGGCAGTGTCTCCGCCGCGATCAGGATGATGCTGTGCTGCTAATTTACGATATGCTCGTTTAATTTCTTCCTGTGATGCGCCGCGAGGGACGCCTAATGTTTGATAATGATCGCTCATAGGTTAATAAAAATTTCCCGTAATAAAAGTTATTATACTACTTTATTTCATGATATACAATTATTTTTTTTCCGGAATCGGCGTACCTTCAAATTTCTTATGTATCTTAATATTTTTACACTGATGAACTAGTTTACCGCGATATTTTACATCGTGACAAACTTTTTTAACATCTGTATTGGCATATGCCGATGCCAAGCCAAATGTCAATATAACTACTAATAGTTTTTTCATAATTATCTCCTATCGTGGTGGAAAGTACGGGGTAGGTGGTCCTACTGGATCAACTGTGTTATTGGCTGGCATAGTTGCGCCCGCGTAAGGGGTAAAATTTTGATTGTATGGTTGATACATTGTTCCGGGATTTCCATTTAATGGACCTGTTCTATCATCAAAAACCCCGGCTATTTTTTCGCGAGTGCGACCATATGCGCTTACCCCTATAATCGCTCCCATGGCTAAATGAAATAAGCCAGCCCCTTGTAATGTTAATGGCTGCCATTGACTCGTAACCTGCCCATGAGCATATGCCTGTAGTATACTCCATAATAGAGGAAATCCTATGAAATCCATTGCGCATACTGCCAAATAGAGCCAAGCCATCATAGGACGCCATTTACTCTGTACCCAATGTTCTCGGCGTCGACTACGCGAACGATGATGGGCTGTCATATATCAGTTAATTGATTATTCCGGTAGAAGTTTCCCGGTCTATGGTCATGACTCCTATACAACTGATGTTCCAATCGTCATTGCCCATGGCATCTAATGAGATTTCATCTTCGCAAGGCACATTTATTTTAACATGCTTAAAAATATACTCTTTGCCGTTTTCAAAAACACGCCAAGCGTGATCCTTAGTGCCTCTGCCCGGCTGGCCCCTAGATTTATTAAATCTAATTAAGTACTTGTTCATATTATCTCCGCAACATCATTTGTCGATGCTGTGGGGCAAGTATCGCTGGTACTAGCAGGAGCACGTACCGCTGAAATATTAAAATGTACGAACCTCACAGCAGCATTTACCGCATTTCTAGTAAATGAGTGAGCCACTGACGAATTTGTGATCATTAGCATCCCGGGTTCAGGCACAAAGTTAATCATGTTACTGGCATAGGTGGCTTGAGCCATGTCAACCTCGGGCAAACTAAGCTGTACCTTCCCTGGCCTGGGATCGTGAAATATTACTTTTGTACTGCCCTCAGGGCAATCTAAAAAATAAAATCCTACTAGATGTTCCCCATAGCCATGTACGTGCTGTTCCATAGCCGAATGTTTGTAATGTTCTTGACACCACATCTCTACAACATAAGTGTTGTACTTCATCATATCATATCCTTGACTATTCAGTATGTCCCAGCCCACTTGACTGACATATTGTATAAATTCTGATAGTCTAGCATCATTTAGAAATGATTCAGTCTGATAGACTGGATATATTGGATCTAAGTAAGGTGTATCTTTTTTGGCTTTTTTGAGGTATTCTTTGCTAATCTCTGACACTAGTTTAAGATATGATTTATTGTTAAGTGAATAGATAGGCGTACAGAAATGATTATATGTAGCTAACTCATTTTCTTTAGGGGAATTAGCAACTTCAGTCGAGGCTGATATATCGTTATTGGTAGGGGCTGTCATTTGTTTTTCCTGAGAATATAAACTACTATAGCATATGTGTCATAAAGTTTCAAGTATTAGACTAAATCATTTATACTATTCTAGACTATCGCTGATTTTTTTCTGGGCTTTATACCATTCGATCCATCCATCTACTCTTGCTTGACAATCATAATATGTCCCGTAGTTATCAACCACAACGGGCAAAACGTCACTGAGTTTTGTTGTAGACGGTGTTTGTTTAAGATTAGGGCATGATGCTAAAAATTTATCAGAGACTTGAGGCCATTTTACTGTGATTGGTTCCGGCATAGTAGAGCAGCCGGATAGCACTAATAATAGAGGAATCAGTAGATTTTTCATTTTATTCCCTTCAGCGGATTTGCCGCAGCGTCGTTTAATATATCTAATGCGGATTTATCTATCTTACATTCGGTATCTATAAGTTTTTCTACTTCTTTGATACGATCTCGATAGACTATCCTATCATGGTTTATGACTTTGATCTTCTCTTCTGTTTTCTCTTCTACGGCAGCGGTAACGTCTATACTTTTTTGATCAGCTACTGCTATGCGTTTTTCTAGATCTTGAATCTGTGTTTGATATATTTCAGCTACTCCCTCCCCGCCATACATAAAGATTCCCAAAGCAGTTATTAAAATACTAGCAGGTTTGATGGCAGCGGAATAGGGCTGAACAGCGGGGAATTTAGCTATGACGTCGCTTATAAACCAAATAGCCACGCCGGCACCGGCTAATGCGGGCCAAATCCATCCAGGCATTGAACCTATAATATATATCACTAAAAAATTAAAAAGCATTTAAGACTCCAAAATTTGCCGTGCTAAATTACAATAATTGATGCGTTGGTCATGTCCCAAGTCGCCACCGTTTATTTTCTTACTTAGTGTTTCTATATCCCATGCGTCAGAATATTGATTTAAATTGTTGCTCTCCCAAAACCAAGCTGCGCTTTGTACAGCTCCTTCAAATGTCTGAAGATAAGCAGGAACGTCATCGATGGACATCTGTAAACTATCTGCGAATGATTGATAATTATCTTTGCCTGTTAGTTGAATCAATCCCTTGCCACAATATCTCCAGCCATCTCCGCTAGCTTCGTCACCATTGCCCATGCGATTGGCATAGGCTCGATTAGCTATCTCTTCTGGTTTGTTAGCATATTGCCTCGCCGTATCTATGTCGGGGAAATATCTGGGCCATACTCGCATTAATGATTCGGCGCGATAATTTAAATTTTCGTGTAACGCAGTGTACCCTGCTGATTCAACATAAGTCTGACCAAGAAAAGCAGCACATCTTTGATTTGTAGTAATGTCGTAATCGGGCAGAATTTTATTAAGCGCGTCAAACCAATTTTTTAAATAAGGATTTCCGGGAAGGATTCGCGTTAATTGATTCTGAGTAATAAGCATGGCTCACTTAGATAGAACGATAGATTCCGGCTGCTGATTGTAGAGCACGTAATTCTTCATCTTGCTCGTAAAATGTTTTAGTGGGCAATCCTGCTGCTACCCGCATCTCGTTTAGATCCTTATCGTGACTATCTCTGTATTCCTTAGGCGATAAAGGAACTATACGTTCAAATGCGTCTTGACTATAGGGAATCTTATCGTCTTCATAAACCATAGTCCAATCTTCAGGATCAAATTCAGTAAGAGTTGATAAATCATCTAATAGTTGCTGTACATGCTCTCCGGCAGCGATACGACGTCGTATCTCTATGTAAACTAGATAACGATTGGGTTTAATCTCCCCGGGGCTACGATCCGCATCTAAAATAAAATCATATCCAGTTTCAAACCACTTTACTAGGTCTTTGCTGGCTTGTTCGTCAGTGATGAAAAATGAAACCACTATGATATCTTCGTCGGATCCCATCTTGCTTTCAAATTCATCAATATGAATCTCAGGCTTTACAAGACCTTCCATGTCTTTATAACCCATACCTTCCATTAAATTATACCGTGGCATTTTGATCCATCGCCATGTCTTGTTCAGTAGCTGCTGACTGCTGTAGATCAGCAGTATAAGCATCATCTAGATCATCTAATTCAACGATCTGATTTTCTATATCTATTGAACCGGTACGTATATCACTCATCAAGCTCTTAGGTATACTGATTTCAACTAGCCATATCTTCTTTTCGATGATTCTAGCAATCTTAGTGCCTGGTCTGTAATCAGATGGATCCTCGATTTTAATCGGAATCTTCATATTGGTTTTTTTATATTTTACAGTACAATCAAATGGTAATAATCTGCGACCGCCCCGGGGGTCTGGCATCAATCTCTCGGGCCATAAAAAAATACATGATACTTTATATTTTGATACAGTAGGGCCCTGTACCAATTCGCCCATACTCCAATTTTTGAAAGCGTAGATGTCTAATTCGTCTAATACCCGTTCAAAATCAAGCAGAGTAAGCAGAGTACCATCACTGAGATAGATGTCTTTGGTATTCTTAGCCACCTGCCAATAGTCTTGATGGTCTTTGAAAATTTCAGAATCAAATTCTTTGTTTGCCATAGTCTAGTATTTAGTTAAATGACAATTATGCTCAAACTTTGGTTTTTAACAGTATAGCCAAATATTTATGCTCGATATTTCGACTATCAGCGTCCATACTATATAAAACCACCAGGATGTAAATACTCTTGACAGTATCAGCTGTCGGCAATACTTAACTACAATGGAGAGTAACTTGAGTAGACAAAGAGCAGCTAAATCACAACAACGCCACAACATGGCGCAACAAGAAAATACAATAAGTTTTAATCAAGCAAAACCAGTAAAATCAAGACCAGTTAATCTTGTTCCTAGAACTAGGAATCAAGAGCGTCTCGTCCTGGCTTTACAAAATGATTCCGAACATATTGTCATAACTACAGGTCCAGCAGGAACAGGAAAAACATATATCTGTATGTTAGCCGCAGTTAAAGCACTTAAAGAAGGAGCATGCGAACGTATAATAATGACCAGACCAGCGGTTGAAGTAGCAGAAGAAAAACATGGGTTTTTGCCTGGAAATTTAGTAGCCAAAATGGAACCATGGACTCGTCCTCTACTCGATGTGTTGCGCGAATATTATAGACCACAAGATATTTTATCTATGATAGAAGACGGCATAATCGAAATCGCCCCACTCGCGTATATGCGGGGACGCACTTTCAAAGATGCTTGGATCATAGCTGATGAAATGCAAAATGGAACACCAAGCCAATGTAAAATGCTCATGACACGTATTGGCAAAAATAGTAAAATCGCCATCACCGGCGATATTGAACAAGCCGACAGAACCCGTGGTGATAACGGTCTCGGTGATCTAGTTAATCGCTTACAGCAACAAGGAGGTGTTAAAGGAATAGCTCTATGCGAATTTGATCATCGAGATATACAGCGTCATCCAATAATTGGATCAGTGTTAGAACTGTATAGTGATTGATCTTCAGTAGTTTCGATATCGGTGGTCATCTCATTTTTGATAGAGATGGGATGACCATTTATTTCAAATAATTGTTCTATAGTTTTAGCATAAAATTCGTAGTAGTAGCTGACTATATGATCCCAATCTCTTGGCAGGGCTTTAGAGTCGATGACTGCCTTTACTACCTTTAAATCTTTAAAATCCAAAATAATACTGGTCATCTGTAGATCGCGATCGCGCAGACGTTTAGCAACGGTCATAGCCTCGTCAATTTTGCCATCTGGTTTTTTGTAGTATTGTATAAACAAATATCTCATAGTCTTCCAAGTTCAGTGAGTGTTGCGCTAAGGTTAATTTCTTGATCAGCTACTAGGGGTATATTTAACATACCATCGCGGATAATAATAATCGCCTGATCTTGCTTGTGTACATCTTTACTCCACAATTCTAAATTGTCATAACACCAGCGAAACACTTCCTCCATCTCTTCAGGTCTGATAGAGGCACACATAAGTTTACGAGCCTCATTTAACTTGCCCGCTTTGAATAATTCAACAGCAGATAATCTCCAATCTTGTGTGCCAGTGTCGTTGCTACTGGGTTCGATGAGTTTACCGGTAGTTGAATTCATTTGACAGGTATTTAGACATTTACGTAAATCGGGATATGTACCTTTTACGTATGTGTCTAGTGTATCTAGATCAAAATCGATGCCTTCGGTCACTAGCACAGTCGCGATACGAGCAGTAAATTCTGTCATGTCAATTTTATCGATATGGAATCCTTGACAACGACTATGTAATGCCGGGATGATGCGATTGGGATAGTTACAAGTTAGAATAAATCTGGCACTGGCATGATACATCTCCATCACCCCACGCAATGCTGCTTGGCCATTGGGCGTAATATAGTCTGCTTCATCCAGCAATACAATTTTAAATTCGCCAAATGGCATAGTCTGTACGAAGTTTGTGATCTTATCACGGATAGTGTCTACACTATTTTCTCGACTAGCATTGATTTCTAGCACATCATATTCATCTATACCCAACGTATTAATAAGAATCTTTGCCAATGTTGTTTTACCTACACCCGGAGCGCCAGATAGTAGTAGGTGTGGGATAGATTTTTCTTTTATCCAGGATTCAATCTGTTCTTGCTGTGCTTGATCTTTAAAAACATATCCATCTAGTGTAGAAGGCCTGTAGTGCTCAGTCCAAAGCGTCTTCACTGCAGCACCTCTTTATTTGTAAATTTTTTAACATTGTCTCTACTATCTGACATAGTATCTACTATGTCATCGAAATCTTCTTCTGATAAAACTGTCTTATAGATACTTAAAGCCTGTGCCATCATAACCGCTGCTACTGATAGCGTATCGTATTGTTCAATTTGTTTGGTATTAAAATCTAAATATTCTTGATACATACGTTCTAAATCTTTGTCTGTCATTATTTGTCTCTCCAGTTTAGTGAACGTTTAAATTTGGCAATATTATTAATTTCCTGCTTAATCCAGGTTAATAATCTACTTAATTCAGTGGGGTGGTGCGGACAACGTCCTTGCCGATAGGCGCAACGTGTTGAATAAATCTTATTACAAGTTGTACAAAATGTACAATTTAATTTTTCAATAGTAGAATCGCAGGATTCTGATAGCATACTGCCGCTCCGTAAACTTTAATTAGTATTTCAAAGTTTAACACAAGCGGCAGTTTTTTACAATAGCAACTGGTAAAATTGATGGCTATACTTTCTTATCCACATGAACCGCCGCACTTTGCGTATCGTCAGTAGGACATTCTTTCTCATCCGAGATCAATAAAATGTCCTTGGGATCGATTTTTCTGATGGTATGCGCACCATGTTCGTCTTCGATGTCAATACCTCGGGTCCAACGCCCATGTTCTACCATGATCCACTGCCCGACTTTAACATCCTGCTGATCTGACCCCACAGCATACACCTGACCCCAGCGCGGTCTGATACCATAACCTTTGCCATTATCATTCAACAAAATGATGCCAGTACTAGTAGTTCGTTCTTCAAATGCCATATCAGATACAATGACATCATTATTTAGAGCTTTGAATTTTTTCTTGTGTATTCTATGGGGGTCAAATGCTAGTTTATGTTTGATATTCATATATTAAATTTTCCTCACACCTTGAGATCGTATTTGTTGTAATGGAGTTTTATCCAGTTCCTGTTTTACATTCTTGGCCCGTGCGATAGCGGCAGCTAATCCACCAGCCGAAGTTTCATCTAGATTTACTTCCGGAGCGACCGGTACTGTGTTTACAATCATATCAGCTACAGTATCGACGACGGGAGTGGCCATCGTATTATTAACTGCAGTGGGGTTGACAAGATCATCTTCATCTGCGAAATCCATCGGATCAGGATTGAGACGATTCACGGTAATCGGAGCTTTTGCCTCATGCATATTAGTATGTACGACACCATCTGAGACATTAGTGGTCTGTCTCTGTATCTGTCTCTGTAATTGGTTATTTCTAGAGTCAATTACTGTGCCTTTGCTGTCGATACGATCTCCACGAGCATTCACGCCCATGTTGCCCACTGCTCGCACATGTTCATTTTGTAATCGTAGCGAGCCAATGTCAACGGTTTTTCCCCTGGCAGTTTTATAAATTTTCTGTGTCATATTCTTCTCCCGACATAATAGTCTATTTAACGTAAAAACTCGTTAATGTTTAATTTATAATATATCGAGTTTATTCGATGTAATTTGAGTTTGTATAATATAAAACTGGCAACACTTGAACCTCGTCCTACTCCCCAGATTATATTATTCTCAGTCATCACATCTACCAAATATTTTAAATATCTCAATAAATCAAATAAGTTTCTCTCTTGATACAGTAATAATTCTTCCCCGCATCGCTGAAGTTCAGCAGCATCATCACACAAGTCTAAAATATATTGAGCGATGTCTAATTCTTTGTATTCTTTTGGCATGTGCCAATTATTTTGATTATTTCTATCCCATTCTTGTAATGGGAAATCTGTGCTAGTATATTTTACCAAAACTTCGGGTAAATCTTCAACAAATTTAGATACAGTTTCTAGATCGATAGTGTTGTCAATTAACATATGTTGAAGTGACGACAACTCGCGATCTTGCATCAACAGATCAATTACGTCTGCTTCACTGAAAATCATCTCGCCGAAATTATTTTGTTTCATCTAGTTTTTTGAAATCGGCAAATACCACGTTGCCTGCGCTATCTTCGGCGCCATTTGGCCAGGCTAGATCTAGTTCATGCCATACATTGTTTTGATGTATAGACAATACATTATCTGTATCAATTAATTCAGCATCATGATGAATGAGACCCGAGCTTTTCCACCAAGCTGGCACATCAAGATCCGATACATCTTCGCCTTCACCATGAGAATAAACCAAACCATCGCCGATAGTGCTACTAATTTCAATCTCAACTACCAGTAATCTGTCTTCGGCTATGGCATTGAGTTTATGTTGTAACATAATGCCCACTAGTTGATCTACGGGATCATCGGGCAATGTTACTATATTTAATCCAGCAGCATGATATAATTGGCACTGTTTCACTTCCGAGCTATTGATTATAATCGATGAATCGATCTCATTAAAGATAAAATGCTTAATGCGATCAAACGCTATGTTGCTGGAAACACCATCTTCGGTGTTGGTTATCAAAAAAAGTTTCAGCGAATAATTATTCATCTGCATCCGGCCATTATAATAGATGCCGGCTGTAAATGATACGGGGTATTGTAGTCTAACGTTCATAGTTTAAGATATATCGATAATGTCATCAAAGTTTGTACCGTCTTGATTTTTACGGAGTTTTTCTTGATATTTGGTAGTATAACTGCCTATGGCCATTCTTAACTGATTACATAGATCATGATTGCCCATGCGATAAGCGATACCGAGTTTCTTGTTCAATTCTGCGATTTTTGTTCGCAGAGCTTCTTCATCTAGCTCATCTAGGCTGCTAATAAAAGGATGTTCTGGATAGTTCATACAGTATTATAACTTAATTGTGTATGAAAGTCAAGAATTATCTTAGGCAAACACACATCCATTGTTACCTATACAATACCATTTCGAATTAGTATATTGTAGAGTACATCCAGAACCCTGACTAGTTAATGACACCTGCCCAGACCCAGTCCATCCGTAACTATTGACATTTACTATCATCGATCCCGATGCCGTTTGAGTTAACACTTTGATTTGTCCTTCTACACCATCGCCTAATGTAGTGACACCGCCAGAACTAAAATAAGAAGTAGTTAAAGATAGATTAGCTGCCCCGCCACTGGCTAAACTTTCCGAACTTGCGTTGAATGGCTGCAATGCTTTATTAGTTTCATTGACAGTAACGGTTGTGCCGCCGTTAGATGTGGTAAATGTAAAGGTATAAACTCCTGTTGTGGCAAATTCCATAACATTGGTGCTGGTATCTAAACCCTGTATTCCTTTTGAGTTTATACTTACAGAGGTAGGAAAGGTAACGGTGTGTGCTATACTAGCCACTGTGATCTGTACAGATACAAAACCCAATTGACCAGCTATAGGAAAATTAGTGAAGAATAATGATATCGGCGCGCCAGTTGTTACTGTCTGATAATGACCAGCAACGTAGTTTATAGTAACTGCTCCGGATAAGACCCCTAATGACACGGCATTAGCAGCGAAATCACTGATCAAAGCATTGATCAAAGGAGAATTCAACATGTTATTCTGTGTGGTCAATACATTGCCACCGGTTAACTGTGCTGATACTATCGCTTTATTCTGTAAGTCAGTTATCTCATTTGCGGCAAATTGAAAATTCGTCGAAGTGTTAGTAAAATTATCACGGAAACCTTGCGAGTTATTATCTGCACCGGCAACAGGAAATGCCCCATTAATATTATTTGGATTGATGTTACTAGTCATTTTATGTCCTTATCTGTACTCGTATTTAGTATTTTTACCAAACGAAATAAATAAAGGTGTAGTTCGCGATATGGGGATATCCAACTACTCTAACGCTAAAGGGAGCGCCAGCAATGATATTTATAAACAACAAATATACCCAGTGGTATTATAACATCGTCAATAACGCAAAAGCTCGTGGCATACGTAAACATCACGACAAGCATCACATCATACCAGAATCATTTTACATAGAAAGAAAACGCAAAGGACGGAAAGGATGGCTACCAGGCGATCCAGATGTAGCTGAGAATCTGGTGTGGCTAACCCAACACGAACATTTCGTATGCCACTTACTTTTGACTAAGATGGTAGATACTAAAGAAGCCCAATATAAAGTCGATAGTGCCGCCGCTTGGTTAATGGACACTTACCTTAGTAAAAATAAAAATGTACGAATTACTGGCAGAGTATATGCCAAACTTAGGGCAGCAGCAGCTCACGCCCAAGCGGCACGTAAGTTAGGACATGTCGCGCCTATAAAAGGCATGACAGCTTGGAATGACGGTGTTCATACTAAGATGGCGTTTGAGTGTCCTGGTCCCGAATATAAGAAAGGAGCTATCCAAACTGGCGAACAAAAAGCACATAATAAAGGAACAAAATGGTGGAATAACGGTATAGAAACGAAGATGTCAAAAGAATGTCCTGGCCCTGAATGGGTTCTAGGCAGCTTGAAAACATACGAACAACTAGCTACCACTAAAGGTATGCGAAAATGGACAAATGGAGTTATAGATCGTATGTCCGTGAATTGTCCCGGAGACGATTTTACTCTTGGTTCAATGAACAGGGGGAAACGTGCTGGAAGTACCACCGGAACCAAAGCCTGTAACAACGGTGTTATAACAAAGTTTGCCAAAGAACAACCCGGTGATGATTTTGTCTTAGGTGGTCTAAAGCGAAAGGGCTAGTTTACTCTGGCTCCAGTTGATATACGTGGATATGTCGGTCCGGTGGTGGGTCTAAACCCAAAATTCTTTTTAGGGAACGCGGCTCCGGTATTTAATATCTTATAAAGACTAGTACCTATAGGCACCCCTAGCCCGGTAACCGCGTCCCAGCCTGTGGTACAAGTGTAGCCGTTAACATAAGCCGCATTTTCTCCCGAAGTTACATCATAAAATGCGCCGGGATTGGCATAGAAAAATGGATTGGCATATCCGATTCTAGTACCACTAAGTTGAACTAGTCTCGCGATTAATCCTGCCATAAGTGGGCATACCGCGCTGGTACCACCGACCCCTGAAATAAATGTATTACTAGCACTATAATAAAAACTGTATCCAGACGCAGGATCAGCATTGCCGGCGATGTCCGGAACACCTCGAACAGTTAGCGAGGCAGGTGATCCCGTCGGGCCGCTAGGATATCCATATGTGGTGTAAGATAATCCACTTTGCCAAGATTGTAGCGATTCTCGAACACTTAATCCTCCGCCACTACCAGTCCACCCTGTCTCACTCGATCTAGATGACCCACTTAATTGAAGAGTGGTTCCCCCGCAAGCTGTAATATATACACTCGATGCCGGGTATAATACTTCGGGTGAGCTACTAGACCAAGTAGACCCATAATCGCCCGAAGAGGCTAACATCGTTATTCCCAGTGCTACCGACTGCGAGAATAAACTATCAAATATCGGAGGGTAATTAGATGGCCAATACGACACTTCGCCTGCTCCCCAACTAATACTAAGCACACACGGGTTATTGACAGTATCGTGTATAGCAGCATTGAAATTATTATACCAGTTTAGACCCGACGGTGATCCGTTGCCACCACCGAAGTACATTGCAAACAGAGAATTTGGGCATACAGCTCCGGCTACAAATATATCTAACATAACTTCACCTGAATCGCCAACATCTGAAGGATTATTGGTGGCACCGTCGGTCAATATATCAACTGTAGTTGGGTTAGCTAATCCTAATGGAGTAAAACTAGATGTAAGATTCTGAGTGGTGTAACCGCCACCCCATTCTAATATACCTATACATTGCCCATATCCATTATTATTAGGAAAATTATAAGCGGTAGCCACTTGTGGAGGGGTTAGGCCCACAGTTGCTTGTGATATAGAGTTTTTGATTCTGCCAAATTTTACAGATGTATCTAATCCCAAAACATGTTCGATGATGCCGACTAATGAGGCAGGTATTTTTATAGACCCAGAATAACTCATATATGATCTGTCGGGCAAAGTAACTGTGTGTAGTGTAATTTCAAATGCCGCATTGATTTGTGATACTGTTCCAGATAATTTCACTGTAGCACTGGGAGAATGAGTATCTTCGATTATAAACCCTGCGGTATTAGCAAAGTCAGTGACCAAAGCTATATCAGAATCAGATGAACCAAATCTATCACAAAAATCTGTATAAGACAATACTGGGCTATCGCCGACCATTACACTGGCGGCATAGTCAGTGACTGATTCCGATCTGCAAACTATTATATTGAAACTTATAATCGAATCACTGTTGATTAAAGTAGCGGCAGTAGCCTCGACGGGAGTGGTTATCTCGCTGTTTGCTAAAATTACTTTGGGCAGTAGATCCATATTAGCTCTCTAACTTGAGATAGGTCAATGTAACTGTAATTGTTTGTGTTGATCCGCTATTATTATAGATTTTTAAATATGAGTTAGTAGTCACTGGTACTTCGTTATTAAACCCTATTACCGCCGGGGTGAAATATGTTGTTGTTGCGGTAGTCGTTATAGACTCTGCTATAACTCCGCTGCCCGGAGTTGGATCAGTTGTTATACTTCTACTAGCATCAGCACTCTGTGCAGCGGCACTTGTATAAACCGTTACCCATGCTCCGGCCGATGATTGTATACTGTATAGGGAATATCCTTTGGCCATTGCGATAGTAGCAGTGGCCGAGGCGGTACTACCTAGACTAACAGTTGTCGTAGAGACCGTAGTTCTACTTGTACCACCGCTGCTTATACCGGTTAACTGACTTCCATTACCCAAGATGTAATTGCCACTTATGTTGCCACTTGCGCTTACAACCCCGGTCAACATATTTCCGCTGGTTATGTTACCACTAGTTGAAATAGAATTAGATCCAAAACTAGCCAAGAAACTGGCAGCGCTGGCATTAGAATAACCTGCCGCTAAGCCAGTCAATAGGCTACCATTACCTAAAATATAATTGCCTTTTATATTGCCAACAGCACTTACCGCTCCGCCAGTCAATACATTTGCGCCGTTTATGTTACCTGATGTGATCGCACCAGTTGTTGATATCGTATTAGAACCAAAAGCAGCTAGGAAACTGGCAGCATTGCTATTAGTATATCCGGCAGGTAAGCCAGTTAATTGACTACCATTTCCTAAAATATAGCTGGCAGTTATATTACCAGTTGTCGAGATTACATTAGATCCGAACGTAGCCAAAAAGCTAGCCGCATTACTATTAGCATAGCCTGCCGGTAATCCTGTTAATTGACTACCATTACCTAAGATGTATGCGCCTTTGATATTGCCAGTTGTGCTTATGTTACTAGCAGTGATATTTCCATTATACGTAGGAAGAAAGGCTGCTACATTACTATTTCCATAAGTGGCCGGCAACCCTGTCAATTGACTACCATTACCTATAAAATAATTTCCAGCAATATTACCAGTTGAACTGATCGCTCCAGTGCTGTAAATGCTTCCCGTAGTTATCGAGAGGAATGATGTTGGGAAACTCTGATCGACCCAACTATTTCCCAGACCGTCATTAATGTATTGATATTTGATGCCAGTAACAGAATTAAACCAGTAATCTCCCGCCGAAGCATTGGCCGGCGGAGAATTTGGTTTGGTAGTCCAGGAATTAACACTGATGCCTGTCAACTGTCTACCATTGCCTATAAAATAATTTCCCTTAATATTTCCACTTACACTGATATTACCTGCTGCCAAGTTGCCCGAGAAAGTCGGCAAGTAATTAGCTACATTAGAATTGTTATATAAACCTGTTAAAAAAGTGCCATTGCCTATAAAGTAACTTGCCGTGATGTCTGCTGTGGTATTGATATTAGTCGTCAGTACCGTAAGATAACTGGCTACATTGGAGTTACTGTAATTACTATTTCCGTTACCAGAGGAGATACCGGTTAAGAAGTGACCGTTACCGATTATGTAATTGCCCGAGATGTTACCCATGGAACTTATGTTACCAGTCACACTTAGGGAAGTGAGAGTTCCTGTGCTAGTGATGTTAGGCTGAGCATTTCCTGAAACTGTGACTGCTACATTGGATAAGCTGCTTACAATAGCAAAATTAGAATCTAATTCCTGTAGTGGTATGCTTCCGGAATCATTTGCGAATATATATAGGGATGTCATAGTGATATTTATAGGAAGTTGAGTAGTCTATTCATGCGAGGTTATTCAACCAGTTAACAGGTTGTCCGCTATTATTGACCCAAGTTACAGTCGATGAATATTCGTTAGTCCAGGTCGCGGTGGTCTGTAGTGGTGATTCTATAATTTTGCGATCTGGGAACATCAAGTATTTGTCATATACATTGGTATTAGTATCCATATTAGCGGGATCATTGAAGGTTACACTGCCGCCATCAAATACTGTCGCTACACCTGGTATTATCGTAATATTCCACAATGCCCCGGAACCAGTTCCTGAAATCACCGTTGCGATGACGTTATTATATGTTTTGCCTGCTGATAATATACTGGCAGTACCATAATAAAATGCGCTTACGATTCCCCCAGTATCATCAACTGTATTGACAGTAATTAAACAATCATTGTCGGGACTGATTCCACCTATCGCTGTACCTGCTATCTTGAGCATAGTTCCCACCGTGTATCCCGATCCGCCATATGAAGGATACTCATCGCTTACTATGTAATGATAATTTATGTCAAATGTCGTTGACTGGGGTGGTGATGGCGACCAATGGCCTGTACTAGATACTATCCCGCCACGTATCCATGTATCTATGTTAATGCTATTGACCACCACTTGTGTAGTAGAACACGTTACTACGATAAAATTACCATTGAAGCTCTTGGGGTAGACGTTGTCCACAATAACTTGTTCTCCGATGACAAACGGCGGGGTAGGCTGTACTCCGTAAGTGATCGTAGCCTCATACCCATTGACCGTAATATCAGTTATACTTAATGTAGTAATATCTGTCGTATTCCAATTATTAGTTAATGAGTTGTCTAATTCGTAACGATCGGCAGTATAATCTACCTGGTTAAGCTGATCACCAAATCGAGTACTGATATTATATGCTATCTGCCCGCTGGCATTTGGCTTTGTATATGCTATGACCCAGGCGGGGGTGAAACCTAATACGTTACCATCCGTTTGTTTTGACAACATCCATAGCGGTAGCATATTACTTTCCTGCCCGACTACATCGATGACTTGATCTCGCATATTGGCGAGGGAGTTAGGATACACCTCATTGATCTGATACTGTGTATTGGGATTGATCGGGTAAGGAACCTGTACCTCTTTGCCCACACTCACGCCTTGATTGTTGACCAATGTGTCGATGATCTTACTATACACTACTTCGTATATAACTTCGCCAGTGACGGGATCTAGAGCCTGTGCCGTTTCTATACTGCCTAATTGTAGATTTTTCCAGTAGTGATTGAGCTGTAATGCTCGCACGTACTCCTCTAGACTAGTGGCTGTTAAACCATAGGCATGATAATAAACGACTTCTCTACTCAAACCAAAGTTTGGATCATCTTGTCTATATAATAATGAGGGCGGGAATATAGTTGCGTTTTGTAGCAAACTTGCTATTAACTGACGATCGTTTGTGGGCGGCATGCAAGTGATATACAGATTGTTGTAAGGTAAATCGTATTTTCTTACCACTGTAATAGTAAAGGTTTTACTAACACTGGCATATCCATTAATACTAGAAGCATTGACAGTAAATGTATAAGTTAGGTCAAATGTAGTTGGGTTACCGGAACTAACATCAAAAGTAGTTAGATTGTTATCCAAACTAAAAGTATCAAAACTCACTCTACCCACTATATTCCCCGTAGGATGTAAAGTCAATCCTTGAGGTAAACGACTATTACTGCCCGAGACTAAAAAATATTGTAGTGGCAATCCACTAGCTGACGTTGCCACAACGGAAAATAGACTAGTATCACCATTAAAGATAGATCCTAGATTTGATGGGGAGTTCCAATAGATTTCGGCTGATGTCGGACCTGTCACTGTTAGACTATAGTCATATATAGGGCTTGATATCGATGGATTTGAATATTGATAAACATACACACTAAAGTCATAAGTTATCTGTGTAAAATATAAGTTAGGGATATATCCGTATAACCAACCAGTATCTCTATTAAGTGTTAACCCCGGTGGTAGATTAATACCTTGATAAGCAAGTTGGACACTGGCAATGTCTTCGCCGATAAATTGATAAGCAAAGAAGGTATTATTAGGTACAGTTCCGATAGATCCCGCAGCATTGATCAGTACAGGATAGTTGACGTTGCTTATACTGGCTGTGAGATAAGTGTTATCGGCAGTTATCAGTGTGGTCGACGCGTCAAACGCAGCAGTTGTCCATACCAAAATATTGAAAGTCTGGATCGTCGATGTTCTGCCATCAGTTAATCTCAATGTAAACTCATAAGTGTAATTCTGAGTCTGCGATGTAAAGTCAAACGGATAGCTGCTAAATCCCTGTCCATTACGGCTAAACCCTGCGGGAGTCGTAATAACCGGGTTTAACCCAACATAGCCCGAAATCAAACCTGTACTACTTACGGTCAATCCCGGAGGCAAGGCTCCGGCAATTAATGTGATCGCAGGAGGAATTCCAGTTGGATTATCATTTGTGTATTGAAGTTGGTATCCAGGTTCTACCAAAGACCCATCAAAATATTCTTCTATCAATCCCGGGGGTGTGATCCATACTGGAGCATTTTGCCCGGCTACAGTTATGGTAAAAGTTCTATCAGATAATCGATTAGTTACTCTTATACCGTTTACGACTCTGACAGTATAAGCTCTTATGGCAAACTTGCTAGTGATGTCGGCACCCGATGCTATCGTTTCTTGAGCGACCGTAACTACATTAGTTGGTACCCCTTGTATGATGCCGCCTGTTGTACATTCTATCCCCGAAGGCAATGCGCCTGCTACGACGGTATAGAATATGGGACTAAGATCAGCAGTGGTAGCGTCGAGAACTGACTCAAAGAAGGCTCCCTCTGCTATAGTTCCTAAGCTACCAGCCGGTGTGACCCAAACAGGTTGCGATGACATGATTTACAGTCTTCCAACCACGATTTCAATAACACCTGTGCTGCCATCAAAAGATTGTAGGGCTTTTCCAAGTACTGATCCCATAGCAGGATTAGCTTCGGCTCTAGCCATGCCATTGCCAGCAGACACCATCATCGCACCTTTCTTGACGGGACCTACTACTCGACAAGGCACTCTACCCATCAATGCAACACTAGTCACAAAATCACCTTTTAATCCTTCGTTCATCTGATAAGCAGGTTGTGTAGAAACGACACCTGCTACTGTAGGATCTTCGTCAACAGCACATTGGGTAACCTCATAATCACCGCCAAAACTTACAACGGTGCCCGGAGTATATACCGCATCAGCTAAGTAATTCTCAGCTAAGTCAGCGTACTGTGCCGATGTTGCTATGGCAAATACTGTGTTAAACGGTACTGTTGTAGAACCAATATTACCGGTCGCGCTAGTGCCACTATTTACGATACTGTTAGTGAGAATGTTACCAGTTATGTTACCAGTTGCGCTAATTGATCCACTAGTTAATAGGTTACCACCAGTTATGTTACCACTTGCGGATACTACTGCGCCTAAGTGACTACTGCCTGTAATTGTACCTGTGGCACTTACTAAACCACCGGTTAATACATTACCGCCAGTGATATTGCCACTTGCGGATACTACTGCGCCTAAGTGACTACTACCTGTAATTGTACCTGTGGCACTTACTAAACCACCGGTTAATACATTACCGCCAGTGATATTGCCACTTGCGGATACTACTGCGCCTAAGTGACTACTACCTGTAAGTGTACCTGTTGTAGAGATCGTGTTTGAACCAAAAGCAGCTAAGAAGCTAGCAACATTACTATTAGCGTAGCTAGCTGGCAATCCAGTTAATTGACTACCGTTACCGATAATGTAA
>Ga0304729_1000375_pt1 | contig 33725 bp, 50 predicted proteins | sample C_131016_MF_Meta_FD_190475 | JGI IMG/M metagenome (GOLD analysis project Ga0304729, IMG submission 190475) | Freshwater microbial communities from Lake Croche, Canada to study carbon cycling - C_131016_MF_MetaG (v2) (version 2) | ecosystem: Environmental > Aquatic > Freshwater > Lake | place... | reverse complement strand
GCTTACTGAATAACAAATCCTCGCCAAAATATGTGCCGTCAATAGCACCCTCGGCGAACCATGCCCAGCGTGGGCCTTGGTTCTGTGTGGCGTTGGCTTGCATTCTTAACAACACCGAACGATGAATGAGCAGACAGCCAGTGCCAACCGCGTCAACTTCAATCAGCTCGTTGATTGGGAAGTTGTCAATCGGTTGCAAACCATCTTCTTCGTCCATGTTGTAAATCGTGGGAACTGGTCGAAGTTGACCGTCGTTATCAAAGAACGCGCCGAACACTAAACCTGAAACAATTGGACGTTCCTTGTCATGCGCGGTGTCGCACAATAATTGGAACACTTCAGGTTTCAACGATTCGTCAGAATCAACCAACAACAACCATTCGGCTTCGGTATTGTCTAAGAATTCACGAACAACCACATTTCGTGAACGGGTAGTCAAACCAATGTTTGCCACCTGAACCACAGAATCAAAATGTGATTTCTTCATTAGTGCGATGTGGATAATATCAACCATGAGCTGAGACTGAACCCAACCATTGTTGACCATTCCAATACAAACCTTGTCGGACATTTTCATCGGGTTTCAACCCCCGAATTAGGAATGTCCTGAACCTGATCCAAAGTATCCAGCACCTGTTCAATGGTGCCGCCAACTTCTAAAACTTTTTCGATTGCGATTGCCGCTTCCAGCAATAGCGTTTTCATTCTTGCCATGTCCATTCCCCTGAACTTTTGTTGTGAGTGTTGCAGCGGGAATCTGAATCCGTAAGGTATCCAGATTCCCGCCGACAACTAGGTCAGATTAGTAACCTGAAGGTGCGATTGCACCGGTGCCGCTGATAGTCGAAACCGACTTGTTGAAGCGGTGGATTAGTGCTGCGTAACCGTAAACCTGGAAACGCACAGTGAGGTTTGCCGACAGAACATCCGGCAAAACTCTTGTTTTCTGTCCCGATTCGAACAGGTAACTATCACTGAACTTTCCAAGCACGATTGGTGCCTGGTTTGTTGCTGCGCCGTATGTCTTTGTCATGGTTGCGTCAACATAAACTGGAACGCCTGAAATCAGACCGACCATTCCTGCTGCTGCACCTGGCTTGTCGATGACACCGTTAGCGTTGAACGCCTGGTTTGCACCATTTGTTGGAACGATAAGCGGACGGTTTGCAGAGTCAACCTGACCGGCTAACCAGTACCATGTTGACGGGCTAACAACGATTGCTTCAACATCGCGGAAACGGTTGCTAACAACACCCGAAATTGCCTTGTTGATAGCAGCATAAGCGCCAACAGCGGACGGAGTTGTTTCAGTCCACGTTGTAGGAATGCCGTTTGTAGTATCAGCGCCAAGGGTAACAAAACCCTTGAGTGATCCTGCTGAGCCATCGCCAGTGCCAAGAACTGCGGTGTTTAGTTGCAGTGCGTAATCGGCCATAAGATCGCCGAATACTAGACGGTCAAGACCGCCAGCAATTGGTGACTGCTCAACAAGCTGGATTGACACATTTTGGAAACCAGAAATTGTTTCAACACGACCGGTGCGAGTAGCAGTTACTAGATCGCGTGGGCTTACTGGTGCGTAGGTTGTTGAGTTATCAGCAGCCTGGAAACCGGTACGGGTACCGGTTGTGATTGCAGGAATGTTGATTGAGTCAGTACCGGCTGGAAGTGCCATGTTCGTTGTGAGGTTCGCGGTTACGCGAGCAGCACGAGCGAATTCAGCATATTCATTGATGAGGTAGATTGGGGGCAAATTTGTTACTAGCAACATTTATGTTGCCGGGTTGCGCATTTCTGACAACCTCTAACACTTTTCCATTGTGTTAGTTCGGACTATATCTTCAACCTTAGTTGCAACCTGGCTTCGCTACCAGTATTGCACCTATCAAGGTTGTCTCGCGTGTAGTCTCTACGGAGTCCCTAGCGTGGGTTCCCTCGGTATTCCCCAAATAAATTTGGTGGGGTTCACCGATACAGCGTGATGTTCATTCGTAACTTACGCTACGAAGCGTCCCTGGCTCTCGCCATAAACGAAATCTCCACCAGCACCATCGGTGCGTGATACATCGCGTGATTCAACAGCGACTTCTTGCTGGTGACGTGCAAGACGTTCCCATGAAGAAGAATCGTTGCGAAGTTGTGCGCCAATCATGTCACGAACGAACGAGTGTTCGCCACGGACATCATAGGTCATTTCTTCTTTACCGATTACAGCAGAACCGAAAGTCTTAACGCCTGAATCGGCGCGGGCTTCCTTGATTACTGCGGTGCGGGCTTCAAGTGCTTCTGCACTTGTGATTTTGGCGTCAAGATCTGTGATCTCTGCCTGACGTGCTTCGGCTGCGTCCAGTGCTTCCACTGTTGCCTCGCCAGATAGCAACGCCGTTGCGTCAGCAAGCGCGGTGGCGCGGGCTTCGCGTAGGTTGTCCAACATGGACATGGTTACTCCTAATGGGTTGGTTGGTTTCGTGCAATTCGCCACGGCAGAGTTGCGGTGGGGAAAACTTGTGGGAATTACTTAGCGAACTTCTGCTTGAGTTGAAGAAGTCGCTTTCGCAATTCAAGGGCTTCGGCTTGAGCGTCCTCGGCGGAACGTGCACCCAAAGCGGTGTCATTGTATGCAGGCCAAGTGACCGCTGAAACTTCAAACAGATTCAGGTCGGTCAACGTGCGCAAACCTTCCGAACGGCTAGAACCTTCGGGGGCAACAGTGAACGCAAACGACATCTTTGCAATATCGCCGCGACTGATAGCCGAATACAATTCTTGGGCTTTCGGATTTGCAGGATCCAAGTTGGCTTCCATGCGCAAACCAACTTCATCTTCGGAAAGATTTAATGTTCCCGAAGCTGTGGACGCCAAAGGGATTCCGTTGGTGTCATGGTTCACTAGCAAATAAACAGGTTCGCCGGACTGCAACGAACGCGAGAATGCGCCTGGTGCAATAACTTCACGGAATGAAAGACCAGTGGCTTCCTTGTTGAATTGTGCGGCGTAGCCACCAATCTTCAAGGATCCGTCGCCGGTATCTAATGACCGCACTTCTGCGTCCATCGTAACACGCTCGGCGGACGCGAATGCACCCTTTCGTTCTTCGAACATTGTTTCCTCGCTTCGTGGGGAAGGTAGTGGCGTGATGATTGTCAAAGTGTCTGCACGATGGACAACTGTTGTGTCGGTCGGAATGTATCCGTTGCCCTTGGCTGCATAGATTTGAACCTGGAACACTGGCGAATCTTTGGTTGCTTCTAATGTGTAACCTTCGCTGGAACTTGCCGCGCCTTTGGTCACAACCTTGACAACCTTGCCACGCGCACGACCGCCGGAAGAATCCCAAGACACGAATGAACCTTCGCCGATTCGAGCCATGGCGGCGCGGTCTTCATCAGATTCCGAAACAACTTCCTCGGATTCCAAAACAACTTCAGCGGTTTCAACTTCTGGGTCGGCTGAATATGCGCCCATCATCCCGTCAACCATCATTGGCATTTCTTCGGCGTCATCTTCATCGACACCTTGAGCGTCCATTGGGTCAGGTTGTGGCTGGGTTACTTCTTCGCCAAGCGAAGCGGTTAGTTGCCATTTGTAGAATTGCTGACCGTCGATAGCACCAGCCAGGAAGTTTGCGATTCCCTGCTGGTTGTAGCGGGTTGCGCAATCGAAGCAATCTGACAGCTCATCTAAGAACACATCGTTTGCATTCAGTAAGTCGCGGGCTAGGCTCATCGGATCTTGACCAGGATTAGCGTCCGGCAAGTATCCCAACGCGGAGAATTCAGCCAGGTGGAATGGTGCAACAGAACCAATTTTGCGCAGGTTCTCGGCGATGGGGTCAATCAGCTCGTAAGCAGTTTCGTAAATCTTTTGGAATAGTTTGTGGTATTCGCTAAAGTCCGCACCCTTGACGTTCCAATGTGCGCCATGTGCGCGGAAATAGAATTGAACAGTTGTTCCCAACAATTCCGCTAATTCTTCGGGCAGGTCAGCAACGTCAGATTCCATTGCGTCGCGCTTGTTCATGCTTACGCCTTCCAATAATGCGGCACGCGCCGACAGTTGTTCTCTAATCTTTGACGACCAGGTGAATCCTTCATCGCCACCCCATGCGTCCCAAGCAACGCGCCCAGCACTAGGGAATCCATCGTCGCCATTGTTGAATCCCTTACCCTGCTTGTCTACTTCGTGACGAGCAAAGAATGAATACATCCGAAGGATTGTTTCTGCGGATACTGCGTCGCCTTTGGCTAATTGAACAGCGCGAGCGCGACCGGTATCGGTGAAACCGCTTCCGGCTTTGCCGTCGGCAATCCATTTCAAAGCGCGTGCAGCGTTATTCTGAACTGCCTGTGGTGGTCGGAATGTTTCAGCCATTATTCAAGAACCCCCATGACAGGTGCGCTTGGATCCACATCGAGACCAAGTGCCGGCAATTCGCCACCAGCGGTGACATTGCCAACCATCGACTGGTGGAATACGTCGCCACCTTCGTAAGGTTCAAGGCCAACAGTCATGCGTGATTCGTTCGGTGACATTGCGCCAGAGTTAATCATCATGGAATTCACGCGAGCGCGAGTGAGCGAATCGGTGCGAAGAAGCGAAGCGAAGTCAAATACAACATCGGTTCCAGGTGCAAGAACCTTGGACAACGCAATTTCAAGACGGCGAATCCATGGTGTGATCGTGTAGGTCAGGAAGTTAATTGAACCTTGCTCGACGTTCTGGTAGGTCTGACCGTCGCCAGTTGCGCCGATTAGGTGCGCAGGGATTCGGAAGATACGGGCAATATCGCGAATAAGTTGTTCGCGAGACTGGATCATTTGAGCGTCCGCAGCCGACGTCGTGATTGGTGTGAACTTCAAACCATCAGACAACACCGCTGGACGGCGATGACGTCGGTGGGTTGCTTCCCATGTTCCCTGAATGACGCGAGCCTGATCAATGGTCAACTTCTGATCAGTTGCTAGAACGCCCGACGGTGTGCCACCTTCGCCATAGAACTGGGCTAGGTGACGATCCATGGCCAACGAAATTCCAACCAGGTTGCGCGACTGAATCAGTGGCGAGACACCGACCAATGATTGTGGCGGAGTCATCCAACGCAAGTGAAGAATTGAATCTTGGTCGATCTCATTGCCTAGGTGCAGGTAGCGACGACCAATCTGGTCGCCAGTTGGAAGCACCTGCATTTGGTACGGATGAAGCGGAACCAAACCGATTGCGTTTCCAGCTCGGTCGCGGTCAATGTGAATGTATGCGTTTCCATGAAGTGCCAAAGACACCATGACCATGTGAATGAATTCGAAAGTGTTTGTTCCGGCAGCCACATCAGGTTCAGCCAACAATGAAGGCAACGGAATATTCTCGCGCTGACCGTCAACAATTTTGAACGCACGAAGCGGAAGCGACGCCACAGAATCGGCAAGAATAGACACAGCCGAGAACACTGACGAAATGCCTAACGCTGTCCATTCGTCAATGCGCTCGCCAGCACTAGACGTGACTTGTGTCTGGCCGTACAGTTGCGACAGTGGCGCGACATAGTTGTTGAATTGTGGGTAACGGCCGACGACATCGCCAGCACCACGGCGAAGAATACTCATCGGCTATCTGCCAAATATGAAAACAACATTGCGAAAATCCCTCCAAGGATTAGGGCAGCGGCAGCACCAGCCAGCAAACCAACCCCCACGGTCACTGACAATGCTCCACCAATTTCGGTCACGTTCGTGACAACTTCACGGCTGAACCACTTATTCATCAAATTCCCCTAAACTCCACGGATCGAAAATCATTGGCATTCCGCCATCTTGAGACGCCCACCATGCGGCACGTTCCAAACCCATAACCGACGCAACCGCCAAGTCGATTCGACGGACAGAATTGCGCGACTCCTTCGCCAAGCGAGAACCACGCGAATCTGTTTTCATTGTTGCGTTTCCAATATGACGCGCCAAACGTGGGTCGCCATCTTGGGTCATGGTCTTATTCATTACCGCTTCAAAGAAGCGAGTTGTCGCTGGAGTCATGCGAGAAGCTGACTGTGGGAACAACACCACCGGCAAACCTTCATCTTCCAACACTTGGAATGTTCTTGCCCAGCGGTAAGGGTCGCACGCGATTTCTTCCACTTGCCATTTCTGGCACGCTTCACGAATACGATCTTCGACCTCGATAACTGGAACCTGCCATTCAGCAGATTCGCCATCAGGTTTTTCCCACGACTCCACAACGAACACATGCGGATTTTCTTCGACAGTCACGCCGACAATTGCGGTGCAGTCGCCATTATAAGAACCGTCAAAGGCTAGAACGATTGACGCGCCACGCTCGACCTCGCGAGAATCATCAACAATAGATTCCCACGTTCCAGCAGGAAGCCAAGTGTCAGACACCGACACCCACTGATTCAATCGCTTAGTGCGGAATTCTGATTCAGGGGTTCGGTTAATAACCGATTCAAAATCTTGCGCTGCCACAATGTCATCGAAGCCAGGGTTGGCCTGCTTCCACACATCAACGTCGCGATAATCCTGCGACTGGTCGGCGGCTTCCCACCAAGCCATGAAGAAAGTTGGATCCACAATTTCGCCCAGTGCGACCTTCTGGCCATGCTGATATAGCGAATAACAAATTGAATCTTTACCGGTGGAATCTGTCTTGACTCCTGCGGTGGTGATTCCCACCATCAACGGTTCATTGCGTGCGCCGGAAGCCAACGCGAGAACGTCCCACAGCTCACGATTCGGTTGCGCGTGGACTTCATCGAATACCGTGAAAGTAGGGGACAAGCCTTCTTTCGTGAATGACTCCGACGACAATGCGCGATACACCGCGCCATTCTTTGGGTTGTAAATCGCGTCACGAAACGGTTGCAAGAATTCAGACAGTTCAGGTTGAAGCCTGACCATTTCCTTGACCGTATCAAACACAATCTTCGCCTGGGCGCGGTCAGCGGCGCAGGAATAAACTTCGCCACCATTCGGGCCAAGAACCAAGTGTTCCAAAGCCAAAGACGCCGCCCACGCCGATTTTCCATTTTTGCGGGGCAATCCGACGATGGCCGTTCGATGACGTAATGTTCCATCAGCCTTGCGAGCAAACAGTGACCGAGTCAATTCACGTTGCCAAGGTCTGAAAATTAAGGGTTCACCCGACGAACCAGCAACACTGTCCTTGGTGATTTTGCACAACGCTTCAGCGAAATCCACAACGTCATCGCCGGACGACCGTTTCAAGTCGGCGGCAGGGACAGGCGTGAGCCAGCGTGGCGGCCAATTCTGATCCTTGCGTTTCCCCTGGGTTGCCATCATTTCGCCTGACGTTTAGCGATTAAGTTATCAAGCGCACTGGCGCGTTTCACTTCGGCGACACCTAAGCGAGAACGCGAAGTCGGGTCAAAGCCTAGGGCTGCGAAAGTGTCGGTCATGGTTTTAGACATGGCCACAACAACGCGACCGTCAGCGGAATCCAACGTGGCGCGATATTTGTTCTGCGCCAACATCAACAAATCGGCTGTTCGGCAAGCATGTTCAACCGCGGAAATATCACTGTTCGGACTTAGCCAAGTTATTGCGAAATCCCATGAGCGATTCCACAAACGCAATCCTTCTTCGCCAAGGTCTGCCGGTGGCTCTGGAATTGCTACCGCCATAGGCAAGGTTTGAACAATTGACACATCGGGAAGTTTGCGGTTTCCGGGATTTCCCTGAGCGCGTTTCAGCTCGACAGGTTTTGGTGGCCGTCCGTTTGTTGCCATGTGGAAAGTCCAATCAAAATTCAGAGTTCAAAGTTTCGCGAATGTGTGCGTTCTGCTTGGGGGCTGGGTCATCTAACAAATCCCCTGAAAAAATAGGAATTTCTAAATTGACTTGTTTTTATTTATTCTTCTTAGCACTATTGCACGAACGACAACATGCCCGCAGGTTGTCAGGGTTCAGTCTTTGTTCGTAATCTTTAGACAGGGCAACCAAGTGATCCACAGTGGCGTCATTTCCAACAAGTTTTTTATTGCATATGTAACACGTCCAGTGGTCTCTGTCCAAGACTTGTAGGCGTACCTTGCGCCACTGCGCGTCATAGCCACGTTGGGCAGACGATGGCTTCCAGGCGTACTTCTTCGCATACGCTTGAGCGCAATTCTCACAGCGATAACCGTTTGAAGGGATGCCACAGTTAAGGCAAGCAATCTTAGGCATTGTCCTCGGTCTCTGATTCTTCTTCGGTTTCTTCCGATTCCGGTGTGAATGAGACGAACATTGTTTCGGTATTGGTGTAGGTGTGAATGGCTGCGTCAGTGATCCGATTCAAAGTTGATTCAAGTCCATCAAGCGACGGCGTTGTTTGGTCATCCTCATAGTCGATGATTACGTCGCCAATGGATACCGAGAGCCTCATGGCTTGATTGCCAATCGTGCGTCTAGTAGCTCGTCAACAATGCTCATGAACACATCGGGGTTCGGTTGCTGGCGCAACGTATCGACCAAGTAACCTAATGCTTCGTCGATCTCGGCGACGGTTACTTGTTCAATCTGGTTGACGATGACTGCCATGGTTTCATTGTGACACCTTGACATGACAACACCCACAAACCTTGTGAGTTGTGGGTGATTGTTCTGACAGAAGTTGTTTGCGCTTAGCGTAGCACACTCGGCGGACACTAATTGTCAAATCGTGCCACGGTGGGCGTCAAGGAAAGCATTGACGTTGACTAACTGCCCGCGCTTGGGGATTCGTTTGGTCTGGACTATTCGCCGAACCTGACGTTCTGACAACCCAATCCATGCCGCAATAGATTCCACATCCAACCACACTTCATGGTTGGGGTCGGACATTGCTACCGCGACCAGTCGTGCTGGTGTCCAGTTGGTTTTGCAACGTCGGCATTGGATGGATGTGGTCAGGTCGGCGTCGGTGACGCCTAGCATTGCGCCACAGTTCTTGGCGTCGTCTTCTGGGTGTGGTGCCGGGCATGGGATTCGTCGTACAGGATCTATTTGTTTTTGGGCTGCAATGATTCCGTGGTGGTGTAGTTGGCTGACTTCTTGCCAGAATTCGTCTGCCCATGGTTGTTGGATTGTCCAGGTCAGGTGTGCTAGGTGGAAGCGGACGGACATTCTGACGGGGTTGTTATAGAACGGTAGCAAGGCTGGCGGGGTCAGTTGGCGTTCGGTGCGGATAATCTTTTCCCATTCGTGCAGGACGTTGAGGATGTCCCTACCGCTTGCAAAGTCGAAAGCGTTGACGTTGATCCCAATGCTTGGGTGCGCACCTGATGATGTGCCTTGGCCGCCTTGTTGGGGTTCTAGGTATTTGCCCGCTTCGATCATGAGCTGTGGCAGGTCGTCAAGGTTTTTGCGCATTCGTTCGGTGCATTTGTCACAAATGATGTTTTTGGTGTCTGCTAGTTTGCGCCGGCAGGTGGGGCATTTGTGCAGGTTCATCAGAATCTTGATTCCTCGGTGAATTCGTAGGTGATTCGGCTGGGGAAGTAGTTGGGATGTTCTTGTGTGAAGTCTAGGTCGCACAGGTGATTGGGCAGGTGTGGTTGTTGTCGGGTTGCTTGGATGTCCCAGATTGCTCGGTGTCGGATGGTGAAGGTCGGGTGGGCTTTGTGTAGGTTCCAGGTGGGGAGTCGGTTGAGTTTGGCGGCGAGTTCGGTGTGGTCGGTGAGAAGGGTTGTGGCGAGTTGGATTGGGATGAAGTTTTCTGTCTGAATGAGCCAGGTGGTTGATCCGCATTTTCGGCAGGTGTCGGGTTGGGCTGTTGGAAGTGGTTTGAGTCGTTTTGGTGTCATTCGCAATCATCTCCTAAATGTCTACTAACCACTAAAGGGTTAGTCAGACTTCCACCTGATTTTTGAAATGTGTTCAGGCGATGCAGGCGATGTGCCAATTTTCCCATTAGGCAATGGATTCTGTTCGCCTGAAGTCGTTAGGCGATGGCAAAATGTAGACCTTGCTGGATCCGTAGATTTTTTCAACGATTTTGCCGTCCGAAAGTGCCTTTGCCTTGGCTTCGCTGAACCTGTTTTTGTCTCCCTTGGCGTTGACTGTGAGCTGTGTGGCGGTGCATTCTGGATTGAGTGTCACATATTCCACCATCGAATGAATGATGTCCTCTAGTGCCTTTTCGCGTTTGTTGATGTCGCGCTTGAATGCCAGTTTTCGGGTTTCGGGGTCGAATTCCAGTAACCGTTCGGACAGTTCCACATCGCGACCGTTGGCCGAGAAGAAGCGGTCTCCGGTGTCGGTCTTTGACATGAGCCAGCGGACGTCTGCGTGGTCGTCGAGCCTTGTCGCACCTCTGGCGCGTACCATTCCGCCATCGTCGGTGGAACGCCCTGTGTGGGCTGGCATGACCATATTGTGAACCCCTGCGCGGTCTTTGATGACGTCAATGGTGTCTAGGAACCGTCCGACGTCGCTGTTGCTGTTTTCTTCGCCACTGCCTACGAATGCGCGGGCGAAAGGGTCAATGATCCACGTCTGGCATTCCAGCTCGGCGAGCATGTCCACAATCTTGTCTTCGATATGTTCGACAATCATGGGCATTCGCAATCCGCGTAGGTGGACTATGGTGATTTTGTCTAGGTTTCGGATGTTCATTTCTCGTAACCATTGGCGATATTGTCGGGGGTCTACTTCGTAGTTGAAGATAACCACGCGACCGTCGTGGGGTTGGACTCCGTAGGTGTCTAGGAATGGTTCTTCGTCAACGATTGACTTCACTAGGTTATTGACCATGGTGGTCTTGCCGGACTTATATGCGGCGGTGAGAAGGACGTTGGCGTTCTGGGGTAGTAGTTCGTTGATTACCCATTCTTGTTCTGGCTCTGGCTGTTGTAGTTCTTCGGCCAAGGATCGCACGAATGTTGGCGTTCTGAATGTTGCCAAGATTTCTTCATCGTCGAGTGTGCGTTTGACTTGTCGGCGGATTTTGGCGTTGAGCAGTTCAAACTTGAATAGTGGGTCGTCATGGTCAACTGGCGTGGATTCACCCAGTTCGCCGAGTTCTTTTGGGTCTAGGTTCACCAAGTTTTCTGGCATGAAGTCGTTCAGGCGTTGTTCTTGAACCATGCTGATGTCGCCGAATCCGAGCTGTCGGAGTTGTTTGGCGGCCATGCTGAATGACTGTTGGCTAGTATCGCCGAAGTTCAGCAAAGTCCACGCCGCGAATTTGCTGTATGGCTTCTCGGATTCAAACTGTGTCGATGTAGTCCAGACGTAAAGATTGTCAGATTCCCCGCGACCGGTGCTGGCACTGATTCCGACATCTTTGCCAGGTCGTCGCCAGAATGTTTCCCCACCACGCTGATATACCTTCGTCCAGTCGGTCAAAATATCGTCCCAACTGGTTCGGTTGTTGTAGTCGTCACCGGGCGAGAGTCTGCCGTCGGGGTCTTTGGGCTGGATGGCTGTTTGGATAAGTTCGACGTTGGGCATTTCGTCGAGCATTTTGAAGATTGCGTGAATTGCTTCGCGCTGTTCCCAACTGATTGTCTGAATGGACTTTGGTGTTGATCCGTTGAGTCGTTCCCAACTGTCCCCTGATGGGTGTGTGGTTCCGCCTGATGGCGCAACAATGCAGAACCCGCCTTCGCCACGAGTTTCGGCTAGTACGTCAACCCCGCCATTCTCGCCTGGTCGTCGAGCTAGTTTGGTGTTGCCTGGGACATCGTGGTCGCTGATTCGGTAAAGCCAGTGAAGTCCTCCTGATGGGGTTGCTTCGACGTAGGTGTTGGCAAGGATTTCCCACAGGTGGTCTAGTCCGCTGGCGTAGGCAAGTTCTCGGGCTTGGGTGTGTAGGTCGGCGGCGACTGCTCGACCTTCCAATTCCATCATCTCTAAATTTCCTGAGACTGCGCCAGTGATGACGCCGAATCCTTGTGCTGTCGTTGCCCATTGCAACACTTCGGTTGCTTCAGGTTGACGCGTTTGGAATTCTTTCCAGTTGCCTAATGGTCGTTTGGTTCCGTCGTTGGCGGCTGGTACGACTGCCACCCCTTCTGCAAGGAATTCAAGCGCGGCCAGTAGCACGTTTGGTGTTGCTGGTTGGCTGTCCGGTGTTGTTGTCATTCTTTGTCCTTTTCTAATTCTGGGTCAATTTCTTCATCTACAAAGCAGCCACATCCGCCGAAATCTAATTCGTCAAACAGTGGTTGTTGGTTTTCTACTCTTTCGCGCAAGGTTGTCAATGTTAGTCGTTGTTTTTCGCCTTTGACCACTTCGGTCAAGATTGACACATCACCCAAAAGGTCACGCATTTTTTGTTCATTTTGTTCCCAGACAGCAAATCTGTCTGGCATTACTGTAAAAAGTTTTTTGAATTGTGCTTGACCAGCTCGGACACAACCGCCACCGCAATTGTTGTGTGAGAATCCTAGTTCGTAAAGTCTTGGCGATTTCAAACCTTCTGATTCTGCCCAGGCAATCATTTCTGACTTGTCCAAATATGGTGGTTCGGTCAATGGCGCAAGTGCTGTGTATGGCTGGTAGTTGCGCACAATGGATGGAACGCGGTGTGTTTCAGTCCAGTCAATTCCCACATAAACAATTGTTGATTCAGGGTCGCAATTTTCATCCAACCATTTTCGCGCCGGTTTCTGTTTCAATTCGTGAGAACATGACGCCAGACGGCTATTGCCCAAGAATCTTTTGTCTGCAAATACTTGCCAAATATCTCGACCGTCTTTGACAATGACTAATTCGGCACCAATGTTTTTGGCCGCTTCTTCAATGAATCGGTATGTGTCAGGATCCTCGCCCACATTTGGGTCAGGGTTTTCGCCTTTGACGTCGCTAAATAACAAAACCATGTTGTCAGTTCCATGTTGTTTGGATACACGTTTGGCGGTTGCCCATGAGCCAATCCCACCGCTAAACATCACAACATGTTTCACGAATAATCCTGTCCTGTTACTTCTGATATTTGGTCAATGCCAGTGTAGGCATAGACGAAGACTGTTCCGATTGCGGTTTCTCTGGCGTCTTGTCCCAGCAACCATGTTGCTTGGTTGACGTCAATGATTCGCCAGTTCGCCAGTTGTGTTTTGGTGCTGCCCATTTTCACAGCTCGCGCAATTGCCCACCACAGTTTGTCTAGGTTGTCTTTGTGTTGCGGGTGCAAAGTTTGAATGAACCAACGGTTCATTGATTGCCGTCTAGGGTCTTGATCCATTCGGCAATGCGCCTAACCGTTTCCGCTTGTGCGAAAGCGTATGGGGTTTCAATTGTGTCTTTGCAACTTGGGTGGGTTCCTTTGCATTCGCAGGTGAACGCGACTGGCGTGAACCGGTCAATGATTTGTTCGGCAAGTTCATTGTTGCTCATTTGGTGTCCTTGTCTGGTTCGTCGGGTTCGTCATCTTCCCACCATTCAGGGTCGGGGATGACGTTCGGTTGGTCAACTTTCAATGGTCTCAATGGCGCAATGGTCATGATTTCTCACCAATGATTTGAATCGTTTGGCAAGGCCAGAATTCGTCACAGCCACCGCACCAGTCTTTGTTTTCGTCAACCAAAGATTCGTGATGTGGATGTAATGCTCGAATCTGCCCAATACGTCCGGCAAGTGTTTCGACCATTTCTAGAAGCTGATTGCCCGCGGCAATTACTTCTTTTGATTCGCGGATCATGGCTTTCGCCATGTCTGGGTGGGTGTGTTCTGATGTCATGTGTTTGTCCTTTAGTGGTGTGAACGGTTGCCGGCAAGGAGTCCGACAACCGTTCACGTTCCCCTGGAATCAGGCTTTTGCCTGAACCTTTGCCAACAATGCTTGGATTGCTGGGTCATTGATGTCAACAACAGAAGCGATTGCTTCAGGTGTGACGGTTGCCGTTGGCGTTGCCGGTGCTGCCAATGTGCCGGTTGCCTTGGCGGTGATGTAGGCGGTTGCCTTGGCCACGTCCGCTGTGTCGGTGGTTGCGTCAATCAGGATCCATGGTGCGGATTTGCCTGCTTTGGCGGTTCCTTGACCAATGCGGGTCAGTACCTGCGAACCAATCTTTGACTTCAAACCTGAACGCAAACCGACGTTGAAGAATAGAACGTCGCTGTGTTCTTCATTGGTGTCAAGGTCAATGACATCACACTGAATTGCTTCAGCGTCGCCAAGGCTGGTGACAATTCCTGACTTGTATTCGGTGGGCTTCACAATGAGCAGGTGGCCTTGTAGGTCTGCCGGCTTCGGCCCGATACTGGACTGGCTTGGTGCTTCAAAAGACATTTCTTGTCCTTCTTCCTGTTGTTGTTTGGTTGTGCCGCTGACGGTTGCCAGCGGTGGTCTATTGTGCGTTTCGTAGTGCGGCGTCGGTGTCGAAGTCAGGTTCGGTGGTTGCTTCATCGTCGGTGAATATGTCGTAAGGATCCACGAGCTGTGACGTGTAGTCAACGCGGTTGACAATCTTCCCAACTGTTTCAGATACCCAACCGACGGCGGTTGTGGTTATCAGATAAAACCATTTCATTGTTTGCCACATCCTTTGGATAGGTCTTCGGAACCTGGCAGGAACCATGGACACCAACTGCACAAATAAGATTCGGTTGCTGGAATCATTGCCCAACGCTCGGGGTTTGTTTCGGGGTCAAGGGTTGCCACCAATAGTTTGATGTCATTCAAACGACTAATGGCGTCCAGCGCAATCTGTTCATCGTAGTCGCCAACCCAGGTGTGAAGTCCGTTGGAACCGGTTAGGAATCCGCCGAACGGATAGAACGCCAAAGCAATTGTTTTGACATCGAATCCTTGTTGTTTGAATCCGTAGGCGTACAAGTTCAACTGAACCAATTGTTGATGGCTTGGGCCAGACTCTCGCGCCTTCTTCATGCTGCTAGCGCCAACACATTTGTGGTCAATGACCATGCCCAATTGGGTGTCGAACAGGTCAACCGACCCGGCAAGGGTTGGGGTCACTTGGACTTTTGTTTCAATAATCCAACGCGGGTTTTTCTTGTCATTGTCGCGCTTGAATACGTCGGCCAGATAGGCGTGAATTGCTGTGCCACTGGTTGACGCCCATGGGTCGGTATCGGTGTTGGTCTTTTCCCAACCCAGCATTCGATAAGAAAGTTTCCGAACGCATTGTTCGCCAACTTCGCTCGGCCCGATATCTGTCTGGCGTGACCGGGTGGAACCTGACGACCGTTTCTTGATGGCGGCGGTCAAGGTTTCGCGCAGTTCGCGTTCTGGGCTTGTGCCTGGTGCTTCAAACATTCTTCTCACCCTTTATAGCGTCGAGTATCTTGACCGCGTAGAATTCCGAATTTGTGCTGTGCTTGTGGTCGTTCATTTGCTTAGCCAGCTCGGCAATCTTGTTCAATGCTCGTTGCTGGTCATCGACCAATTCAATGGTTCTGTCCCAACCTTGAAGGGCAAATTCCAACTGTGCTTGAACCTTGTTGTGGGTTTCAAGACTGATGAACAAATCATCGCTTCGGCGATGGCGGCGGAATGGGTTTCTCATTAGTAAGAATCCGAACCGTCAATGAGCGTGAACCGCTTACTGATTGACTTCACCAGTAGCACATCAAGAACCTGCGGTGGAAGAATCTCGCGAGCCTTCTTGACGTCGAAACGCTCGGATTCAACTGTTGCCCAGCGAACCGCCGGTGCACCATCGACCAACGCAATCTTGGAATCGCCCATCGCTGATTCGATACGACCGCGAGCGTCGGCAATCTGTTCTTCGAGTTGCTTCTGTTCGAGTTTGAGTTTCTTGTATTCCAACACATAACGCGCCACATCTGGATCCAGCGCGATTGTGTCAATATCAACTTGCATGCTCATATCTTGTCCTTAAATTAGTGGAGTCTGGTCGCGCTGGGCGAATGTGGTTTCTTTGACAAACTGGTCAAAGACTGGGGTTGCTTCTTGAGCAATCTTGGCTTGAAACTTGAGCGCATTCTCGCGGTCGAGTTTCTTGCGCTGGTCAATCATTCGGCTGGCCTTGCGCCATGCCATGATGTCGCCGAGCTGATAACCAAGAATGAGTCCGGCAAGCAGTATGGCGAATGCGATAAAAAAGTTATTCATTGTCTTGTCCTTTTGGTTTGTTGGAGTTGCGGTATTTGTTGGTCTTGTATGAGTCAACCAGTATGCCTTGTTCGTCACAGGCTCGTTCTAGCGTCATGCCCAATGCTAGAAGTCTGTCCACCGCTTTCACCGAATCGCCACGCTGGCGACGATTTGACCGTGGTTTCATCTCGGCTCGATCCTGTGGCGATATGCCACCCCAGAACCCTTCCTTGATGTTGTGTTCCAGAGCGTACTCCAAACATCTGACATTTTCTTCACATCCGGAACAAAGGTCGGCGATTTGCCGAAGTGTTCGATTGGCAACGACCGCAGCCGTTGGGAAGAATAGGTCAGGATTCTTGGTGAACATGCAGGCAGCCAATGGCAGGTCGGGCAGTTGCCCAAGGATTGCCGTTGGTCGTGGCGGATAGTTCATCGTCCAGCTTCTTTCATAAGTTCGGTCATGTCGGCCAATGGCATGATTGCCCACCAGTTGCCAGTGTTGGCTGTGCCAACCCCGTTGGGCTTGACCACTAGGAACGCTGTCTTGGCTTTGGCGTTTGCCTTTTCGGTTGCCAGTTCTTTCATCCAGGCTGGGATGGTGTAAGTCCGGTGGGCTTTGACTTCGATAACAACGAACGGGATTCCGCCAACGTCGCCTTTGTCGTTGATCCCTGCCAATGCTCGACGTTCAGCATGTGGGAAACCGTTGGCGTTCAGATAGTTCACCACGGCAGTTTCCGCGGATGTGCCTTTGGCTTTGTTCTTGCTCATCGTTGGGTTTCCAATGCGTCGGTTAGTCGTTGGGTGATGTAGTCCAGGCTCACAGCGCCATCAGGGGACACGTTCAGGTTGTGTTGTAGTTCGGCTACCACTTCGCGAATGCGCTTCAGTTGCTTGCGCTGTATCTGTTCGGTGACCGTTCGGCATTTGCAGCTTGAGTCGCAAGCGCAACGGGCAATCTCTGGTTTCATTTTCATGATCCACACCGCCGACAAACCCAACGGTTCTTGACCGATGACCACACCATGTTGGTTAGGCAGTCGCCACACATCATGACTACTTCACCGCCCGAATGTGGGTGTGGGTGCGTGGACGCTCAAGCGCACCGGACAAGGAATGGCGAGCGTCCACGCGAACGCCAGTCTGGACATGACTGGCGAGAAGTTGACGTTTCAGTCTTGCGGATTCAATGCGAGAATCGTTCGTCCCATTGACGCGCAAGTATTCCCACAAACGTCCTAGGACGAATGATACCCCAACAATTGTCAGCGTTGGCAGGAATGCAATCCAGTCGTGAATGTTGGTTGAGAATTCCATGATTAAAACACCGACAAAGTTTCTGGACGGCCACTGACAGTTTCATTTGCTCGTAATTCAAAAACACCTGTTTCGCCATTTTCTAAATCATCAGTTATCTGATCAAACGCTTCAAAAATCAACGCTTCTAAATCACCAGTTTCAGCGTGCTTCCAGTTGGTTTTTGCCCAATTTGAAATTTCTTTAACTAGTGCAGTGTTTGTATTGAGTTCCATTTTCTTGTCCTTCGTCCTTGTGTCAGCTTGTCCTGACAAGAACAACAATACGCCTATCGAACCCCCACGCAAGCACATTTGGAAAGTATTTTTATAACAGTTTGGTAACACAAAGAAACCCCCAGATTCAATCCGTCCGGACATCATTCTGGGGGTTTCACGCTATGCCCTGAAAGGCTATTCAGTTATAAATCAACACTAGCGACAGCAGTCACATTCCAACGATTGGGGGTCGTATCCGGTGCATTCGGGCTTTGGCTTGTCGGTAGCAATCTCGCCAGCAATCGCCAAGTAGGCTGCCCCGTCGATGTAGGAATCGAGCAGATTGGGATTGTAGGCAAGTCGCGCCAGTTTCATCCCAGCCATACACAGCGCAACCTGGTGAGCTGTAATCGGTTGCCCAAGGATTACCGACCAAATCCCCGCAATGCGTTCGTGGTTCTCGCGTGGTTCGCCATGCTGAATGTTGCGGTCGGCTTCGGTCAATTCAATTGCTTCAGACAAAATCTGTCGGCGTTCCATGTCAATCTACTTTCAAATAGCGTCGGGTGATTTCCAACTGTTCCGATTTGTTCAGCTCGTACTCAATGCGAGCCTTGGCAATTTCCAGATATTCCGCGGACTGCTCAATCCCAATGAATTTGAAACCCTCGCGCATTGCGCCTTTGCCGGTCGAGCCTGAACCCATGAACGGATCCAAAGTTGTTCCGCCTGGCGGTGTGACCAACTTAATCAGGTAGCGCATGAGGTCGGTTGGTTTGACGGTTGGGTGGAAGTTGGTGACAGATTGCGCACCTCGGTTTCTTGGATTGTTGCCCCTTTTGCTTCCAACCTCTCTTGACTCGTCCGGTTGTCGTTCGGTGAACCCGTCCAGTCCCTCGTTGCGGTCACGCTTGCTGGCTTTCGCGCAATAGAAGAAACGGGCAGGTTCGCCAAATAGTTCCGACACTTCATCCGAACCATCGTGAATGACATTGGCTGGCCAACGGCCCCCTACTGGACGATTGTTTGAAAGGTCAACTGTGTGCTGAATTCCCTCACTAATAAACTTTCCACCAGTTGCAGAAATATTTGTGCTGACTGGTTTATCCCAAGCCTTTTCAAATCCGTCATCCGAAGCAACCCGCGACCCGTCAATGTTCAACCCACCGACACCATGTTCCAACACGTTCGCGGCGACAGTGCCAATGAGCGGTTTGCGAGCCAGAACAATTGGCTCATGCGCCGGCTTCAGTGCCGTTCCCCAGCCTTGCCATTGTTGGGCTTCGGTGGTTATTGGCTCAAGCGAAGTCAGGTTGCCTGAATGTCCGAGTGCGTAATTTGTGCCATCGTCTTTGCGAATCTTGACTTCGTCAATTACAGCCCTTTTGCTTCCTGCTGCCTTGTCAATCGCCTTTGACACATCTAGCGACTTGGGAAAGCCTGAACCATAAAGCCACATGATCTGGTCGCGGATTTCAAATCCAGCGTCCTCGATAGCAACGGCCATGCGGTGATAAGTACGCGAACCACTAAACGCTAATAGGTGTCCCCCTGGCTTGAGCACCCGCAAAGCCTCGCGCCACAAATCAGGGTTGAACGCAATTCCGGTGTTGTCCCATTTGGCTGACATGAATCCAATTTCATATGGCGGGTCGGTGACAATGGAGTCAATGCTGTTGTCGTCCATCCCTCGCATAATTTCAAGGCAATCGCCATTGAATAGTTGGAACGGTGTTGTCATCGCGTTTCCCCTTCTAGTACGCACAAGTCCCTGCGCGGATCATAACCGTCACCCATGACAAACGACACAATGCCAGTCGGTGAATCTAAACCGTTGGTGTTTCTATACCATGCCGAACCGCCATCGCTGGCTGGAATCTGGATGTGCAATCTCGGCCCAATCTGCTGGGCGATGAAATGATGAAAGTGCGCGGTCAACAGAACGTCGGCGTTGCCGACCGGCGTGCTGCCTAACGCTTGGGCTTGTAGCCACTTGGCCGCGCCACCGCGTATTTGGTGTCCGTGTGCCATGCCAAGGATTTGTCCGTTGACGTCTATGGCAAGGGTTGAGTTGTCGCGTTCGGGGTATCGGAAAGCAACGTGAGCCAATGCAGGATTTTCGGCGCAAGCGTCTTGGACTGCGCTCACAATGTCAATCTGCCAGTTGTCCGTTGGGTCGGTGATTGTCTGTCGGGTGGTTTCGTCATGGTTGCCTGGAACGACTGGAACAATCACTTCTTCGACCAGTGGCGCGAATGCCTTGATCCATTCCATAAGTATTCGCCGACCGATTCGAACCTGACTTGTCTGGGCTTGAATGTCCGAACGACCTAACACTTTGCCATTCTGGCTGACACATCCCTCGATGGCGTCGCCGAGCTGTGGCAAGATAACCGAGCCAATCGGGCGACCTAGTTTGGTCAATTCTTTATGGCGTGAAAGTGAACCTGACAACCCTGTCATGACGCGGGCAATTGTGCCTTCTGTACCGTCGCCAGCGTCTTTCCCGTACTGAGTATCACCAATGGCATAAACCGCGCTCAACGTGCCTGTGTGTGGCTTGGCGGTGGTTCTCGGACGCCATTTTGCCACCGCCGAAATCAGTTTCTCAACATCAGATTCATCAACCGCAGACGCCACCGACGCAGGAATGACCGACACCCGCGCCGACTCCAACCATTCCCCGTCCCAGCGTTGCCACCGACTACGCCGAACGCCAGTGACCACCCACTGATTAGGATCCAAATCAAAGTCCGCAAACAGGTCAACGGCGTCAGGCAGGTCGCCGGCGGTGCGCGGTAATGAAACGAACACCCCGCCATCGTTGCCAAGTTCCATGTATGGTCGCCAGCCGTCAGGGATGTCGGACTTCTTAATATCCGAACCTTGCCGTCCAGGGCTGGTCAACTTGGTCAAGTCGTCGCTGAATGTCACAACTCACACCGGCAACCAGTACCCGACGCACGACGTCGGTGGTTGCTTATCGAATGGTGGGAAATGCTGTGACCGTTATTGTGTAGCAAACGCGAAAGGCTGGCCGCCGAAACCTGACTTTCATCAAGTACGGCGACCAGCGCACCACGATCTTTATCATCGAGGTTTGTGAGAAGTTGCCCAACGACGCATTTCACGCCTGGACGCAAACGACCTTCCCCTGCCATTTGCAAATCGTCAAACAATGCCATTGGTTTTCCTCTCGGTATTACCTACACAAAAGGCTACGACAACCCCATGACATTAGTCATCGTCATCGGACGATTCCCTGACCGGTAACGTCACCAACCACACCAAAGAACCCACCAAAACAAGAAGTCCTGTGACTTTCTTTGCTGAACCTTCCAGTGTGAAATAGGCAATAAGCAAGCCAATCAACGTGTAGGTTTCACCAGTGACGGCGCGAATGTAAGTGACAAGCCATTTCATTTTTTGTTCTTCCTTTGGGCTGAAGCGATTTGACCAACAACAATCGCCGACACGGTAACCTGTTGCGCTTGTTTGCGTTGGGCTGGTGTCATGTCGTTTCCGACATTCATGAAAGCGGCGAGAGCGTGGGCCAACTGTTTAACCCCTGGAATCCTTGCCAAGCCCGGTGAGATTTCAACGGTGATTGGCGCGGGCATTGCCGACACATCAGGTGTCGGCGTTGGTTCTGGCGTGGGTGTTATTTCGTTAGCCAACACCTGCAAAGTTTCTGACGGCGTTGGTGTCGGCGTGGGAGTTTCTGACGGTGTAGGTGTCGGCGTTGGTGTATCCGACTGGGTAGGCGTGGGAGTCTCTGACGGGGTATCTGACGGCGTTGGGTCAGGGGTTGGTGTATCCGTAGGAGTCGGATCAGGGGTCGGCGTATCGGTCACCACATCCGACGGCGTGGGGTCAGGGGTAGGGGTTCCCGCCGGCGTATCACTAGGAACAACAACTGGCACATCCGAAGGTGTTGGCTCAGGTGTTGGGGTTGGCTCAAGGGCAACCGTGGTGAACGCTTCGGCGGGAACCAAGTTCCAACCAGTAGGGTCATTCCAAAACAATTCATTGCAAGCGCCGCCTGCGTATTCGTAGAACCATGCGTCAAATTCTTGACTGACTCCAGCGGTGAAATCGTGCGTTCCTTGACCGCCCGAACAACCTTTGAGCGTCCAGTTGTCGATGACAGTTTCCCCGCCAATAGACATCCAGAAACCGTCATCGGCCATGGACTGAAACGTCACAGTCCCATCGGTCGGCGCGGTGATGTAGCCGTGGTAATGAATCAGAACAAAGTCACCCTGACACCCTGCAACAACATCGCCGCCCCAATCATTGTTGAGCTGTGACGCCGAAGTCCAAGCGGTGTCCACTGTGTCCGAACACAAAAAATAAGGCTGGCGTTCTGGGGTTGATTGTGGGTCGAAAGAATAAACTTCGACCGTCAAACCCTGTTGAACGTCAGCCGTGGCAGGTGTATTCCACATGCACAAACCAAGAAGGAAAGCGACCGCCGCCAAACGCAACGGTCGCCACCCAAACAGTTTCATAAGTTACTTAGCCGGCAAGAAGCGCGGCAGGATTAACGTGGCCGTCCCAAGCCCAATTGGCAGTTTTCTGGACTTCGAAATGCAGGTGCTCGCCGAAGACATTTCCGTCTTCAGGATGACCGGCACGACCGCCCGATTCGCCAATGTGCTGTCCCTTTTTCACCTTGTCGCCAACCTTGACCAGCGTGGACATGAGATGGGCATAAACAGCCCAATTGATTCCATGCTTCACAATGAGCGAATGAACACCGAAGGCTGAACCCCAAGTCCCAATCCCGACAACAACTCCGTCAGCAACCGCAAGAACATCCGTTCCTGCTGGCGTCGGAAAATCTACGCCTTTGTGAATCCCGTGAGACCAGGCTGCACCCTTTTTGCCATATGGTGTGCCTACCTTGCCACCCTTGATTGGAAGTGCCATTATATTGTTTCCTGTTCGTCGGTGCCTTCATTAAGTTTCTGGAAAGCCTTGTCAATATCTTTTTCAGTAATCTGACCATCGCCCAAATAGGCGCGGGATAGTGATTCAAGAACCACAGCGCAACCAAGAACGGCAGCCAACCCAGCGGACTTCCACACATCCACACCCAACAATGAGCCCGCCCCAATGGTTCCAAGTGCCGTGGCAATACACACCGCAATCATGCGGAAAACAATTTCTTTGATCTGAGACATCAGGTTCTCTTTCTTGGGGTAGCAGTTTTTTTCACCGGTGCAATTTTCTTAGGAGTCCAAGCAATGACAACTTGTTCAAGGTTAGACACGCGATCCAAAATTGTTTCAATGTGCACGTGGGCTTCCTTAGCAGTTTGCGCAGCCTGTTCGGCAGCAACCGCGGCGCGTGAAGTATCCATCGCCACCTGGCGCACAATGTCATAGGTGGAACCGCCACCATTGGGCTTCAATTCTTTCAGCTCGTGGAATTGTTCACCAAGCCAATGTTTGAAAGCGCGACTGACAACCACACCAACAACCGCACAAACAGCAAGAACAGCCGACACGGTTGTTGCCCAGTCTGGGATACTCACTTGTCAATCCACATCGAGTAGATGGTATTGGTTCCGGTGGACGTACATGCCCAGATTCCTTGACCGTGAACATTGAATGTTATTTTGTCGCCATTGTCCATGCGCAAACCATTCGACGAAGTGACAGCAGAGTTGCCAATGTAAACAGTTCCAGCGCAATGAAGATGGACTTCCTCGGCTGAAATGCCGTCGGGAATGATTTGGGAAGCGGTTGTCGTAACCGTATATTGAGCAGTCTGAACGGCCATGTTGTTTCCTTTACTTCGAAGTTACTTATCAGCCAGACGCTGACGCGCTGGTGACTTGAATAGCAATGTAGTCGATTGCAAGTCCCGAATATGTGATGGAAGCAGCCGTCGGATTGAAGCAATTCAAACTGAAACCAGAAGTGGTCACACTTGAAACCCACACCGTAATTGGGTTGGTGTTCGTTGCAAGGTTTGCCTTGCTGACCGTAATGATTGGCGCAGCCGTGAATCGTGCAGTGTAAATGGCAGGAACCGTGATTGGAATAGTTGCCAAAGTATTTGCGGCCAAGGTTCGAGCGTCAGAAATCTGTCCACACACCATCGCAAATGCAACAGGTCGGCGCACAGCGTCAGCGGCCAACGGTGCAAGTTGGTCAGGATACGTTCCGGTCAATTGCAAAGTGTTGCTGATGTCGTTCAGGTCAGAAGCTGGCAAGACGTTGCCGTCGGCAAACGTAGTTTTCAAAGGGAACCCTGCGGCCATTGTGACTCCTTAATTTGCTGGGCTTAGGTTGAGCGAAGTCCGCCAACCGGTCGGTGATATGTCGTGGTTAATTGACTGCACTAGACAGTCATAAGTTGTGGCGGTTGTGTAGATAGGTGTTCGTGCAACCGATACCCGCTGACCAAGTTCTAACGGCAAGAAGTTTGCCCACACTGATCCACCAAAACCGTTCAGGTTCATACAGTCAAACGAAATCGAATCCACACGATATGACGGTGTTGCAAAATGGTTGGCAAGATAAGTGGCAATTGTTCCAAATTCTGTGGCTGAAAAACCAAGCGCACCGCCGTAAGACAAAAGAACCGCAGACCTCAAACCATATTGCTGAGAAGAATAACCATTCGTTGCTGTTACTGAATATCCGGCAGAATCAGTCAAAATGACTTGGTTGAGCAAATACTTTGCGCCCGACGTAATTGCGATGTCATCATATTCAATCGTCGCGCTTGTGCGTTGATCGCTAAATGTCAACGATGTCGAGCCTGGAACGATGTTGTTGTAATCCTGAAATCTGAACACACCAGAACGGTCAACGAATGAACGACCACCCTGACCAGTTGCCAAAGTTTGCAGAATGTCATAAGCCGATTGGGTAGTTGTTACCTGAGCATAAGCAACCGTTGTTCCAGTGTTGGAATACAGGTTCGGGTTGATGTTGGCAGCTCGACAAACAGAATCCGCAAACACTGCGCTTGAACCATAATATCCAAGACCAGTTGATGTTCCGAATATTCCGGTCAAATCTATTGAACCCAAAGTTGCCAGAAGGTCGGTGCAAGTGATGGTGACAATTGGGTTCAAAGTTTGGTCAATGTCAATCTGCTCGATGTAGCCAGAATAAAGATTGTATTCAACACCCGACCAAGTGGCGGTGACGCGCATGGCACGACCAGCAGAGAAATAGGAATATGTGCCAAGTGACCACGTTGAATTGAGCATTTGTGGATCATAAACGCCCGTCCAGTTGTCCAACTCAAGGGTCATTGTGCCAGGTTGGAAAGTTTGATCTTCGCGGGTACGACCTCGCCGAATAGAAATGTTACGCACATCCGTTGATGGAATCTGCACAAGCGATGTGTATGGAGTGTTCGTGGTCAACTGGTCGCCGACAACTGCTAAACCGCTGCCACCTGTTGTTCCAACCTTGGTGCTAGACACTGTGAAAGTCGTCGCATTGCGCGAGCTGATGATGTACGTTCCATTCAGGCTCACGCCTGTTGCAGTAGTTAGTCCAGTCACCTTTACTGTTTGACCAACGGTAAATGAATTGGTGCAAGTGAAAACAATGGTTGTGCCATTACCAACAGCCGACAAAACAAAAATGGAAGTATTCGGCGCAAGTGTAGAAACGCCCAACACGAACGCGCTTGGGGTCAACCCAGCATTGTCAACATAAACCTTGATTAGTGGGCCGTTGGTGCCGTCATACAGCGACATTAGTTAGACCCCCAAGATTGCAGGATTGTTTCCTGTGCGTCTCATCATTTGCGCAATTGAATCTCGAACCGTTACAGCCAAGTCGCGTTCGTGAATTACCGAACCGGCAACATGGATTTGAACATTCATACCCGAACCGCTTGTTGGGCCGATGAAGTTTGAAAGGTGACCATACGAACGCCCGGTTGTATCTAATGGAGTCGGGACATTACCCCGACCACGGAAACCGCCACGAGCCTTGTTGGCTTCGATTGCTGATTGTGATGGGCCAGAACCTGCAAGACTAAAGATTGCCGTTCCAAAGAACGCGGCAAGGGCAAGAATGGCAGGAGTCGCGGCTAATAGTGAAGCACCGCCAGTCGCTGCCGCTTCGGCTTCTGCGGTTGTTGCTGCGACTAAAGTTGTGGTTGCGAATGCACCGCGGATAAGTTTCAGGGCAGTCACCAACGAAGAAGCTGCGGTCGCAGCCTTGCCAACCAAGAACGCCGCGGCAATAGACTTTCCAAATACTTCAAACACGGTTTTGTTGTCCGCAATAAATTTGACGATGTTGCGAATCTCTGTTCCGAAATTCTTCGCGCCTTCGGCTGCATTGTCAGACTTATCTTTCACGCCACCTAGACCGTCAGCGAATCCCTTAACCATTGGAACAACATGCTTTGTCAGATAATCCGCCAAAGTCATTAGGGCTGGCATAAGTGCTAGGCCGATAGTGGTTAAAGCATTTTCAACTTGTGACTTGAGTACTTCCATCTTCCCACCGAAAGTATCGGCGGCGGCAGCAGCCTGACCACCAATAGCCTTGGTGAGTCCGTCCATGATGTCTTTGCCAGCGGTTGAAACATCGTTGACTTTTTTCTGAGCCTTGACAAGTTTGTCTTGTGCGTCAGTTAGTTGTTTCACCGTATGTTTCGGATCAGCCATAACCTGTTGCAACTTATCTTGTGCAGCATGAAGTTTGTCTGTGGCAGTTTGAAGTTTGAGCGCACCACCGGCAGCAACTGGCAAGTCAATACCAAGTTGCTTCAACGGTCGCAGGTTGCCTTCTTGTGCCTTAGCAACCGCAATCGAAGCGGTTGTCAGGTCGATGTTTTTATATTTGGCAAGGTCAGCCGCGAGCGACAAATCTTTCAGGGCAACCTTTGGATCCTTCAACGATGTTGTTAAAGTAGCCAACGCCGATTCAGTCTCAGCCGAATTGAAACCCAACTTTGCTTGAGCGTCCGTGGCCGCCTGAATCTGTGTCGCATATTCCTCGTAAGAAGTGCCACCATTTTTCAGCGCGGTTTCTAACTTCGCGTGAGACTTCTCAAACTTATCAGCCATCTCGACACCGGCAATAGCAACACCAGCGGCCAAACCTGCAACACCAAGAAGGGCAGTTTTAGCAACTGCACCCAACTTGGCGAATGAGACTTCACCCTTTTTTTGAAGGTGTTGCATTTCGGCGTTTGCTTCGCCCATCTTGGCAGAGAATTGACTAATGTTGGCTTTTAGCTCAACAAATACTGCTGGTAATGCACCCATCAGAGTCCACCCATTCTGTCAATAGCCTTCGCCCAACCTTTTTCAAAGTTAGGCACAAATTTTGATGACGCTTCCGCAACCGCTGGCGCAAAGTAAGGAAACTTTTTTTCAAGTCTGTGCTTCTTAAAGTTGTTAATTTTTCCACCCACACCAACGCCACCAGTCACAGTTCCAGTCGCGTCAGCTCGTGGACGCTGGGAACCAACACCGTTGCGCAATGCGCCGGTGAATTTGCCTGGGCCACCAGACCGCGGTGCGGACGATGGGAGACTTGTGTAGTGAATGTTATGTTCATAAATAGCGCGACCGTTGAACATGTGACCACGCCAGTTGGAACGCGGTTTGCCATTCAGATTCTTCTTGACCACGCGCTTCAAAAGGTTTTGATTTTCGCGCATTCCAACAATTGTGGCTTTGGCAATTCGACTGTCTAATTCTTTAATGGCATGGTTAAATTCTTTGCCACCACGAAAGACTGGTTGAATGAGTGGGCCACTAGCCATGATTAGTTCTCTCTTTCCCACATCGAATTTTTTGTTTCGGTGATGGTGTCGTCAATGGCAAGAATCCAATCCAGCATTACGCCGGGTTCTTCTTCTAGTTGAGACGGCAAACATCCCAACAATTTGCATAGTCGATAGGTGCGCAGTTCTTCTTCGGGAAGTGTCCCGCGCACCGTTCCGCCCTCAAGCGCACGACTTAAACGTCTGAGGGCTGCGTGGGGGATTCTTGATCGCTGGACTGACCGAAGTTTGGAATCATCTCGGTCATAGATTCGGCGGCTTTGGCTTGCAGTAGCTCGTAAGCGTCGCCAGGCAAATCCAACACACTATCCACACTGATTGGCAAATCGTAAGACCACGCGGCAACGCGGGCAACAATCAGAAGGTCATTCAGCTCTGAATAAACCATCACCATTTCAGGATCAACAAAGTTGTTCCCAATGTTTTCGGTTTGTTGTTGCGAAATCTGAAACATCATTTTTGTGACAGGTCGGCGTAAGCGTTCCGGCACTGAACGTGGACTTCTTAATTCTGCCCACGCATTGTCTGGCAATTCGATTCTTTCGGTCATGGTGTTTCCCCTGGCTTTCTTTGATTAAAGGGCAGAATCTGCCGTTTGATAAACAATGGTCATCGGTGGGTTGGTTCCGTCGTCATATGCGTCGAACGTCATTGACAAATCAACAACACCTGGGCCTGACACGTTTGGTGTGTCTGCATTGAACTTGGCTGCTGGAATTGTGATGGACAGAGTTTCTTTGTAAGTGCTGGCAATTGTTGAACCAGTGAACGTGACCACAATCGCTGCCGAAGTATCGGCAAGGAACTTGGTCAATAGAACTGTGTCAGTGAACTCAGCGGTCATGGAACCAGTCACAGCTCGGAAACCGTTGATTCCTTGTTCAGCCTTAGCACCTGACGCGCCTAGGTTGTAGCGATCATTTTTCAAAGTGTTATTCACCGAAACGGTGAAGTCCTTGATATTGGCAACGGCTGAACCGTCAATGGTCACTGCGCCTTGTGCGAAGTGGAACACCGAACCCTGCAACGCATATGAAGCGGTTGCAAGTGTTGGCGTAGTTGTTGAGAACCCAGCACCGTCAATGGTGAACTTGCCCTTGGCAATGTCACCGTTAGAAACGCTCAAGTCAAACGAAGCAATCTTTGCGCCGGTGACTGTCTTGGGGGTAACGGTTCCGCCGTACTGTGGAACGCCAGCCTGAATGGTCATTGAACGTCCATAGACGTCAGCCAATGTGAATGTGTACGAATAGACACCCGTTGAAACAAGTGTCGCTGAAGACATTGTTCCAGTCGCATGACCAAGAAGCATTCCAAGGCCGCGGGTTGGTAGGTCAATTTCAAAGTCGCCAGTTGATTCGAAAGTTGTGACAACGCGACGTTGTGAACGTGGCAGTTGACCACCAGCACGAAGTCCCATGCCAACAACAGTCTTCTTGTTATAGGCAAGGTTCTCGCTGTTGAATTCGTAGAAGCGATCTACTGTGACAGCAGTGTTGAAAGTCGTTTCTGTTTTTAAGCCCAGTTGGGCGCCGATTCCTGCACCAATACTCATGTGTTACTCCTGTTATTCGGCTGCCGGTGCAGCGTCTGGGGTTGATGATGATTTCTTGCTATCCCCTGAAACTTCTTGCCAAGTATCAACCTGGTCGCGAAGTGATCCAATGATGTCCGTATCCGTGACATCGACGGTTTCGCCAGCAAGAACATCTTTGCCCAATGCTGGAACAACCAAATCACCAAGCGGTGAAATGTTTTTGAAAGTTGCCATGATTACTCCTGTTAGGTTCTTGCCCGATAGGCGATTGTAAAATTGACATTGACTGCCGCACCGACATCGGTTTGAAGGTAGCGGGTTGTGTGATTTGATAGGAAAGAATAAAGGCAAGCGCCGCCCAGAGAGACGTCCGCACGAATGGCGGTATCCACAGCCGAAATGATTTGGCTCGCCCGCGCTCGTCGCGCTGTGAGGCTGTCAGACCCATCCCACGTTGATAGGAAGCATTCGATTTGACCATCTTCAAATTGCTTGAAATTGCCAAGTTGTTCGAATGATTGGGTTGCCGAGGAAACCGACACAGAACCGTCGTCCGTTCCATCATGGCCAACCGCGATGAAGTCGCCAGGGTAACTGGAGTCAATTTCAACACCGTCGAAGATTCGCACAGCCGACAAATCTGACGACGCCCGAAGGCTTGTCAGAATCCCGTTGATAACCGCAGGGAACGCGGTGGTCACAGCCATTACGCCAGACCCGGCAGACTTGCAGGATCCAACAATTCCATTGCTCGACGTGGCAAGGAGTAGGTGCTGGCTGGGTAGAAGTCATCGCCCGAACCGGTACGGCTCATAACCACAGAAGCTCCGCGCTGTGTTTGCCATAAGTGGCGAACGATTTCCAAGACCCCTTGTTGAACCGCTGGTGGCGTGATTGCGTATCCGGCAATATAAGTCACCTTCACAGAATTCACACCTGGCGCGAAATACCCATAAGCAATTGCGGTTGTTCCACTGATGGCGTTCGTGGTTAGTCGCATGAGTCGCTGGCCAGTTGGATCCAGTTGATACTGCGACGAGTCCAACGTCACGCCCGCTTCAATAACTTCCGTCACGTTGATTGCGCGAGGATTACGAAGTCGAAGAACGTCGGTGTTGCCGTCGTAGTATTCGACATAGGTGCGACGACCAAGAACCGCGCCGACATAGTTTTCAGCCAAGTCTTGCGCGGCGTCAATGAAACGTCGAACTTCTTCTTCATTAGCCGAAGCGGTCGGAATGTTGAGGTGAGCCAGAACCGAGTCATAAGAAACGACCGGCAGAGCTGTCAGGTCGCGGACAGTGAATTCATCCGTGAAACCGCTGGGATTCGTGCCAGTGGCCACCCAACGAATCAGGTGGCGTCCATATTGGCTCGGCGTGTAAATGGTTGAGTAGACACCTGTCGCGCCATGCGTGACGCTAGGGGTCGCGCTCGTACCGTCTGGAAGCGTAACTGTGGCGACCATTGTTGTTGCGTCCGCTGGGTTGCCCGAAGCGTCGCGGTTAGTGTAGGTCAGCGTTACCGCGTCACCTAAGTCCCATGTGGCCATGCTCACTCCGATTTCAATGATGATTTGTCAATGGCAATGTTCGCGGCTTGCAAACATTCCCAGTAAGAATTGTGATCCTGTGTCTTGCACCCTGAACGGCATTTGGATTCTGACATCGCTAATCCTAGATACGGTACAACGTGAAAGTGTTTGTTGCTGTTTTACGAGCTCGGAAGCGACCCGATGTGTTCGGTGTGACAGCCATTCCGCCAACCAATGTCCAACCTGTATTGGTTGTAATTGTCAAAGAGTTACTGACACCAGTGTTAATCACACTAAAGTCCCAAGACGTATTAGTGGCAGGTGCGCCCAACGAGTTAGCAATACCTGTTTCGAAGTTTGTTCCAGTTGGCAACTGTGCCGAAACTGTCGCGGCCGTTGTTGATGTGATGATACCGGTCAACAAGTTAGCCGCGGTCATAAGTCCAGAAGCATTGACCGCCGCAGGTGTTGGCTGATAACCATAAGCGTTTGAATTATGAACCGTCACGCCAACAAGGTTGATTGCGCTTGCAGCGGTTCCAACCTGAACACCACCACCGGCGGTGATGTTGTCGCCAAGTTTCAACAAACTTGTTGCCGAATAGTTGACTCGACCGAAAGCGTCGAGAACGGTATTACCAACAGTCATCGAAAGACTATTTTGAAGACTCATTCCTGTTCCGTCAAGAATTAAGACAGATGAAAAATCAGAAGCGTTGACAGAAAAACCGCCAACATAAAAATTGGAATAAATACTTCCAGCAGAGTCAGTCACACGAACGATGTCGCCGCTCGACTGTGACGTTGCCGCCTGAACAATCAACGCAGGAGTTGACGTCGAAGCAGAACCAAGGGTCGGGTTTGTGTTGAACACATTCAAACCAGTGCCAGTCTCGTCAGATAACACACCCGCGAGCTGTGCCGAAGTTGTTGCGGCGAACTGTGACAAGTTGCCAGAGGATTCCGCTAAACCTGTCACCGCACCGGTTCGACCATTGACCGATGTGACTGCACTAGATCCACTACCTGACACATTGGCGCCAGCAACAACGAATCCGTTTTTGTCAACCGTGACTTGGTTATATGTTCCGGGAAGTGTTGCCATGATTACTCCTCGGAATTAGACGCAGGTTCAGAAGCCAGGGGAACTTCCGAACCTGCGTTTGGATTGAATGTCTGCAACCAACCCGCATGATGGCGGTGGTCGAGCCAAAACTCTTTTCGGTGGGGAAGTGTCGCGCCAGTATGAACATGAATCTTGTATCCCAAAGATTGCAAACGCTTACTGAATAACAAATCCTCGCCAAAATATGTGCCGTCAATAGCACCCTCGGCGAACCATGCCCAGCGTGGGCCTTGGTTCTGTGTGGCGTTGGCTTGCATTCTTAACAACACCGAACGATGAATCAACACACAGCCAGTGCCAACCGCGTCAACTTCAATCAGCTCGTTGATTGGGAAATTGTCAATCGGTTGCAAACCATCTTCTTCGTCCATGTTGTAAATCGTAGGAACCGGGCGAAGTTGACCATCATTGTCAAAGAACGCGCCGAATACTAAACCCGAAACAATTGGACGTTCCTTGTCATGCGCGGTATCGCACAATAATTGGAACACTTCAGGTTTCAACGATTCGTCAGAATCAACCAACAACAACCATTCGGCTTCTGTGTTGTCCAAGAATTCACGAACAACCACATTGCGTGAACGGGTAGTCAAACCAATGTTGGCCACCTGAACCACAGAATCAAAATGTGACTTCTTCATTAGTGCGATGTGGATGATGTCAACCATGAGCTGGGACTGAACCCAACCATTGTTGACCATTCCAATGCAAACCTTGTCAGACATTTTCATCGGGTTTCAACCCCCGAATTAGGAATGTCCTGAACCTGATCCAAAGTATCCAGCACCTGTTCAATGGTGCCGCCAACTTCTAAAACTTTTTCGATTGCGATTGCTGCTTCCAGCAATAGCGTTTTCATTCTTGCCATGTCCATTCCCCTGAACTTTTGTTGTGAGTGTTGCAGCGGGAATCTGAATCCGTAAGGAACCCAGATTCCCGCCGACAACTAGGTTAGATTAGTAACCTGATGGCGCGATTGCACCGGTACCGCTGATAGTCGAAACCGACTTGTTGAAGCGGTGGATGAGTGCTGCGTATCCGTAGACCTGGAAGCGAACGGTGAGGTTTGCTGACAGTACGTCTGGAAGAACGCGAGTCTTCACGCCACTTTCGAACAGGTATGAGTCAGAGAACTTACCAACCAAGATTGGTGACTGGTTTGTTCCTGCGCCATAGGCCTTCGTCATTGTTGCATCAACATAAACTGGAACGCCTGAAATCAGACCAACCAATCCTGCTGCTGCGCCTGCCTTGTCAATCGTGCCGTTAGCGTTGAACGCCTGGTTTGCACCATTCGTCGGAACGATAAGCGGACGGTTGCTTGAGTCAGCCAATGAAGCCAACCAGTACCATGTCGAAGCACTCATGACGATTGCTTCTACATCGCGGTAACGGTTGTTAACAACCTGTGAGATTGCCTTGTTGATTGCGGCGTATGCGCCAACAGCCGACGGGCTCGCCTCTGTCCAGGTTGTAGGGATTCCGTTAGTGGTATCCGTACCAAGGGTAACGAAACCCTTAAGTGATCCTGCGGAACCGTCGCCTGTTCCAACAACAGCGGTGTTTAGTTGCAACGCATAATCTGCCATCAAATCACCAAAGATCAAACGGTCTAGGCCGCTTGCAATTGGTGACTGCTCTACAAGCTGAATTGAAACGTTCTCGAAGCCCGAGATAGTCTCAACGCGACCGGTGCGAGTTGCTGTGACAAGGTCACGCGGACTTACTGGTGCGTATGTCGAAGAGTTGTCGGCCGCCTGGAAGCCTGTGCGACTACCGGTTGTAATAGCCGGGATATTCACGGAATCTGTCCCCTGGGGCAGGGCCATGTTCGTTGTGAGGTTAGCAGTTACTCGTGCAGCTCTCGCGAATTCCGCATATTCGTTGATCAGGTAAATTGGCGGAACGAAATCTCCACCTGAACCGTCGGTGCGCGAAACATCGCGAAGCTCGACAGCAACTTCTTGCTGGTGACGTGCAAGACGTTCCCATGAAGAAGAATCGTTGCGCAGTTGTGCAGCGATCATGTCACGAACGAACGAGTGTTCGCCACGGACATCATAGGTCATTTCTTCTTTACCGATTACAGCAGAACCGAAAGTCTTAACACCTGAATCGGCGCGGGCTTCCTTGATTACTGCGGTGCGGGCTTCAAGTGCTTCTGCACTTGTGATTTTGGCGTCAAGATCTGTGATCTCTGCCTGACGTGCTTCGGCTGCG
>Ga0304729_1000372_pt1 | contig 33769 bp, 33 predicted proteins | sample C_131016_MF_Meta_FD_190475 | JGI IMG/M metagenome (GOLD analysis project Ga0304729, IMG submission 190475) | Freshwater microbial communities from Lake Croche, Canada to study carbon cycling - C_131016_MF_MetaG (v2) (version 2) | ecosystem: Environmental > Aquatic > Freshwater > Lake | place... | reverse complement strand
GTACTTTCAAGAAAAAGGGAGTGAGATTACGCGCTATGCGCAGATGCTTGGAACTTTAGGGATTGAACGTGGGCTTATTGGGCCAAAAGAGGGCGAGCGCATCTGGGATCGCCATATAGCTAACTGCATTCCTGTCACAACACTGATCCCTCAAGGGGCCTCTGTTGTAGATATTGGCTCTGGAGCAGGGCTGCCAGGCATAGTTATCGCCTTGGCCAGGCCAGATACCCACGTGACCTTAGTTGAACCCCTTCAAAGAAGGGTTGATTTTCTCAACGAAGTCGTCACTGAACTGAATCTAAGCGACCAAATTACGGTTATTCGGGGAAAAGCAGAAACAACGAGAGGTTCTTTTGATGTAGTGACCTCCCGCGCTGTTGCCCCGCTGCCTAAATTGTTGCCGATGGTCCGCCATCTCATTAAATCAGGCGGCTCTTTATTGGCGATTAAAGGGGAGTCGGCTCAGGCCGAGATAGATGCAACCCCACTTAATAAACAGAAGGCCCTTCTTCACGAAATTCAACTCCCAATTGCAGATTTTGATCTTGCTCGAGTCATTGAGGTTCAAAAAGCCTGATTAGATACTCCTATGAGCCCTTCGGATGTTTCACGTGAAACAGCTAAGGCAGGTGCGGTGGTTGGAATTCGCCGCCTCAAAGAACCTATGCCCCACCCCATCAAAACTCGTATTTTTACCATCGCCAATCAAAAAGGCGGGGTAGGTAAGACCACAACAGCGGTAAATGTGGCCGCGGCCCTAGCAATGGGCGGCCTTCGAGTCCTCGTTATCGATCTAGACCCACAAGGCAATGCCTGCACTGCCCTCAATGTAGATCGCAATGTGGGACCCGGAATGTTTGAAGTGCTTATTGATGAAAGACCTCTCCGTGAAGTCGTGAAAAAAGTAAACGGATTCCCACATCTTGAATGTGCACCAGCTAATCAGGAGTTGGCCGGCGCAGAAATCGCAATGGTTAATTTTGTGGCACGCGAGCAAATTTTAAAATTAGCACTTCAAGATTTTCTTGCTGAGCGAGAGGCTGCGGGGGAGCGCTTTGATTACGTCATCATTGATTGCCCACCATCACTTGGATTATTAACCGTTAACGCGCTCACTGCAGCGGAAGAAGTATTAGTACCTATTCAATGCGAGTACTACAGCCTTGAAGGAATTTCATTGCTCATGGAAACACTTGCGAAAATTAAGCGAGCGCTAAATCCAACTGTGCGAGTAAGCACAATTGTTTTAACAATGTTTGATTCACGTACTCGTCTTGCAAATGATGTTGCAAATGATGTGCGTGCACATTTCCCAAATGAATTAATTGACATCCCCATACCTCGCGCAGTTCGCGTTTCTGAAGCTCCATCATTTAGACAAACAGTAATGACATACGACGCAGCTTCACCAGGAGCAATTGCTTATATGCAAGTAGCACGCGAGATAGCAATCAGAGGAAGTGCAGCATGAGTACACAACGTAAAGGTGGGCTAGGCCGAGGACTTGATGCGCTCATCCCATCAACACCACTGACAAATGATTCAGGAGTAGTTGTTGCACAGCAAGGAGAAGTTGATATCAATTCAATTTCACCAAACCCAAAACAACCACGTGAAGTATTTGATCAAGATTTATTAAACGAACTTGCTGCATCAATTAAAGAAGTCGGTGTACTACAACCTCCAGTAGTCCGAGATATTGGTAATGGTAAGTATGAATTAATTATGGGCGAGCGCAGGTTACGCGCATCAAAACTCGCAGGACTAAAAACTATTCCAGTAATTGTTCGTGCAACAAAAGATAACGAATTATTGCGCGAAGCACTTCTTGAAAATATTCACCGCAGCCAATTAAATCCACTTGAAGAAGGTGCCGCATACCAAAACCTGTTATCAGATTTTGGTTACACCCACGATGAGTTGGCTTCAAAAGTTGGAAAATCAAGACCCGCAATTTCAAATGCGCTTCGACTCCTCAAACTTCCAACTTCTGTGCAACGCAGATTGGCTGCAGGAGTACTTTCAGCCGGTCATGCGCGAGCGCTCCTTACATTGGTTGACGAAAATCAAATTGAAAAACTAGCTCAACGAATTGTTTCCGAAGGACTTTCTGTACGCGATGTTGAGGAAATAGTTGCTTCGGGCGGTGCAAAGATAAAAAGCTCTACGGTGCGCGAAAAAGCCACCCCTGCACCACGTTTGAAAGAAATTGCCGACCACTTATCAGATAAATACGACACCCGCGTCACTGTTGAATTAGGTAAATCAAAGGGCAAAGTTATTATTGAGTTTGCAGATAAAGATGATCTAGAAAGAATTAATAAGCTACTGGCTTAATTTCCTATTGAACGACGATCCATCTCTTTTTGAATTACTCCGCCGAGGGATTTAATTCCATCGGTTATGCGCTCTGGTGTTGGGTAGCAATACGACAAACGCATTGACCACGAGCCAAATCCATCGGCGTAGAAAGCAGTGCCAGGAACATAAGCAACTTTTGCAACAATCGCCTTAGGCATTAGAGCCTTTGTATCAATTTCTGCAGGCAAAGTTGCCCAAACATAAAAACCACCCTCGGGTTTCGTCCACGTAGCCTCTTTTGGAAAGTACTTGTCCATAGCCGTCAACATTGCATCGCGGCGAACTTTATACAATTTACAAAATGAGGAAATTTGATCGCGCCAAGGTTGATCAGCTAGATAACTAGAGATCGCAAGCTGGGCGAAATTAGATGGACAGAGTTGTGATGACTCAGAAGCAATCACAAGTTTCTCTTTAAGAGATTGCGGAACTAGCGCCCAACCAACTCGGAACCCCGGACAAATCGTCTTAGAGAAAGAACCCAAATAAATTACATTTTCAGAATCCTCGGCGCGCATAGCGTTTGGAGAAGGCTTATCAAAACCAAGCAACCCATAAGGGTTATCCTCGACAACAAAAATCCTCTCTTCGCGGCAAATTTCCAAGATTTCACTTCTGCGCTCTGCCGAAAGCAAAACACCTGAAGGATTTTGGTAATTCGGAATCAAATAAAGAAATTTGATCTTTCGCCCAGATAAGCGAGTCTTTGCGATTGCTTCCCTTAAACGATCAGGAATCATTCCATTGTCATCAAGTTCGACGTGGACTATCGACGCTTCATATTGGTGGAAAGTCCCAAGTGCTCCGACGTACGATGGAGCTTCAACCAACACAACATCGCCCGGATCAATAAAAATGCGAGAAATTAAATCAAGAGCTTGTTGAGAACCCGTAGTCACGATGACATCTTCAGGGTGGGCTTTGATTCCCTCTAACTCCATCACATCGCAAATTTGTTCGCGAAGTTTTGGATGGCCCTGGCCGCTGCCATATTGGAGGGCTTCCATGCCGTTGGACCTAATAAGATCCCCAACAACATTCTGCATTACATCCATAGGCAAGGCGGTGAGGTTGGGCATTCCACCAGCAAGAGAAACAATCTCTGGACGGGAGGCTACGGCGAAAAGAGCTCGAATTTCAGAAGGCTGCATAAATTGAGCACGGTGGGCAAATCTCTCTTGGAGGTTTTCCGGAGCTCCCGTGTGGATGCGTGTGATTTCTGAACTCATCGCGGTAGTTTGCCACAAAGTCTGCAATGCCCGTGAACTATTTACTTACGTAAGCCCACTCTTCTCAAATCGCTGATTTTCAGCGTTCCTGTTTTGGCATCATCTTCAGCCGCTAAATAGAGACGCTGTATGGCAATCATGATGGACTCGACGACTGTTTCGCGAAAATCTTTCTCGTTTAATCGAAGTGCATCGCCCGGATTGGAAATATACCCAAGGTCGATTCTTACAGCAGGCGCCTTTGTGAGACGCAAAAGGTCCCATGTTTTGGCGTGCGTACGACAATTGAGGAGATCGGTACGAGCGCAAATTTCTCTCTGGACCAATGTTGCAAATCTTTCGCCAACCACTGAATGAACTCCATGGGTATCACTTCCGTAGTAACAGGTTGCTACGCCGTGGGCGCTTTCATTCTTATATCGATCAATATTAATAGATAAAACGAGATCTGCGCCTATTTTGTTTGAGATGATAATTCGCTCTGCTTCTGAAATATGCGATGTAGCGCTTCTTGTTAAGAAAACAGAGACTCCAAGTGCAATTAATCGACCTTCTAATCTTTGGGCGATATCGAAAGTAATTGCGCTCGCCTCAGGACCACATTCACTGGCAGGATCTAAAACTATAACTTTGTTTGCGAGAGATGGACCCTTGTTAGCACGGGTCACTTCTTCACGTAATTGTTGTGGAGCGCCTCCTGAAACAATCTTCATCAAACGGACCATTGCCATAACACTTGAAGGACCAAACTGCCCATCAACTTTTGCGCCCACAGATCTTTGAAATTCTTTTACAGCTAACTCGGTTTGCGATCCAAATATTCCATCTACTCGCCCACAGTTGAAACCCATCTCGACCAAACGAGTTTGTAATTGTGCAACATCATCACCACGAATCGGTGCAAGAACGTTGAAACTAAGAGTGCGGTCTCCTAGTTTCCACTTTGCTTCTTCAAGGCTTCTCGATGTCGTGGAGTCGAGAATTCCTGAAACAATCAAACCTCGCTCTTGTTGAAATGCCTTTACTGCGCTTTCAACGTTTTGATCAAACTCAGAAAGGGCAGACTTAAGAAAGCCCAATCTACTTAAAGTGGTGCTCAATTGAATGACAGCATCTCCAGAGTCACCTTTGCGGAGTTCTGAAGTCATATTCGTGCTCTCGGAACTAATTAGGAAATGTACTCAGAAAGCTCTTTGAGAAGAGCAGGCTTTGGCTTAGCCCCAATAATGCTCTTAACAACTTGTCCATTAACATAAACATTGAGAGTTGGAATTGAAGTGATTCCATACTTCATGGCGATTGAAGCTTCATCATCGGTGTTGAGTTTTACAATCTTTATTTTTCCACCATGCTCTGCAGCAATTTCTTCCAAGATTGGAGCAACTGCGCGGCAAGGACCACACCACTCTGCCCAAAAATCGACGAGTACTGGAGTTGATGACTGAAGAACTTCAGCATCGAAATTAGCTGCTGTTACTGGTTGTGTGGAGCTCATTCTTATCTACCTTTACCTTTACGTTGTTGGTTAACGAATTCTATTTCACAATTTAAAAAGCTCTTAGTGCCCAGCGAGGAAACGCTCAGCATCGAGTGCGGCCTCACACCCTGTTCCTGCAGCGGTGATGGCTTGACGATAGGTGTGATCCACCAAGTCACCACATGCGAATACCCCTTTTAGGTTTGTGCGAGTGGATCTTCCATCCACTTTTACATACCCCTCTAAATCTAAATCAACTTGGCCAATGAGCAATTCACTGCGAGGAAGGTGCCCAATGGCGACAAAGAGACCATCAAAGGCCATCTCCGACTCTTCTCCAGTTTGAAGATTTCGCAGCTTGAGAGCGTTCATTGATTGCTCACCCAAAACATCAATCACTTCCGTGTTCCAAATAAACTCAATCTTTGGATTTGCCTGAGCCCTATCCGCCATAATTTTGGAGGCACGCAGAGCTTCACGTCGATGAATAACAACAACCTTGTCAGCAAATCGAGTTAAGAAATTTGCTTCTTCCATTGCAGAATCCCCACCACCAACAACAGCCACAGTCTTTTGGCGATAGAAGAATCCGTCGCATGTCGCACACCAAGAGACGCCTCTACCCGATAGACGTTTTTCATTTTCAAGCCCAATTTCTTTATAAGCAGAACCAGTTGCAAGAATTACAGCCTTAGTTTTTAATTCGTTTCCTGATCCATCTTTCAATACCTTAATTTCACCGGAGAGATCCATCTCGACGATGTCATCAGTTATAAGTTTTGCTCCAAATTTTTCTGCTTGCGCTCTCATTGAATCCATAAGATCAGGACCCATAACACCTGCAGGGAAACCAGGGAAGTTTTCAACCTCAGTTGTGTTCATCAGCGCACCACCGGCAGTCACAGAACCCTCATAAATAATTGGCGATAATTGTGCGCGCGCTGCGTAAATTGCTGCGGTGTATCCAGCTGGACCAGATCCAACAATTACAACTTGGTGAATGTCGCTCATATAAAACCTATCTCCTCAACAACAATTTAAAAGCGCTTCCTACTTCTTCAATCTTGAAAACTCGAGCAGCACCCACATAACCAAAACCTGCAATAACAAGAACCACTACGAGGTGAAGAGTATTCCCCCCAGGGATAAACCTAAGAGCAAGGCGTAACGGAAGGGCAATTACAAGGAATATCCCGGCCAAACGAAGGTAAAGTCCTGAAATTTCACTTAATTTTATGAAAATTCCATAGCGTCGAAGCAAGCGGACGGTTGTCCAAGCCCCAATAAAGTAGCTCAATGAGAGCGCCCCAGCCAGGCCGACTGTGACCCATTTTGGACTCAATGTCATGGCTAGTGCAATAGCAGCTACGCTTCCCAAGACATTCATAATAAAATTGCTCAGGACTTGAAGTTTCACATTTTCAAAAGCGTTCAAACCGCGAAGCGCAATCAAATTCACACTCATTGGCATCAAGCCAAGCGCGAATCCAGCTAGAACAAATCCAATGTATTGAGCATCAGCGTTGGAAATACCAAAGAATAGAGTTCGAGTGATGAGAGTCCCAAACAAAACAAGGGCACATGCACTTGGGACTGTAAAAATTCCAACCAACCTAATAGCTCTCACGAGTTGATCATGAACTTCTGTAAATTTCTTATCGATAGCTAAATCAGAAAGGTGCGGAAGTAGAGCAGTGACGAGTGAAATAGTGATTACAGAATGCGGAAGTAGCATTATGAAATATGCATTGCTATATGGAGTGAAACCGACACCTGTTGTGATGCCCACCTTTTCGGCATGGACTGCAGCAGAACTAGAAAGGTTAACCGTAATCAAATAACCCAACTGAGAAATCGCAGCAAATAAAATTGTCCACGATGCTAAATGCCAAGACTTTCGCAATTCTGGATCTTTCCAGTCAAACCTAGCTTTTATCTTGATCCGTGTCTTCATCACCACTGGGACTAATACTGCAAATTGGATTACATAACCAAGGGTGGTTCCAATGCCCAACAGCGTTGCTTCACGATGTGAAATTGTTGTGACACTCCAATCCGGAGATCTTGCTAAGAAATATCCAATAACAGCAATGCCTACAAGGTTGTTTGCGACAGGCGCCCACATCATCGGGCCAAATTTTCCTTTAGCGTTTGTGATTTGGCTCAAGAGCGCATATAAACCAATGAAAAATACCTGGGGCAGGCAATAGCGCATAATCAAAGTTGTCAGTTGAAATTCAGGCCGCCCTACATAACTGCTAGCGAATACACGAACAAAAAGTGGAGCTGCAAAAATTGAGAGGATTGTAAGCAAGCCCAAAATAACGGTTGTGGCTGTAACTAAACGGGAAACGAATGCTGATCCTCCATCGCTATCTCGCATAGCCCTAACAAGTTGTGGAACAAAAACAGCCGTTAAAGCTCCGCCAACAATTAAGTTGTAAAGAATGTTCGGCATGGTATTTGCGACATTGAAAACATCACCCAAAAGTGCGGTACCGAGCAATGCAACAGTGAGAAGACCTCGAATTAGTCCAGTAACTCGCGAAGCAACTGTGCCAATCGCCATTGCCGTGGAAGACTTTAAAAGGGATTCATCGCTGCTCATGAGATTTCTTCCCCCTTCTTATTCTGCGTAAAGATTTAAAGATTGCTGCCCCAAATAAAACTATGGCTGCAGCAGAGGTAATCCATGTAGCAACAGGACTTATCACGGCAATTTTCAGTGGATAAGTAATAGTCTGGCCGAAAACACTTCCATCTCGTGTCGTCAAAGTAATAGTGAAACCCGAATCTCCAGAAGTGTAAGAGGTGATTGGGATAAGAACTTGTACTTTTGATTTAGCGGGAACAGATACTGATTTGATGTCGTCAACGTTAATTTTTTGATTAGTGGAATTTATATTGAGATTCACAACTGCAGGCTTTGGAAAGTCATTAGTAATAGTCACCGGTAATTTTTGATTAGCGGATGTAATGGTGAATTTACCGCTTGATATGCGTATGGAATCGCGAAGAGTATTTACTTGAGCCGCTAGGTCGTAAGCAAGGCCTTGTCTTTGTGTTGAGTTCAACAGCGAACTTAGAAGCTTGACCTCAGAAAGTTTGTAATTCTCTAAAATTGGAGAATCTAGAAACGAGGCTGCTGATTGAATCCGAGCCGAGGCTATTCCTAACAAACGAGCCTGAGGCGTTGTTAAACTGAAATACTTCTGCGACATATATTCGGTCGGAGCGTGTGTTGTTTGTTGCAAGAGAGCATCTAGGCGCGTAGCCGATACGGAAAGAATATATCCACGATCGTGTGGCATAAATTTCTTAATCCAATATTCGCTGGGGTTTGCATACGCGATTGCCTCGACATGACTTCCAATGGTTATCTTCTTTAATCTATCCATAAAGGCGATAGCAATATCTTTTCCAGTTCCTGGACCAACCCCACTGACTTGATATCCAAGGGTCATGGCCTGGATCTCTTCAATAAAAGCTGGGTCAATTTTCCAACTACTTAAATAAATAGAAGGGTTGTAAATCAACGTTCCATATTTACCAGTCGGACTAAGTTCGGTTGCTAATTTGTCGTCAAAAAAAATTCCATCGAGATGGCGGTGCGTAGGGGCGGTAAGTGTGACAACAGATGATGCATGTGCGGGAGCTGGAAGGAGAAAAAATAAGACGAGAACACTTACAAAGAATTTCTTCATAAGTTCAATTCACCCGACTTAGAAATCAATTTCTTTTCATCTGGATATGCGAGCAATCCCACAACTTCTTCGAGTGGAAACCAGCCAACATCGTCCACTTCAGTAACTTGTGGCGCTAAAACACCACCAACTTCTTTAAATAAATAATGATGGACTGTTTTGTGAATTCTTTTTCCACCAGCCATAAACCAAAAATCAATTACGCCCAACGCTTTAGATATTTCACTTTCAATTCCAGTTTCTTCTTGAACTTCACGAATGGCTGCCTGTTCGGGAGTCTCGCCCTCTTCAATATGTCCCTTGGGAAGTGACCAAAGGAGGCGCTGACCAGTTTGATCCTTGAGGTCTCTGCGACCAATAAGCAAACCTTTTGTCCCTGTTTGATCGATAACGAGCCCACCAGCACTTACTTCATCAACCCTTTTTGCGTAAGGCTGCTTATTTTTCACAGTCGGTTTCTTTGGGGCAGGCTGAACTGAACCTGATTGCGCTTGAGTTGTATTAGAAGGTGTAAGTGGGTTCGACGGATTTCGCCTACGGCGACGTTTTTTCCGCTTCGCTTCGCCACCCGCACCAGGTGCCGGGGTCATAGAGGAAGGGTACTGCTCTAACCTTGGGTCTTGTGAGTACCCCGCGTGAAATAGCAAGAGAACTTGCGACCAGCACCCTTCTTGAGAAGGTGCCTATCGCGAGCTCCCTCGCCTCTTTATTCTCTAACGCTGGATTCACCCTGGCGCTGGTCGGCGGTCCGGTGCGCGATGCAATTCTCGGACGTCTTGGAAACGACTTAGATTTCACGACAAACGCTCGACCAAACGAGACAAAGAAAATCTTAAAAGCCTGGGCTGATTCAATCTGGGAAACCGGAGCAGTTTTTGGAACTATTGCAGGAAAAAAAGGCGATGTAACTGTCGAAGTAACAACATACCGAAGTGAAAATTATGATCCACAGTCTCGCAAACCCGAAGTAAATTTTGGAGAATCAATTGAAGGCGATCTCTCGCGAAGAGATTTCACCATCAATTGCCTTGCACTTGAATTAACAACTACCCCACCAAAATTCATTGACCTCTTTGACGGCGTGGATGATTTAGCAAAGAAATTATTGAGAGCACCAGGAGATCCTGATGTTCTATTCGGAGATGACCCACTTCGAATGATGCGTGCGGCAAGATTTGCATCGCAATTGGATTTTGCAGTCGATCCAACAATTATTGAATCCATGAAACGAATGGCAGAGAGAATTACAATAGTTTCGGCGGAGCGAGTTCACGATGAACTTATTAAACTTCTCATGTCTAAGAGCCCTCGAGTCGGGCTAACTTTGATGGTTGAAACTGGTCTAGCCGCATTTGTTTTGCCTGAATTGCCAAAGTTAAAATTGGAAGTTGATGAACACCATCACCACAAAGATGTCTACGAACACACACTTACTGTCTTAGAACAAGCAATAGCTTTAGAAGATCGACTCGGCGGGCCAAACCTTGTGATCAGATTAGCTGCCTTGTTGCACGATATTGGGAAACCTAAAACCCGAGAACTTATTCCCGGCGGTGGCGTTTCTTTCCACCATCACGAAGTAGTTGGATCACGAATGGCGAAAGAGCGTCTTCGTGCACTGAGATTCGACAATCAAACCATTAGCGATGTAGCTCAATTAGTTTTTCTTCACCTTCGCTTCCACGGATATGCCGGAGGAGAATGGACTGACTCTGCAGTACGGCGTTATGTGCGTGATGCCGACGGATTATTGGAACATCTCCATGTGCTTACTCGAGCAGATTGCACAACTCGAAACCAGCGAAAAGCTTCGGCGCTCGCAGCAACTTATGATTCCCTTGAAACACGAATTGAGTTATTAATGCAGGAGGAGGAGCTCAATTCAATTCGTCCTGATCTTGATGGAAATGCAATCATGGCTATTTTGGATATTCCAGCATCACAAATTGTAGGTAAGGCATATAACTACTTGCTGGAACTTCGTTTGGAAAACGGCCCACTTGGTGAGGAAAGAGCAAAGGAAGCGTTGCTTAAGTGGTGGGATGAGAATGGGAAGAAAAAGTAGTTTTTCGCAAAAGTAGGAAAGTTGTAAGGAGGTAGCCGCAAACGATTACGAGCGGCACTGCAAGAGATTTACCGCTATTTGGAAGAAGTGCTGCGGCAATACCTGCCCCTAGAACAATCGCTGCATTCACAGCCATGTCATAAAATGCGAAGACTCGACCGCGGAACTCATCATGGATTCTGCTTTGAACAAGGGCGTCATTTGTAACCTTCACTGCTTGTCCTGTGCACGCCAAGAAGAATGCGGCTATTCCAAGAGTGAATACATTAGGCAGAGCGATATAAAGCAGTAACGTTGGGGTTGCAATCACCATTGCTATGCGAATCCAAAGGTGCCGCCCAATTTTGCGAACAATCGCAGGGCTAATAAAAGCACCGAGTGCGATTCCAAATCCGGCAATTGTGAGCATTGCAGCGAATCCAGATAAACCTGCATCAGGATTCTTTGGATCGTGATACGTATTGCGCTCCAACAACAAGACCATCATTGTTAACGATGTTAACCCACCACGTTGAATTGCTGTCGCAATAATTCCACGGAGTGAATCTTTGTGAGAGCGAAGAATGAGGAAACCCTCGATCATCTCCTTCCAGCCTGGATCCTGGGTAGTTTGTTCTAAATCTTTCGGTCCGATTTCAAAACGACGAAGGCGCTTTACCAATAAACCACTAAGCAAATATCCAGAGGAAGCAGTAAGAACAATAAGCCCCGCAGAATGATCGCTACTTAGATGGGCGTCAAATAATTTTTTAAATCCAATTCCTAAACCCCCACCGATAACAACACCGATTGTTCCTCCAGTAACTGCAAATGCGTTAGCAACTACAAGTTTTTCCTTAAGCACAACCAAAGGAAGGCCCGCAGAAAGTCCTGCAAGTATTAAACGGTTAATACCAAACGCAATTAAGACGAATAGAGTCAGGAGAGCTCCTGTACTACTTCGAGCAACAAGAAAAGCAACAGCAACAAGATTAAGTGCACGAATGTAATTTGAATATTGGACTATTCGTTGTCTAGAAAAACGATCAAGAAGAGTTCCTACATATGGACCGACAATGGAGTACGGAAGCAGAACTACAGAAAAAGCAAAGGCCGCCGCAACTGGATCGGCTTGTCGCTCCGGAGAGAACAGCACGAAGGAGGCAAGTGCGGATTGAAAGATCCCATCGGTTACCTGTCCAAGCCAGCGGACCGCAAGGAGCTTTGATAAACCACTTCTTGCAAAACTCATGGCGTCAGCCTAGTTATTCAAATAGGTTTATTCTTAATCCCATGTGGTCTAGGCGGGATTCAATTGATTATTCATTGAAACGTCGCGCAACATTGGTTGGATATTTCAAAGGCACAACCCCCGGGAACGATGTATGTGACGCTGACCCATATCTTCGCTTGGCGGCGAAATATCACGGCGAGAAAGTGGTCAGGCCGTGCCCAATATGCAGAAAAGAGAAGATGGTTGTTTTGCATTACGCATTTGGGGATCAACTCGGCCAATACTCAGGTCGCATTAAGTCCACAAACGAACTCAACGAAATGCAGAGCGAATATGGCGAATTTAGAGTTTATGTTGTTGAAGTCTGCATGGGATGTCACTGGCATCATCTGATTCAAAGCTTCAAATTGGGCGATGGGCGCTTTCGTAAACCTCCTCGCCGAGTCCGCACGCTCGAAGATGACGATTTCATCCAGCGCTAGCCTCTAGCCGGTAACCTTTAACCGTGGCGCTCAAAGACTCAATTCTCGGATTTCTCCGACATCACCGAGACAACATTATTAAATATGGATTGCGTGGATCCATATTTCTCTTTGGGCTAATTTTTGTTGCCGCTTCATTTATTTTCACATACGCATATTTCACCGTAGGGATTCCTGATCCCAAAGCTTTTGTTAATTCACAATCAACAATCATTCAATATTCAGATGGAAGTGAATTGGGCCGTATAGGTTCGGAAAATCGAACGATTGTCCCCCTTGCAAAAATTCCACTCAATCTGCGACATGCTGTTCTAGCGGCGGAAGACCGCAATTTTTATTCAGAGCACGCATTTAGCCCACAAGGCCTTGCGCGAGCAATTTGGGACAACATAAAGAGTCTCGGAAATGGCGGTGGCGGTTCAACCATCACGCAACAATATGCAAAGACTGCTTTCTTAACACCAGAGCGAAGTATTCAAAGAAAAATTAAAGAAATTGTTATTGCAATTAAATTGGAACAACAACAATCCAAAGATCAAATTCTCGAAAATTATCTAAATACAATTTGGTTTGGACGAGGTAGTTATGGCGTACAAACAGCTGCACAAACTTATTTTGGCCGAAATGTAAATCAATTGAGCATTTCTCAGGATGCCATGCTCGCATCAATACTTCGATCTCCAAATTACTACGGCCCTTCTTACGCGGACGGCCTTAACCGCTTGAAAGCGCGATGGCAGTATGTTGTAGATGGAATGGTAAAAGTTGGTTGGCTAGATACCTCAACTGCAAAACGAATGAAGTTTCCAACGATTGCTCCTAAGGTCACATCTGGAGCTTTAGCTGGGCCTAAAGGTTATTTAATGGCATATGTTTCTGCAGAACTTCTCAAACTTGGATTTACCGATAGCCAACTGCAAGTCGGTGGACTTGTTGTGAAAACAACACTTGATCCAAAAGCTCAAATAGCCGCACAAGATGCAGTCGCAAAGAGAATTCCCGCAAAAGCTCCTACAGATCTTCGTGTTGCACTAGTTTCCATACGCCCAGGCACTGGAGAAATCGTCGCAATGTACGGAGGGCGTGATTATTTACAATCGCAACTTAATAATGCGACTCAATCAACGGCCCAGGCTGGTTCTTCATTCAAACCATTTGCACTCATTGCAGCGCTTGAAAATGGAATTTCACTTCAGTCAACCTGGCTAGGTTCTTCACCCGCCGTTTATGACGATCCAAACGCAAACACTATTTATTCCGTGTACAACTACAGCAACGAACAATTTGGAAAGATTAACTTGTTAGACGCGACCGCCCATTCGGTAAATACCGTATTCGTTCCACTTGGAATGAAGGCAGGACTTCAAAATGTTATAGATGTCGCGCGCAAAGCAGGAATTCCAGAGAGTGTTCAAATGTGGGCGACACCGTCTGTCTCACTAGGTGTAGCAAGCCCACACGTCATTGACGTTGCAAGCGCATACGCAACATTTGCTGCGCAGGGAATTTACGCCAAACCATTCATGGTGAAAGAAGTTTTAGGCGCTAACCAAGGGGTTCTTTATGAATCTCGAATTCAGGCCCAGCAAGTATTTAGTGCTGATGTAATGGCAGACCTAACGACTGCCCTTCAGGGCGTTACGCGATATGGAACAGGTGGCGCCGCGATTTCTGGATTGAAATGGCCAGCAGCAGGAAAGACCGGCACAACAACCGACAATGCATCAGCATGGTTCAATGGTTACACCTCACAACTTGCAACTTCAGTGGCGTTATTTCGAAATGACGCTACACAATCTTTGAATGGAATCGGTGGCCTTGGTGCGGTGACCGGCGGCACATATCCAGCAATGATTTGGAATTCATATACAAAGGTCGCAATGAAAGGCTTGCCCGTTATTGCATTCCCCGCACCTTCAAATATCGGCGGAACAGAACCAACAGATTTCACTACAGCCGTCCCAACTCTCGACCCAACTCTCGCCGTAAAACCCACTTCAGGAATCAAAAAAACACCTACTCCAAAAGTCACAAAGACTAAGTAAATGAAGTTGAAGTTCACGACTAAAGCAGTAATTTTATTAGCTGTTGTAGCTTCACTTCTATCCTTTGCAAAATTTGATCATTGCTACAAGACAAATTGGGCTTCTCCAGATGTATATGTGCACGCTTGTTATTCTGATTTGCCAGCGCTTTTCGGAGCGAGAGATTTAATCCACCACACATGGCCATATTCATCCTCGTTGAATGCTGTTGAGTATCCACCTCTCACGGGTGTGGTCATGTGGGCCACTTCTTTAGTTACCCCTGGAGGCAACAATTCTTACCGGTATTACTTTCTTATAAATTTAATATTGCTTGGATTTCTTTTAATTGGGACATCCTTAATAATGGCAAAACTAAAACCTGATTTTCGATACTTACTCCCGCTATCACCTGCCGTCATTCTTTCGCTATACATCAACTGGGATATGTGGGCGGTTATCACCGCAGTTGCTGCAATTTATTGGTTTGAACGAAAGTTTTTTACAAAAAGCGCGATTGCTCTGGGAATCAGTGTTGCAACTAAATTTTTCCCAATTGTCTTACTTGTACCAGTAGCCTTGATTTTCATAAGACGCAATCAATTAAAACGGGCGCTCCAATATTCCGCCTTTACGCTTTTAACTTGGTTGATTATTAATTTGCCATTTATTCTCTTTAACCAATCTGGTTGGTGGAGATTCTTTAAACTTAACGGTGAGCGAAGCGCAGACTTTGGATCCCTCTGGTATTCACTACAACTGCTAGGAATATTTAGTGCAAATGGAAATCTCAATACAATTTCATTATTAACATTTCTTGTTGGTATTGCAGCTTTTGCGGTTTATTTTTTTGGACTCGCTCGAACCCCAACTTTGGCAAGCTGCGCGTTCACAATCGTTGCAATTTTCACAATTGCAAGCAAGGTGTACTCACCACAATATGTTTTATGGTTAACACCACTGGCAATTTTGGCAATGCGAGGTGCGCAGGATCGAAAGGCGTTCTGGATTTGGCAAGGCTCTGAAGTTTTGTATCACGTGGCAGTTTGGGAATACCTGGCTAAGTTTTCAGGGACCCATTTTGGTTTGGAGCCAAAGGCATACGCGATCATCGCCCTCATCCGGATTGCTGCCACGATCTACTTCGTAACGGCCGTTTCCACACGGTCGCGGGCTCCACAGATGGCAGAATTTCTCACTTCTTCGGTAGTCGGATAGCCTTACCCTCCCTTCCGAAACGGATTGCTTCCAATGAAGCAAAAACGACGGTAGGTCGCATAACCCTCCTGCCGCGGAAATGCCGTGGCCGCTTTAGTCCAGAGGAGGTGGGGTTAACACATGCGTCATTATGAAATCATGGTCATCCTCGACCCTGAGTTAGAAGAACGTACAGTTCAGCCAAGCCTTGAGACCTATCTCAAGATCATCAAAGATTCTGGTGGTCGCGTCGACAAGCTCGACATTTGGGGTAAGCGTCGCATGACCTTCGAAATCAATAAGAAGGCAGAAGGCATTTACGCTGTTGCAGATCTGCACTGTGGTCCAGATGCAATCAAAGAGTTGGATCGTCAACTTAATTTGAATGAATCTGTTCTACGCACAAAAGTTGTACGTCCAGAATAATTCCTCACACAAAGTAGCCGAAAAGAAAAGTAGAGAGAAAAGGAAAAGATATGGCAGCCGGAGATACAAACATCACGATTATTGGCAACCTTGTTAATGATCCAGAACTTCGATTCACACCTAGCGGTGCTGCAGTCGCAAAGTTCACCGTGGCTTCAACACCACGTTATCTCGATAAGGCAACAAACGAGTGGAAAGATGGCGATAGCCTATTTCTACAGTGCCAGATTTGGCGTCAAGCAGCTGAAAACGTTGCAGAGTCACTAACTCGCGGAATGCGTGTTCTTGTTTCTGGTCGTCTTAAGCAACGCTCTTATGAAACAAAAGAAGGCGAGAAGCGCACAGTATTTGAGGTTGAAGTTGACGAAGTAGGTCCATCACTTCGTAACGCAACAGCAAAGGTCACTAAGACAACACGTCAAGGTGGATCAACTGGCGGATTCTCAACACCAACCACTGTTTCATCGGATGCATCAGATGATCCTTGGTCAGCCGCACCAGTAGGTGGCGGTTGGGCAACAACAGGATCAGACGATCAACCACCCTTCTAAAACCTAGAAATTAACTAACCAACCATTCTCGAATGTCTTACTAGATATTCGAGGCATCCCAAAAGGAGCACCAAAGTGGGCGCAAGAAGTAATAAGACGCTGAAGCCAAAGAAAGTTGCACCAAAACTTTCTGCTGCAGCGCTGAAGAAGTTCAAGAAGAAGCCATGTTCTTTCTGTCGCGAAAAGGTCACTTATATCGACTACAAAGACATCGCAACTCTTCGCAAGTTCATCTCCGATCGCGGCAAAATCCGCGCTCGCCGAGTTACAGGAGCTTGCACACAACACCAACGTCAGATTGCCGCAGCTGTAAAGAACAGCCGCGAAATGGCACTTCTGCCTTACACCTCAACAGCGCGCTAAAGGGGGCTGAATAATTATGAAGCTCATTCTTACTCGCGAAGTCACTGGCCTAGGCCAAGCAGGCGATGTTGTTACCGTGAAGGACGGATACGCACGCAATTTCCTTTTGCCACGTAGCCACGCAATCCTTTGGTCACTAGGCGGAGAGAAGCAGATCGAAGCAATTCGTCGCGCTCGTACCGCTCGTGAAATCCGCGACCGCGAACACGCAGTCGAAATCAAGAACTCACTTGAAAAGTCACCAATTGCTGTCAAGGCAAAGGTTGGTTCAACAGGTTCTTTGTTCGGTTCTGTCACTGATAAGCAGATTGTTCTTGCTATCAAGGGTGCAACTGGCGTTGATATCGATCGTCACAAGCTCAAGGTTGGACACATCAAGAAGCTTGGTAAGTACACCGTCAAGGTTGCCCTCACCAGCCAGGTTTCAGCAAGCATCGCCATCGAGGTTGTTGCTGCTTAAATCAATTATGAAGTGAGGCCCGCTGAGAATTCAGCGGGCCTTTTTCACATACTGAGACAGGTCGAAAAACTTTTATCCACACGCAATGAAGGAAATCTGAGCCTAAAAGCCAGCCACCACTCGACTTTATGCACTCGTTATCCACACCTTTTCCACCGCACTACACAGCTTCCCCACAGGCGCATACACAAGAAGGGAGTTGGGTAATAGGGAATGTCAGTGCTCCCAACGAGAATACGGCCATGAGTATCGCGGAGTTTCCATCACGTTCAAACAACAGCAACCCTGTTGAATTTGAACGTACTCCACCGCAAGATCTTGTTGCAGAACAATCTGTACTTGGCGGAATGCTTCTTTCCAAAGATGCGATTGCTGATGTTGTTGAAATTATTAAAGAACGCGATTTCTATCGCCCCGCCCATGAACTTATCTACGATGCAATTCTTGATTTGTATGGAAAAGGCGATCCTGCCGATCCAGTAACAGTTGTTGCTGAACTTACAAAACGTGGTGACATTGCTCGCGCAGGTGGAGCTCCATATCTTCATACTTTAATTTCATCAGTTCCAACTGCAGCGAATGCTGGCTACTACGCAAAGATTGTCCGCGATTGCGCAATCATGAGACGTCTAGTTGAAGCCGGAACAAAAATTGTTCAGCTTGGTTATTCAGCTGAAGGCGATGTCGATGACGTTGTCGATCAAGCACAAGCTGAAGTTTATGAAGTTACAGAACGGCGCGCCTCTGAAGATTACATTCAACTCTCAGAACTACTTCCTGATGCCCTCGATGAGATCGAAGCAATTGCAACCGGTATTAAAGACGAGGGTGTTAAGTCTGGATTCAAAGATCTCGATGCGCTCACAAATGGATTCCATGCAGGAAATATGATCGTACTTGCGGCTCGTCCAGCGGTTGGTAAATCAACGCTTGGTCTTGATATAGCCAGGCATGCAGCGATTCACAATGGAGACGCTGCTGTTATTTTCTCTCTTGAAATGTCCCGCTCTGAAATCACTATGCGTATGCTTTCAGCAGAAGCACGCGTTGGACTTAATAACATCCGTTCAGGCTCACTCTCTGATGATGAGTGGGGCCGTCTTGCAAAGCGCATGGGAGAAATTTCAGATGCGCCACTGTTTATTGATGATTCACCAAATCTATCTCTCATGGAAATTCGCGCAAAAGCCCGTCGCTTAAAGCAGAGACATAATTTGAAGTTAATTGTTATCGATTACTTGCAGTTGATGTCTTCAGGTAAGCGCGTTGAAAGCCGCCAACAAGAAGTTTCAGAATTCTCACGTAATCTTAAGTTGCTGGCAAAAGAACTCGGAGTACCTGTTATTGCTATTTCACAGCTCAACCGTTCACCTGAACAGAGAGCTGATAAGAAGCCGATGCTCTCCGACCTTCGTGAATCTGGTTCGATTGAACAAGATGCGGATATGGTTATTTTGTTGCACCGAGATGATCTCTACGAGGGATCTTCGCGTTCTGGTGAAGCAGATCTAATCGTTGCAAAGCACCGTAACGGACCAACTCGTACGATTACTGTGGCTGCTCAACTTCACTTTGCAAGATTTGCAGATATTGCTCCGTCCTTCCAATCACCTACGGAAAGCTTTATTAAAGACAATTAGTTAATCGGGTTAATGCGCCCAGTTTTAACATCATAGATTGCGCCCATTACTTGTATGCCGTTGGGCAAAAGCGGATATGACTCGATGCGTTGAATATCTTGAAATAACGCTTTGTTTTGATCTCGCACAGTTCGAATTTCAATACCGCGAGTATCTACACCACTTGCTTCCTTAATTTGCTGATGAATTTCAGACTCATCGGCAGATGCCATACGGCAATCAGTGTGTGGCATAACGAGCACACGCTTTACGCCAAGTAGATGGGTAGCTAAAACAAGTGTACGAAGGACATCCTCTGTGACACGAGCCCCAGCATTTCGAAGAATCTTTGCATCACCTGCATGCATGCCGACAATCCGGAGCGGATCAATTCGTGAATCCATACATGTGACAATAGCTAAACCCTTTTGCGCGAATCCAGTCAACTCTTCTTTTGTGAAATGCGCGGCATACTCTTCGTTAGATTTAAGAAGGTCTGCAAAATTCTCCATGTGCAAATTCTAGTATTACTTTAAAGCTGCTTTGTCCGCTAAATAAATACCCACAAGTACGATAGCCCCACCTATCAGTTGAACGAGATTAAATGTCTCTTTCAGCAAGATCCACGCAAATCCGCCTGCGAAGATTGGTTCCACCATCCCGATTATGGAGGCAGTACTGGCGTTTATGTTCTTAATTGCAGAAGTAACCAAAAGGTATGGAACAAGAGTTCCCATGACTACAACCCAAATAACCAAGATCCAGCCAGGGATAACATGGCCAGCAAATCGCCCTGTCAGCGGAACTGCATCCGTAAAGATATGAAATGGATAACTCCACCATGGTTGAATAATTGCAAAGAAAATTGCGCTTACACCCATCCCATAGAGAATCAGTGTTTCACCGCTTACATACTTTCGTAATTTAGATGCTTGATAAAAATAGAAGGCAAGTGCAAGTGCATCAAGAATTGATGAAATTAAGCCGATGCCATTAAAGGTCAACCCTTGCCAGACTTGACCGACGAGAATCAATCCAGCAAAACCAAAAAGCAGCCCTAGCCACATGGATCGAGCGACCGTCTCCTTTTTTACAAAACGAATATACAGAGTGATCCAAATGGGAGCAGTAAACTCAATAATTAGCGCAATCGAAACTGGCAATTTTGAAATCGAGAAAAAATAAAATCCTTGAACAGCAGCAACCCCAACAATGCCGAAGATGATCAGACGTTTTACAAGGATTCGCTCAACCCTAATATCTTGGGGCTTTCGAATAAGAAGATAAGCTAAAAGCAATACAGCGACACCTAATGTTCGCACTTCGGTAAGTCGCATCGAACTAATGCCGGTCAACAAAACCCACTTAGCAACGACACCATTGAATGCGAAGAAAACCGCAGCAAGAATTAAAAGAATTTCACCACGGTGAGTTTTTAACACCCCGCAAGAGTAGCGAATTAATTAGAAAGCAGACTCCGATAGCCCCATAAGTGCGCCATCTTCACTTTCCAATATCTTTTTATCTGCAGTGATGTGTGGAAGCACAGTGCGAATAAAGTGTTTTGCAGCAGCAATCTTGCCTGTGTAAAAATCTAAATCTTTCCCCGTCGCCGAAGGAAGACGTTGTGCAGCCATCTCGGCTTGGCGAAGTAGGAGCCAGCCAATAATTACTTCACCAGTCGCCATAAGCAGTCTGGATGTGTTGAGGCCAACCTTGTAGATTTCTGCTTCATCGCCCGCTTCTTGGGATGCCATTGCATAACCAACGAGAGTTCCCATCATCTCATTCACATCACCCAGTGCCTTGGATAACTTCTCCTTCTCGGAGGCGTGTACCCCACCAGTAGATGTAAATGCTCCTATTTCTTTTGCAAGCAATCCGATTGCCCTGCCACCATCTTTGACAATTTTGCGGAAAAAGAAATCCAATCCTTGAATTGCGGTAGTTCCCTCGTACAAAGTGTCGATTTTGGCATCTCGAACATATTGTTCAAGAGGCCAATCTTGGGTAAATCCCGAACCGCCAAACATTTGCAGCGATTCAGTGCCAAGCAAAACCCAAGATTTTTCAGATCCATATCCCTTAACAATGGGGAGAAGCAGGTCATTAAGTTTTTCTAAGTCCTCAAGTTTTTCACTTCCCTCGGCTCTTGCGAGCGCAATTTCATCTTGGATAGAGGCTGTGTAAAGAACGAGTGCACGCATGCCTTCTGAATAAGCTTTTTGTACCATCAAGGAACGACGCACATCTGGATGCTTAATAATTGTTACGCGAGGCGAATTCTTATCATTCATCACCTTCATGTCGCCACCTTGGATACGAGTCTTTGCGTAAGCAAGTGCTTGTTGGTAACCAGCAGAGAGTGTTGAGATTGCTTTTGTTCCAACCATCATGCGAGCAAATTCGATTACCTTAAACATTTGAGCGATACCGTCGTGAGTATCACCGAGAAGATAACCAACCGCTGGTTGCTTTTCTCCAAGGTTCATTTCGCAAGTAGAGGAGACATTTAGCCCCATTTTATGTTCAACGTTTGTTACATAGATCCCGTTTCGTTCTCCAAGTACTCCAGTATCAAAATCAAACATAAATTTTGGAACTAAGAAAAGTGAAAGTCCCTTTGTTCCAGGCCCAGCACCTTCTGGTCGAGCGAGGACATAATGAATAATGTTTTCATTAAGGTCGCTATCTCCAGATGTGATGAAACGTTTTGTTCCGGTGATATGCCACGTTCCGTCAGGCTGTTGAACTGCTTTTGATCGACCAGCCCCAACATCTGAACCTGCATCAGGTTCAGTAAGTTGCATCGTGGCACCCCAGTCTTTATCCACCATTAATTTTGCAATCTTTTTCTGCTCTTCGGTGCCCAAGTAATAAGCAACATTTGCGAATGAGGATCCCGATGCATAAATATGAATTGCAGGATTTGAACCCAAAATCATTTCCGCGATCGCCCAACGAATCGAAGGTGGTGTGGACATTCCTCCGATTTCAACTGGTGCGTCTAAACGCCACCATTCGTTATCGATATAAGCTCGATAGGACTTTTTAAAACTTTCCGGAAGCGTGACAGAGCCAGTTGATTTATCGAATGTTGTTCCCAAACGATCACCTTCGACGAATGACGCCGCGAGATCATTTTCAGCTAATCGTTTGATTTCCTCAAGCATGCCCATCGCAGTCGGGCGATCCATATCTTTATAAATTGAGCGTCCCATGACACTTTCACGCTCAAGTAAGTCAAAGAGGCAGAATTCAATGTCGCGGAGATTGGCTCTGTAATGGCTCATGGCGTAATAATGCTACTCGTGGGTAACTTAATCAACATCCCCCGCTCAGATAGGGTCTGCCCATGCTTCTAAGTGACCGCGATATACGTGCAGAATTGACGGCAGGCCGCGTCAAAGTTGAGCCATTTGAAGAAAAGATGGTCCAACCATCCTCAGTGGACGTCCGCCTAGATCGCTTCTTCCGTGTTTTTGAGAATCACAAGTACGAGTCCATCGATCCATCAATTGAACAATCTGAACTAACCCGCGAAATTGCGGTGGGAGCCGATGATTTCTTTATTTTGCACCCAGGAGAGTTTGTTCTTGCAAGCACATACGAAGTGATCACACTTCCAGACGATATCGCCGGGCGCCTTGAAGGAAAGTCTTCACTTGGCCGCCTTGGATTACTTACACACTCAACTGCGGGATTTATTGATCCCGGATTTAGCGGGCACATCACCCTAGAACTTTCCAACGTTGCCAATCTCCCAGTGAAGCTCTTTCCAGGAATGAAGATTGGGCAACTTTGCCTCATCAAACTCTCATCTCCTGCAGAGCACCCTTACGGTTCAGCACTCTATGGTTCTAGATATCAAGGCCAACGGGGACCCACAGCTTCTAAATCTTGGTTGAACTTTCATAAATCAGTCGTAGAGTAGAGGGTATGAGTACAACCTTAATTATCGTTGCAGCAATACTAGTCATCGCTTTAATCTGCGTCGCAGGATACAACAGACTTGTACGACTTAATGTTTCTGTTGACGAAGCATTTGCTCAAATTGAAGTTCAACTTAAGCGTCGTAGTGATTTAATTCCAAATTTAGTAGAAACCGTTAAAGGTTATGCAGCGCACGAGAAAAGCACATTTGATGCAGTGGTTGCTGCTCGAGCCCGTTCAACAAGTGCAACAACAATCACTGATGTCGCGGCCGCTGACGGGGCAATGACGCAAGCGCTACGTGGATTGCTCGCCGTTGCTGAGGCATACCCGGACCTCAAGGCATCAGCGAATTTTCTATCACTTCAGGAAGAGTTGTCGACGACAGAGAACAAAGTTGGATTTTCTCGTCAGTTCTATAACGATAATGTGCGCTCGCTCAATAGTGCGGTAAAAACCTTTCCATCAAACCTCTTTGCAAATCTAGCTAAAGTTACATCACGAGCATTTTACGAAGTGGATGACCCTTCAGATCGCAAGGCTCCAAACGTAAAGTTCTAGTATGAATTTTCGAAAAATCCAAGCCGCAAATAAACGAAAAACATTCGAGCTTCTTTTTGGAATGGGTTTGCTCGTGGGAGCGGTTGTTTATGCCGCCCTTACGTACTTCGGAAAGACCGGGGTTGGAATAGTTCCATTTGCTGTTGGAATTGCGTTGATTTCGGTATGGGGTTCTTATTGGGCATCCGACACAATCGTTTTAACAATGACTGGCGCTAAAGAGATTGTGGAATCAGAGAATCCAAAACTCTTTGATTTAATTCATGAAGTTGCGATTGCAAGCGGTTTGAAAATGCCAAAAGTGGCCATAGTTCAAGATTCGGCTCCTAACGCATTTGCTACAGGACGCAATCCAGATAAAGCCCTCATTGCTTTTACAACAGGAATTCTCGATGTGATGGACAGAGAAGAACTTCAAGGTGTTATTGCTCACGAATTGAGTCATGTAGCAAATCGCGACACTTTGGTTTCTGCAGTGGCAGCGACAACAGCCGGAGCAATCGCGATTTTAAGTGACTTCCTTACTCGCATGATGTGGTTTGGTGGAGGGCGAGGCGATGATCGAGAAAACAATCAAAATCCTTTAGCCCTTATCTTCTCTCTCGTTATTTTGATTCTGGCGCCCCTTGCTGCGATATTGCTTCGTTCTGCAATCTCGCGTCGAAGGGAAGCGCTTGCGGATGCAACCGCTGTTTCCTTCACACGAAATCCAACAGGTCTTCGCAGAGCACTAGAGGTTTTGGCTGCAGATAATACTGTTGTGCAACAACGCTCAACGGCTGTTGCGCACATATGGATTGAGTCACCGCTAGATGGAAGCTCGGTCTCTAAATTGTTTAGTACTCATCCACCGATAGAAGAACGAATCGCAACTCTTAGACGTATGGAAGCGAATCCAGAAACTTATTAATCGTTATGGATTGGGAAGTGAAGAGTAAAGGTAGACCCTTTTCCAACTTCTGAGTTCAATGTAATTGAGCCACCGTGAGCTTTCATAACTGCATCAACGATAGAAAGCCCCAGACCAGACCCTTCACCACCAGAACGAACACGTGATGGATCAGCGCGATAGAACCTCTCAAATATTTTCTCTTGAATTTCTGGCGACATTCCTGGCCCGTTGTCATGAACAGAAATTGCTTTTTCATCATCTGTTGCGCTTACTGAAACAGTAATTGGCGTTCCAGAAGGAGTGTGAGTTCTTGCATTTGCAAGTAGATTTTGGAGCGCCTGATGAATGTGGATTTCATCCCCTAAAACATAATTTTCATCATCGGTTATTTCAATTGTGATTGGGTGATGTGGTCCAGCCGCTATCGCCGACGCTACACATTCGCTCACAACCTTATTTATGTCAACCGCCTGCTGATTAAATTGTGGAGCTTGATCCATGCGAGCAAGTAGGAGTAGGTCTTCAACGAGTGAACTCATGCGAATAGATTCTTTTTCAATTCGCCCGACTAGTTCCTTTGTTTTCTCTTCACCACTCACTGCGCCCTGGCGGTGCAGTTCAGCAAAGCCGCGAATGGCAGTAAGAGGTGTACGAAGTTCATGTGAAGCATCTGCGACAAAACGGCGAAGGCGCGATTCAGAAGCAATACGAAGCGCGAAAGATTCTTCAATGCGTCCCAACATGGTGTTGAGTGAAGCAGAGAGTCTTCCCACTTCTGTACTTTCATCAACTTTAGGAAGGCGTGCGGAATAATCACCATCTGCAATCGCGGCCGCAGTATGCTCAACTTCTCTTAAAGGTCGGAGTGAAATCCGAATTATCCAACGCGCCAGTAATGCAATTAATAGGAGAACAATTAAAGTCACAAGAATAAAGAATCCTTGAAGTTGTTGTTCTGTCGTCTCAACACCGGCAAGAGAAGTAGAAATTACAACGCTTCCAAGTCCTGACGGCAATATCTTTGCGATAGCACGAAAATTGGGGCGGTCTCCAACACCCTGAATTGTGAAGGGGACTCCATTTGTTGCTTGGACTTGTTCGGCCGTGAGGTTTGCAAATGAAGAGGTCTGTGTTCCAAGAGTGCTCGACATCTCACCACCGAGGGTACCCACTGTATTTCCCTTTAAATCAAGCAACGTAACCATTGTTGACGTTGGAACGTTTCGAAGTGGTCGAACAGGACGAAATGCCTGGCTATCGTCGTTTTGAGTCGTAGCCGCATCTATACCTGCGCGATCTAACCTTGAAAGAGAACCATTTGTAATATCTGTGAGCTGAGAATCCACTTGCTTAACGAGATAAGAACGGAGCGCAGTGTTGGCAGCAAAATCAGATGCCCCAATTCCTATTGCAGCTACGGCAACAGTCGCCAACAACAATCGATTGCGAAGGCTCCAATTACTAAAACTTATTCTCATCAGAGAGGAAGGTTACTTCTTTGGAGGCATTCTCATGCGATAACCAACTCCACGAACGGTGTGAATTAGCGCAGGTTCATAGATATCAATCTTCTTTCGAAGGTATGAGACATATGTTTCAACTATTCCAGCATCACCGCGGAAGTCGTATTGCCATACGTGATCCAAAATCTGTGACTTGCTAACCACCCGATCAGCATTAATCATTAAATAGCGGAGAAGTAGAAATTCCGTAGGGGAGAGATCAATCATGTGACCTGCGCGTCTTACTTCATGAGTTGCTTCATCAAGTTCAAGATCTGCGAAGCGGACCTTCTCTTCGTCCACATCAACTTCGACTGCGCCAATTCGGCGAAGTAGTGCGCGGAGTCGTGCAACTAGCTCTTCTAAGCTAAATGGCTTTGTAACATAATCATCTCCACCAATTGTGAGTCCTTGAATTTTATCTTCGACCGTATCTTTTGCTGTCAGGAATAGAACTCCAACGCTATGACCATCGATGCGAAGTTGGCGACAGACATCAAATCCATTTGTATCAGGGAGCATCACATCAAGAATAAGTGCGTGCGGTTTAAATTCTTCAGCAACTCGAAGTGCTTCTGCGCCAGTTGCTGCGGTGCGAACATCGAATCCGACAAAACGGAGGCTTGTTGCGATGAGATCGCTAATACTGTTTTCGTCATCAACAACAAGAATGCGCGAGGTGGTTGATAGGGCGGTTGTGCTCTTTGATGTCTGGGGTGCTCTTTGGAGTGATGTTGTCATGGCAGCAATATTCTCTCTCATTCTGGGGGTTTCCTGAGAATGAAGTGAGGGGCTACTGCTAATTAAAGGCAGAGGTTATCCACAGAGATTATCCCCATGTGGAGGAATTACAGCGGTGTAGTTCGCTTAAAAAGCTAGCGCCATTTTGTTGCGAGGGTAAAACCAGCTCCAATGAAGCCAAATCCCACAACCATATTCCAAGCCCCGATATGAGGGATTGGGTAGAGCGTGCCTGAGATGTAGAAGACAACAATCCAGAAAAGACCGACGAGAAAAGCGGCAACCATGGCTGGAGCGAGCCAGCGTGGGCTCTCTTCTGGCACGAATGGGGCTAGTTCTTGAACTTCCACCTCGTGATGGTGCTTCTCTTTTACCTTCTTGCGCACTTTGGATTTAGGCATGGCGCAAGGTTACTACAGAATAGGGGTATGGGAAGAGCAGCAAACGGACGGGCAAAGATCCTTGTCGTGGATAACTACGACTCCTTTGTTTTTAACCTCGTGCAATATTTAGGCCAAATCGGAGCCGAATGCGTTGTTCTCCGTAATGATGAAGTAAAGCCAGAAGATGCTGCGGGATATGACGGCGTCTTAATTTCACCTGGACCTGGAACTCCAGAAGAAGCTGGCGTAAGTATCCCAATGGTGAAATATTGCGCAGAACATAAGATTCCACTTTTCGGAGTTTGTTTAGGACACCAAGCAATTGGAGTCGCTTTTGGTGGCGTTGTTTCTCGCGCGCCAGAACTTCTTCACGGAAAAACTTCACGTGTTACTCACAAAAACAAAGGTGTTCTTGCCGATCTTCCATCACCGCTTACTGTCACTCGCTATCACTCTCTTTCAATTGAACCAGAAACCATGCCAGAAGAACTTGAAGTGATCTGTGCAACCGATAGCGGAGTTGTTATGGGAATCCAACACAAAACTCTTCCGATTTCCGGAGTCCAATTCCATCCCGAATCAGTTTTAACAGAATATGGACATCAGATGTTGGGAAATTGGTTGGTCGCTTGTGGAGATGCAGAAGGCCGTAAACGCTCTGAAGGACTTTCGCCTGTCGTTATTAAATCTTAAGAATTTTTATTTACAGTCAACGTAATTATTGAACCAATATTTGCCGAGGTTCCTGCATCAGGAGCCTGCGCTAGCACTGTATCGATTGGCTTATCTGCTTGGTAAGCGTAAATAATTCTCGACAAGAAACCGCCTTGTGTGAGAACGGTTTGTGCTTCAATTTCAGATAATCCCAACAATTGCGGGACTTGAACTTGGCCACTTGAAATTTGCAGAATGACACCACTGCCCGCAGCAACGGTTGTTCCTGGTACGGGATCTGATTGCAAAATCATTCCAGGTGCCTGATTCGAATCGATAGGTTGTGTGCGTGATATAACGAGACCTGCAGCTGCGAGTGAAATTCGCGCTTCTTCTAAACTCTTACCAACAAGGTCGACAGGAACCACCGTATCGCCAGCACCATCAGAAATTGTGAGGGTTACAGCGCTTCCTTTTTGAACTTTTGATGCGGGGAGTGGAAGTTGTGAAGCAATTCGATCCTTTGGAATATGTGCATCCGGGGCGCGTTGAACCGTCACAGTAAACCCATTGAGGAGTGCACGCGCATCTTGTTCAGATAATCCAACAACGTTGGGAAGCTCCAAGCCCACAGAAACGCTCTTTGAATTAAAGCTGACAAACGATGCGCCGACGCCGCCAACCAATAAAAATATAAGTCCTGCAATCAGCGAAGTTCTTTTCCTGTTAATTCGCCGAATTTTTGTGGTGACCGGTTCACCCTTTCTGGCGTGCTTAACATCTTCAAGCATGGCTCCGGCATCTTGATATCGATGTGCAGGATCCTTGGATAGTGAAACAGAAATGATGGTGTCGATATCTTTTTCGAGATTCTCAACAAAGTCTGAAGGCGGAACATGTTGGCCTGAGACATGTTGATATGCAATCGAAACGGGAGTATCGCCAGTGAAAGGGGGTTCTCCAACGATTAGTTCATAAAGCAAACAACCAACAGAGTAGATATCGCTTCGTCGATCTGCAATTTCTCCAGTAGCTTGCTCAGGAGAAAGATATTGCGCAGTTCCAACAATATTCCAGGTGCTAGTCATGGTTGCACCCACATCAGAAAGTGCGCGAGCGATACCAAAATCCATCACCTTTATATCGCCAGATTCTGTAATCATTACATTGCCGGGCTTGATATCTCTATGAATAATTCCCTTGCGATGAGAATATTCGAGAGCTTCCAGGATTCCAGCAGTGATGTCGAGCGCCCGATTAATGGAAATCAACTCATCACTCTGCAGAAGATCTCTTAAAGTTCGCCCGTTGACCAATTCCATAACAATGTATGAGTTGGCGCCATCTTCTCCAGAGTCGTACACGGCGACAATTCCGGCGTGGCTCAATCCAGCAGCTGCAAGAGCTTCTTTTCTAAAGCGTGCAATAAAGGCCGGGTCTCTTGCAAGATCACTTCGTAAAATCTTTATTGCAACTTCGCGATTTAGGCGCGTATCTGTTCCGCGGAATACGTCAGCCATGCCGCCAGAGCCAATCATTTCTCCGACTTGATATCGATCGCCCAGTATCTTCTTCACAATGCGGCACCAATCAATTGAATTTGCGCATGTGGCGGCTCTTCAACGATTTCGGCCCATAGAATCGTGATGTTATCAGGGGCGCCTTTCTTCTTTGTGGCGTCAACGAGGGCATCAAGAAGATCTTCTTTTTTATCCTGATATTTCCTGATCACTTCTGAAATTTCATGATCAGAGAGAACGCCATTGAGCCCATCACTGCACAATAAATATTGATCCCCAATTTCTGCTGTGAAAACAACCAGAACTGGATCAATCCCACTGTCGCCCATTAAAGCTTGAGTAAGTAGAGATCTTTGAGGATGGCTCAGTGCTTCTTCGGGGGTAATTCGCCCCTGAGCAATTAATTCTTGCATCACAGTGTGGTCGACACTTAATTGGATGAGTTTGTTTTCTTTCCACTGGTAACAACGCGAATCACCGATGTGCAGAAGTTCGACTGAATGTGCACCGAGGTGAAGGGCGGTCAGGGTTGTTCCCATCCCAGCCAACTTTGGGTTCGACTCAACTTCACTTGCAATATAGTCATCAATTGATAATGAAATATTCATTAATAAATCTTCACGAGATTCAGTATCCAGTGCTCCGTCGTTTAGTACCTCACTCAAACCTTTAAGCGCATCTATCGCAATTTTTGAAGCAACTTCTCCACCCGCGTGCCCACCCATTCCATCCGCAACAGCAACAAGGCGGGAGGAAATCAAGGCTGAATCTTCGTTTCCATCGCGAACCAACCCAACATCAGTGCGGGAGCGCACTCTGAAGGAGCGGGCGGTGTTAGACATAGTGAAAGTGTAGGTTAGGTCTATGAATTCTGGATATATCGATCTACGAGGCCATCAGACTTGGTCAGTCGAATATGCCAATAATGGCCAACCTTTGCTCTTGTTGCACGGTGGACTTAGCGCGAATGAAGACTGGGATTCCTACATTCTGCCGGCGGTTGAGAAAACTCATCATGTATTTGGTTATGACCGCTGCGGCCACGGGCGAACAGGAATACGAGAGGGTTACTATCATTTTGAATTCCAACGCGATGAGGCGATTGCCTATTTAGAAGATGTTGTTAAGGGACCAGCACATATTGTTGGGTATAGCGATGGTGGAATCATCGCCCTATTGGTTTCTCTCAAGCGACCAGATTTAGTGAAATCTATGGTTCTCATTGGTGCTAACTATCACTGGAATTCAGGCGGCTTGGTATTTGATGAAAACACAGAAATAGTCTGGGATGAAGAAGAGAAAGCGATGTGGAGTTCGCGCTCGCCCGATCCGATTGAAGTGGGCATAGCGACTGTAAAGAAAGCATTTGGAATTTGGTCGAAAGAACCAAACATGACCCTTGAGCAACTTTCAACAATTTCCTGCCCAACACTTGTGATGTCGGGGGACGATGAGCCTCATAGCAATCACCACACTGTTGAACTTTATGAAGCCTTGCAAGACGGCCGCTTGGCCATTGTTCCTGGAACTTCACATTTCGTTATTAAAGAGAAGAACGAACTTGTTGTCGCGATACTGATTGATTTCTATTCAAATTTGGCTTTCCCAATTACCAAGTGGCCAAGATTGCGAAAGGGTAAACTTCCGCAGTGACTAGATATTCCTATCTCGGCCCAGAAGGTACGTTTACTGAAGCGGCTCTTCGTCAGATAACGAGCGAAAATGATCTGCTTACCCCATATGGAAATGTGACCGCCGCCCTTGAAGCTGTGCGCACTGGCGCGGTTGATAAAGCTTTGGTTCCGATCGAAAATTCTATAGAAGGTGTTGTTGCGCGAACACTCGATGAACTCGCCCTTGGCGATGCGTTAGTAATTTCGGCCGAAACCATTCTTCCAGTTTCTTTCTCTCTCATGACTTTACCGGGAAATGAAGAAAATGAAATTAGGAAGATTGCCACACACCCACACGCTGAGGCTCAGACTCGCGCTTATATTGCGCAGAATTATCCACATGCAGAAATGATTGAAACCCCATCGACAGCAGCAGGTGCGCAAGGGTTGATTAAAGGGAATTACGATGCAGCAATTGCTGCAAAAATTGCTGCGGAGAAATATGGTTTAAAAATTCTTGCGGAAAATATCGGCGACAATGAGGGTGCCATAACTCGCTTTGTTGTCGTGGAGAAACCAGGACATTTGCCAGCACCGACTGGAGCAGATCGCACTTCACTTGTGGCCTATATAGATATTGACCACGCTGGAGCGCTCTTGGAAATACTTACAGAATTTGCAAAGCAAAAAGTAAACCTTACTTTTATTCAATCACGTCCCACAGGTCGACAACTCGGTCATTATCACTTCATCATTGATGCCGAGGGCCATATTCACGATGCGCCGGTGAAGGCCGCTTTCGATGGATTGCGCAAAATATGCAATGACATTCGATTCTTGGGTTCATATCCACGCACACGATAGACTCGCACCGTGATTGATCTTAAAACGCTCCGGGACAACCCCGACCTTATTCGCAACTCGCAAAAGGCACGTGGGGAGAACGTTGATTTAGTGGATCAACTTATTGAGGCAGATGACCTTCGTAGAACAGCTATTAATGACTTTGAGGCATTGCGCGCCGAGCAGAATGTTTTATCTAAGAGTGTGGGATTGGCGAAGGGTGATGAAAAAACTAAACTTCTTGAAAATGCGAAGGAACTCGCCGGCAAAGTAAAAGCCGCAGATACAAAGCGCGCTGAATTAGAAGAAGCATCCAAAAAAATACTTCTACAAATTTCAAACATTATTGATTCTTCGACTCCCGTTGGCGGGGAGGCAGATTTTAAAGTTCTTGAACACGTTGGGACACCCCGTGATTTTGGAGTTGAAGGTTTTGAACCAAAAGATCACGTTGAGTTGGGGAAAATTTTAAAGGCGATTGATACCGAGCGCGGCGCAAAAGTTGCTGGTTCTCGTTCTTATTACTTAACTGGCGTGGGCGCACTTCTTGAATTCGCAATGGTGAATTACGCAATTTCACAAGCAGTTAAATCTGGATTCACACCTGTAATTCCACCAGTTTTGGTAAAGCCACCAGCCATGGAAGGAACAGGATTTCTTGGGCAAGCGGCAGAAAATGTTTATCATCTTGAAGAGGATGATGTTTATTTGGTTGGAACATCAGAAGTTCCCCTGGCTGCGTATCACATGGATGAAATTATTGATGTTGAAAATGGACCTATACGTTATGCCGGGTATTCATCATGTTTTAGACGTGAAGCAGGAACTTATGGCAAAGATACCCGCGGGATTATTCGCGTGCACCAATTTGATAAAGTTGAAATGTTTACCTTCTGCAAGCCAGAAGAAGCACAAGCTGAGCATGCACGTTTACTACAGTGGGAAAAAGATTTTCTTAATGCAATGGAAATTCCTTATCGCGTGATTGATGTGGCTTCAGGAGACCTTGGTTCATCAGCTATTCGTAAATTTGACTGCGAAGCATGGGTTCCAACTCAAAGCGCCTATCGAGAAGTAACAAGCACTTCCAATTGCACAGAATTTCAAGCGCGACGCTTAAATATTCGTTACAAGACTGAGGACGGAACAAAGGCCGTAGCAACACTAAATGGAACACTTGTAGCAATTCCACGCATGATTGTTGCGGTTCTTGAAAATCATCAAAACGCTGACGGTTCGGTCAATGTGCCAAAAGCACTTCGTCCATTCCTTGGTATGGACGCACTTCTTCCCGCATGAGCATTCCTGGGAAGCGCCCAAAATTAATTGGAACCGATCTTGACGGCACGATTGTTCGAGATTACTCAGGGGTTTCAAAGCGCACCGTAGAAGCTTTCCAACGCGCTCACGAAATGGGTATTGAAATCTTTTATGTGACAGGCCGACCTCCAAGATGGATGCCTGAGATTCGAGAGACTTTCGGTCTTGGAAATGCGATTTGTGCAAACGGCGCAATTTTATTTGACCTTATGAACGATCGAGTTTTAGAAGAGTGGTTAATGCCAATTGACGAGCAGAAGGAAGTTGTAAAAATTCTTCGTCAACATATTCCAAATATATCTTTTGCAATCGAGTACAAAAATGAGTTTCATCACGAGGTCGCATATGTTCCTCGTTGGGACGTCGGAGTTGATTTAGAACCAGTTGAGAAAATTGAAGAAAAGATGACACAGCCAGCTTTTAAGATGCTTGCGCGTTGCTCTAACTACGACCTCACATCAGATCAAATGCTTCTTATCGCTCATCAAGTGGTTGGGGAATTAGCAACCGTTACGCACTCCAATCCATCTGAATCAATTCTGGAAATTTCAGCAATCGGCGTAAGTAAAGGTGAAACTCTTTCCAAGATGGCAGCTCGAGCTGGGATTGGTCCAGAAGATGCCGTCACATTTGGGG